>Ga0193964_1000672_pt1 | contig 16280 bp, 16 predicted proteins | sample FB_7_MG_FD_140323 | JGI IMG/M metagenome (GOLD analysis project Ga0193964, IMG submission 140323) | Microbial mat bacterial communities from the Broadkill River, Lewes, Delaware, United States - FB_7_MG | ecosystem: Environmental > Aquatic > Freshwater > River > Microbial mats | place: USA... | reverse complement strand
GTTTCAAGCAAATCTTTGTGAAGAATGTCATAGCCTTCTAAGCTACTCCTTGCAAAGGCTCAAAGAATGCCCTCACGACATAAAACCAAAATGTAGAAAATGTCCTAACCCATGCTATGAAAAATCTAAATGGAAAGCCCTAGCCAAATTAATGAAATACAGTGGTATTAAACTAGGGTATATAAAAATAAAAAATACACTTACAAAATTATTAAGATAAAGAGTGTTAGCAATGATGAACAAATTCATATTAAGAAACTATATGCTATATTCTTATATGCAAAAACAAGAAAATACAGACTATCGAATAGGTGGACAAATCTGGGTTCAAAAAAAAGGCGAAAATTTTATGGGACCGGGGAGAATAGCATTACTTGAAAAATTGTCTGAGGGTTATTCTATTACAGAAGCAGCAGATGTGTTGGGTATGGATAATACAACAGCCATTAAAAATATAAAGGCTATAAATGAAGTTGCTGAACAGCCACTAGTTATAAACCATAATGATGAGTATTTCGAAGTTACAAAATATGGAGATGAAATAATTAAGCTCTATTCACAGCTAAAAGAAGAGCATACTGTATTTTTAGAAAAGTTAAATAGAACTTTTGAGGAAAAGTTAACAAAGTTTATCTTGTGAGAATGGATTTAGAATGAATACAAAAGATGCGATAAAATCTATTACATTATTTAATCATCTTGATGATGATGATATTAAATTAATTGCATCAATGTCCCATGTATCTAAATTTGATGCTGATTCTATACTTTACTATGAATCTGAGTCAACTGATAAATTGCTTTTTTTAGTTGATGGACTGTTAAAAGTGTTTAAAATAGATAAATATGATAATGAGATTTTTTTATATTATATATACCCTAACTCAATGATATCTGAACTGTCAAATCTCAACGAAAATAAGATAAATTGTTTTTCAAACAGCGAATTTTTAAGAGAAAGTACTATGCTTTCAATAGACTTTAAAAGGTTTAAAGATGAATTTTTATTTCAAAATGAACTTGTTTTCAAGTTTATAAGTGAACTGATATATAAAAACCAGCAATTACAATGTATAGTAAACAGAGAACTTGTTTTTGATGCTACCAGCAAAGTTGCTTTTATGTTAATGAATGATTTGGAAATATTTAACCAATTAAAAAGAAACGAAGTCTCCTTGCTTCTTCATATACAACCTGAAACTCTTTCCAGAGTTTTAAAAAGACTAAGTAGAAATGAAATTATCCTCATAGATAAGGGTATTATCGTGATTAATAAAGAAGAAGAATTAAAAAAAATATATATGGGAATGTAAAAATGAAAAACATAAGTGTCAAACACACTATTAAGATCTTGGGAATATTACTAATACTCTCAATATTTATTGTTATTAGTGTGTCAATATATTTAAACCAAAAAAATATTAAAGATGCGACAATTGTTAATATTGCTGGAAAACAAAGAATGCTTACACAAAGAATTACAAAGAATATCTACTTTCTTTATAATACTAAGTCTCATGATTTTAAAGAGATTGATCAAGCTATTGATGAGTTTAATTATGGTTTAGACACATTAAAAAATGGAAATAGCCTATTAAATATTTCAGAAGCTCCAACTCAAGAGATAAACAATCAGCTATATAAAGTTTTAGTACTTTGGAAAACTTTTGAAAAAAATACAAACGACTTTAAAACTGCACTTTTAGATAATAATATTGCAAACCTTAACTATCTTCTTAGTTACATACATAAATCTAATAATGAATTACTTGAGGAAGTCGATGAAATTGTTACTTTATATACAATGCATATAGAAGAAAAAACAGACTTTATAAAAAAATTCCAATATGTATCTTTTGCATTTCTTTTTATATTTGCCCTATATTCACTGATTCAATTAAAACAAATTGAATCTCATGCTAGAGAATTTTTTGAAAAATATAAAAAAATCAGTAGTTTAGAAATTTCAAACTTAGAACCTATGGAAATAAGTTCTGAACAAGAATTTGTAGAGATTGCAGACGGAATGAACTGTTTTATAGATAAAGTAAATTCTGTGATCACATATTCTCAAAGTGCTCTTGAACAATCAGAAGTAGCAGCAAATCAGCTTGAAGCCTTAACAAAAGAGTTTGGAAATATAATTCAAGACTTAGAAAACAAACCGGAAATTATGAGAAATATAGACATGAGTGAAGACATTGCTATTGAGTCTTCTGAGAATCTTTTAAAAACAACCAGACAACTGAATGAATTAAAAAAACAACTAGATTCTTTACTAAAAAATTGTAAGAACTAGAATTTTTTCTATGAATAAAAATAGAAAAAGCGACTTACGCCACTTTTTCTATTAATAGACTTTTCAAATCCTCTTTTGCATTACCAGTAAGATGAAGGTTGAAATTCTCAGCCAAGAAGTTGAAAATATCTTCATTTACAAATTGAGGCGGTTTTGGTCCAAGGTATATATCTTTGATTCCCAAACTAAAGAGTGCAAGAAGGATTATTACAGCTTTTTGCTCCATCCAAGAAAGCACTATAGATATAGGAAGATCATTTATCGGAGTATCTAGTGCCTCACTTACAGCTTTTGCGATCTCTACAGCCCCGTTAGAGTCATTACACTGTCCAAGATCAAGATAGCGTGGTATTTCAGTTTCTGGAACATTTCCAAAGTCTATATCGTTAAAACGAAATTTTCCACAACTTGAAGTTATAATCACACAATCTTCTGGAAGGTTTTCTGCCATCTCTCTGTAGTAGTTCCCAGCTTTTCCAGGTGCATCACATCCAGCGATCACAAAAAACTGTCTGATTTTTCCACTTTGAACTGCTTCTAATATCTGTGGAGCCAAAGTTAAGATAGTTTTATAATGATGTCCTGTAACTAGTGAAAGGTTATCGTTCATATTTGTATCTTCGCACTGCAGAGTTTTTTCAATCAACTCATCAAAGTTATCATCTACGATTTGAGTTCCACCCTCAATTCCAACTATTTTATATGTAAATACTCTATCTACATAATCAGCATCTTTTTTTGGTGGTACTATACAATTAGTATTTACTACAAATGTACCTTTAAAACGTTTCATCAATTCTGCTTGATCAAACCATGCTTTACCTACGTTACCTTTTAGGTGTGAATATTTTTTAAGTTCAGGATAACCGTGAGCCGGTAGCATTTCTGAGTGTGTATATACATTTATATCTTTATCTTCAGTTGCTTTTAAAAGCTTTTCTAGCATCTCTAAATTATGACCGCTTACTAAAATAGCTTTACCTTCAACTTTATTTTGATCCACAACTACAGGACTCGGTATACCAAATTTACCAGTATGGGCATTTGATAGTTTATCCATAACCTCTACACCTGCGCTTCCAACTTTCATAAGCTGTGCTATATGATCATCAAAGTTAAAGTTTACATTTGTAAGTGTAAAGTAAAGTGTCTCACTCATAACATCATCAACATTTTTAGTCTCTTGAGGTTTTAGTTCATATAGGTGTTCACGGTAAGCACTAAGACCTTTAAGTCCAAAAATCATAGTGTCTTGTAGTCTAGCTAGGTTTTCATCTTTTCCACACGTGCCTACAGTAGCACCAGTTGAACCACATCCATTTGGTGTACTCATTTCACATTGGTAACAAAACATACTCATTAATATCCTTTAAAATTATCTTTGTTTTGTAGAATATTAGTAGGTTATAAGAACAAGTTCATTGATTTAAATCAACAATAGTCGTGTAGTAGTTTTTTGTCTAAAACTTTAAGCTTTCTTTTTGTTACACTTACAATACCGTCTTTTTTTAAGATCGCTATATTTCTAGAGAGTGTTTCTGGAGTTATGTTTAAAATAGCAGCTATTTTTCTATGGGATAGTTCGTGTATATGTGTTTCATTTTCATAGATAAACTTACATACTCTGCTAAAAGTATCCATTGTAAGGTTTGTTGTTATTACATTTTGAAGAGATTTAACTTTTTTAGAGAGTGACTCAATGATTTTGAGACTTATATTTGGATTACGTAAAAATTCATTTTCAAATATATCGTAGTCTATCTCAAGTAGTGTGCAGTCAGTTTCACATATTGCTGTAGCTGGATAGTTTATTTTTTGCATATGTGCAGTTTCTGCTATTAGTGTTTGAGGTTGGAAGAAGTGCATAACCACTTCATTCCCTTTTGAATCAACTTTGTAGACCTTTATAATACCATCGAGTAAAAGGTTTAGTTTTGTTGGTTTATCACCTTCATAAAAGATGATATTACCTTTAGAATAGTTCTTGATAGATGAAATTTCATAAAGCCTGTTGTTTTCGTCTTTATTAAGCTCTTCAAAAAGTTCCATATCTATATTCAAGTTACTCTTTTGTTACTATGTAAAGTTGTTCGTGTTTTAAATCTTTGAGTATATCCATAACACTCACAAAGTCTTGAAAACGTGATTCTTTATCGCTTCTAAGAACTACAGTTTGATCTTTTGAAATCCCGCTGAGTTTATCTTTTAACATTTTCAGATCAACTTTGTCTTTGTCAAAAAACATCTCACCTTTAGCATTTACATAGATTGTTACTTCTTTTTTATTCTGATCTTCTTTGGAAGCTTTTTTAGCTTCAGGAAGATCAACAGGGATAACACCTTGTTTTATAAATGTAGCAGTTGTTAAAACCATAACAAGAAGTACAAGCATTATATCTATAAACGGTATTACGTTTATATCCTCAAACCTTTTTGGAGCTTTTTTAAACTTAGCCATTTTTTACATCATACTTTGTTAATATTTTTTCTACTTTTCTCAGTGAGATCGTGTAGAAAACTATAGATGGTATAGCTACAACAAGACCCATAGCAGTTGCTTTAAGAGCAAGGGCTAGACCTACCATGATTCTTTTTGCATCAACAGCACCTGCATCACCCATAGTGTAAAAAGTGATCATAATTCCAAGAACAGTACCAAGTAGTCCAACATATGGTGCATTTGAACCGATCGCACTTATAATACTAATATTATCAGTGAGGTCTATTTCTAAGTTGTCTCTGTGATCATACTCATCTATTTTAACTGATTTGTAAAACATCATACGTTCTATAAACAACCAAAGTGTAACGACACTCATAAGTATAAGTATTCCCATAACTCCGTAGTCAACTGCTTGTTCTGCTAACTCTAAAAAATTTGAATTATTCATATATTTCCTTATTTAAAATCTAAAATTATTTTTGTTCCGACATTTTGTTTTGAATCTATAGATAGTTTTATATTTTGTTTATCACAAAATCTCTTGACAAGACTAAGCCCAATTCCAAAGCCTTGGTTGTCTGAATCACCTTGGTAGTAGTTGTCAAACACTTTTACTACTTCATTTTCATCCATACCTTGACCATGATCTTGTATAGTTAGTTTTTTGTTTTCTAAAGAGATATCTATATCTTTTGTATTTTGGCTGTATTTTACACCATTATCAATAATATTATCAATAACTTTACCAAGACCAATTTTATCATTAATGATCTTTGTTTTAACTAATTTGGTATTTATTTGTTTATTTGGGTATACGGCTTGTAAAAAATCTACACGTTCTTTTATTAAAGTATCTAACTCAAACTCTTCATTGATCTCTTTAGAAGTATGGTTTTTGATCATATATGCAAGCTCATTATAACGTTCTTGAAGCATCTCTGAAGCACTTAATATTCTGGATATTCTTTTAATGTTTTTCTCTTCACTTATGCTTTTTTTAAGCATTTGAGAGTTTGTTTTTATGGTAGAGATTGGTAGGTTTAGTTCATGCAAAGTCTCTTTTGAGAGTTGTTCTAAGTTTTGCATGTGTTCTTTTAGAGGATCAACTGCAAGTTTTGATATAAATACCCCTGAAAATATTGCCAATGTAGCAAGAATAGCTAGGAGAAGATAAGGATCACTAAACTCTAAAATCTCTAAAAAATAGTAAAAAACACCTAAAAAACCTATAGTTGTAAAAAAATAGTATATAAAAATATTTAATCGTAGATTATGAAACAAGTTTATACCCAATACCTCTGATATTTTGAATACTAAGATCAGGTATTAACTGCTTTATACGGTTTATATACACTCTAAGCGCACCATCACTACCACCATCATTAGAACTCCATAACTCATCTAAAATAAGCTCTTTAGGAAGAGTTGAATTGACATGTCTCATAAGTAAAAGTAAAAGCTGATACTCCTTTTTAGATAGTTCCAATTCTTTGTCCTCATAAAGGATCCTTTTGTGAAGCTCATCGTGGCAAAGCTTGTCTATACACTCTGACTTTTTTGATGGATGCATACGTTTTAGAATAGATGCTATCCTAACAAGTAGTTCATCATTGTCAAATGGTTTTTTTATAAAGTCGTCACAACCATTTGCAAAGCCCTCTAAAAGTTTCTCTTTTTCCTGATGTGATGTTAAGTAGATCGCAGGTGTATTGTCTTCTGCCTCACGTAACTCTTTTAGTAGGGTTAGACCATCTATTTGTGGAACATTTATATCAAGTATATATATGTCAAATTTATCTTTAAATGTAGCATCTAGTGCATCTTGACCATTTGGAAAGTGAGAAACACTATAACCTTGATCTTCAAGAAGATCTATTAGTGTCTCACCCAGTAGTAAATCGTCTTCTAAAAGTAGTATCTTATTCAACGCTTTGTATAGCCCAGTTTATCTCTTTACCTGCATAAAGAGGTACTACATTTGAATAAGTTTGAGGTACTTCAAATGGACGTTTTTCTAAAACTATCTCTTTAAACTCTGGACAAATTCCATATATTCTTTGTGCATTGTCACTTACAAAGTCTTGTAGGTTATCTAGTTTATCGTACTGTTCGAAAATTTCACATAACAGTTGAAGAGCGATAGGTGCTGTAAATACACCTGCTGCACATCCACAAGCTTCTTTTTTATCTTGTGGATGAGGGGCTGAGTCGCTTCCAAACATAACTTTTGGATGAGCTTCGAGTGCTACACTAAGTAAAGCATCCAAGTCTTCTGGGCGTTTTGCTATAGGTTTGCAAAAGTGGTGAGGCATCATCATACCGCCAACAACATCATCTAGTGTTAAAAGCAGGTGATGCACTGTGATCGTTGCATAAAGGTTCTCGTACTTATCTAGCATATCAACAGCGGCTTTTGTTGTAATATGCTCCATAATGATCTTAAGATCTGGAAAGTTTTTAGCAAGAAGTTCATATATGCTCATAAATTCAGCTTCTCTATCCATCACAAAACCAGCTGTTTCACCATGTACACATAACGGGATGTTTAACTCACTCATAGCTTCTAATGTTTCACGCATCTCTTCTATGTCAAAACTGCTTACACCACCATCTGAGTTCGTTGTAGCACCATCTGGATAAAGTTTTATAGCAGTTATATGATCAGCAACACTCTCTAAAAATTCTCTGTCATAGTTTTTATAAAAAAGCGTCATATATGGCTCAAAAAAGTCGTTAGGTACTGTTGCTATGATACGCTCTTTATACTTCTGCACATCTTCTAGAGTTGTTACTGGTGGTACCAGGTTTGGCATAATGATTGCACCTGAAAAACTATAAGCCGTAAGTGGGGCTACATTTTCAAGCATAACACCATCTCGTAAGTGTAGGTGCATATCAAGCGGCATTAAAAGAGTATGAGTTTTCATAAAAATCCTTAAAAAATATCTTTAAGTATTTTAACAAAATAATCTTTATCAAACGTTATATTAAGGATAAACAAAAACATAGAAGATATAATATTACTAATTATAATATTTGATAAAAAGAAGATAAAATGGGTGAAATAAAAGCGATATATTTGAAAGATTATAAAAAACCTCACTTTAAAGTTGAGCATTTAGATCTAACTTTTGAACTTGATGAAGAGTTTACGATCGTTACAAATGTGATGCAGATCAAGTCTGATGGTAGCCAGTCTACTTTAAAACTAGACAGCATTAATCTTGAACTTTTAGAGCTTTATATTGATGATTTGAAAATTGATGATACACGCTATATCTACAAAGACGAAATTTTAAGTGTAGATGATGTACCTAATGAATTTACATTAAAAATAAAAAACAAGATTTATCCTCAAAACAACACAGAGTTGGAAGGACTTTATAAGTCTGGTTCTATCTTTTGTACACAAAATGAACCTGAGGGCTTTAGAAGAATCACCCCTTATATAGACAGGCCTGATGTTATGGCAGTATTTACAACTACTGTGATCGCAGATAAAGAGAAGTACCCAGTTTTACTTGCAAATGGTAACAAGATCCAGTGTCATGACAGCTTTGATTCAAAACATGGTGTAACATGGTTTGATCCACATCCTAAACCATCTTATCTTTTTGCTTTGGTAGCCGGTGATCTTGGATGTGTAAATGATAGTTTTAAAACTATGAGTGGTAATGAGATTGAATTAAATATATACTGTGATCTTGGTAATGAATCTAAATGTTACCATGCTATGAAATCACTCAAAGATGCTATGCTTTGGGATGAACAAAAGTATGGACGTGAGTATGATCTAGATATTTATAACATAGTAGCAGTAGATAGTTTCAATATGGGTGCTATGGAAAACAAGGGATTGAACATATTTAATTCTCATTATGTTTTAGCATCAAAAGAACTTGCAACCGATAGTGACTTTATGGGCATTCAAAGTGTGATCGCACATGAGTATTTTCACAACTGGACAGGAAACAGGATCACATGTCGTGACTGGTTTCAACTAACTCTAAAAGAGGGACTTACTGTGTTTCGTGATCAGTGTTTTTCTGCTGATCTTAACTCTAAAGAGGTTCAGCGTATACAAGATGTAAAAGCACTTCGTGACCGTCAGTTTGTTGAGGATTCTTCCCCAACAGCGCACCCCATTCAGCCAGAATCATATATATCTATGAATAACTTCTACACAGCTACTGTTTATGAAAAAGGTGCTGAGGTGATTCGTATGATCCATACATTGCTTGGAGAAGAAAACTATAGAAAAGCTACTGATCTGTACTTTGAGAGTTTCGATGGACAAGCTGTCACTACTAAAGATTTTTTATGGGCTATGAGTGATGCAAGCGGAGTTGACCTTTCTCAGTTTGAGAGATGGTATCACCAAAGCGGTACACCAAGACTTTTGGTAAGTGAAGTTTATGAGAAAAATATATATACACTTCGTTTAACCCAAGTTATACCAAATACTGTTGATGGAAAGCGTCAAAGAGCCTATTTTTATCCATTGAAAATAGCACTTTTAGACCAAGAAGGTAATGAATGTATAGAAGAAACAATAGTAGTTTCAAAAGAGTTTGAAGAGTTTTCTTGGAAGATTGGCTCAAAACCGATCATTTCAATAAACCGTGATTTTTCAGCTCCAGTGATCATAAAACAAGATAAAAGTGATTATCCTTTTTTAAGTAGACACGATTCAAATAGTTTTGTAAAGTATGAGTCGATGCAGTCATATGCTATAGAGACTTTGGAAAGTATAATAGCTATAGGTGAGATTGATAGTGAGTTTGTAGATACTTATGGTTATATTTTAGATGATGATCTTGATCTTTCTTTTAAGTCACTTTTACTTGACCTACCATCTATATCTGCACTTATGCAAAGGCAAGAGGTTGTCGATTTTGAACCGTTGTATGAAGCACGAAACAAACTAAAAAAACATTTAGCAAGTGTTTTTAAGTCAAAGCTAAACTCTTTGTATAAACAGTATCATAAACCAAAAAATGATGCGATAGATGCAAGAAGTATGGGAGAACGCTCAATTAAAAATAGAGCTTTAAAGATGTTAAGTGCACTAGAGACTCAAGATGTGATCGATCTTGCAAAAGAGCAGTATGAAAACTCACTTACTATGACAGATAAAATAATAGCACTTGACATACTTGAGAATATAACTCAAAAAGAATCAGCTGTTGCTATATCTGACTTTTATCAAACATACAAAGAAGATACTTTGGTTATGAATAAGTACTTTTCAATACTAGCGGCATCAGGAAGAGATTGGACACTAGATCGTGTAATGGCACTACAAAACGATGAGGTATATGATGAAAAAGTTCCAAATTTAGTACGCTCTTTAATTGGTGTTTTTGCAAGAAACTACAAACACTTTCATGCAAAAGATGGACTAGGGTATAAGTTTGTTGCAGATAAGATCATTGAAATCGATAAAATAAATGCTCAAATGGCTTCTGCTTTATCTGGAGCCTTCAAAATTTATGAAAAAATGAATGAGAAAAATAAAAAACTGATGAAAATTGAGTTAGAACGTATAGTTTCAACAGACTCTCTTTCTAAAAATAGTTATGAAATTGTAAGTAAAATATTAAGTTAAACTATGAAGATCAATGGACCTGAACTAATAAAGCATAAAGAAGTTTTTGTTAAATCCAAAGATGATATATTAGCAAATTGGATATCGTATGAAACTTCAAAAAACATACTTTTAGAAAGGTCTATTGAACCTGAACATTTTATAAACATGTATGGTTCAGGAGTATTTGACTATTTTATGGGTGTAATTAGTGGTGAAACTGAAGTTGGAAACTGCCCTGTTATGGAAGATCTTTTAGCTTATTTGAAAAACAGAGAGATAAGTGCGGATGAGCTATTTGAAATCTGTAGTCATTTTAGACGCTCAATGGTTGATTTTACATATGATGCAAACATAAATTCTAAAGAGCTTTTTGATGAACTATCATACCTTTTTGATAAAAATTTTCGTGGAATTTTAAGATACTATACAGATACAATCTTTCAAAAGTTAACAGATGCAAGAGCTAAAGCTGAAAAAGCAACATTAGCAAAAGACCATTTCCTCTCAAACATGTCTCATGAGATCAGAACACCTTTAAATGCGATCATTGGGTTTGTTAATGTACTTAGGGAAGAAAACTTATCTACTAAGCATAGAAACTATCTTGATATCATAAATACAAGTGGTGAGACACTACTTAGTATTATTAACGATATATTAGATTTTTCAAAATTAAGAAGTGGTGAGTTTACAGTTGAGCCTAAGAACTTTTCAATACATGAGGAAATAAGTCATACTTTAGAGCTTTTTGTAGCATCTGCATCAAACAAAAACATAACTATAGTCTCTTTTATAGATCCTAGGATTCCAGGTGAAGTATATGCTGATGCACTAAGAATTAAACAGGTTATATCTAACTTTTTAAGTAATGCTATAAAATTCACTCCAAATGGTGGCAGAATCGTAGTTGAAGCAAGCTTTAATGATAAAAAATTAAGTATAAGTGTAAGTGATAGCGGAGTAGGTATAAGTGAAAAAAATCAAAATCTAATATTTTCAGCATTTACACAAGCACATGACCAAACTTTGGATTTTACAAGTGGAACAGGTCTTGGTTTGTCAATATCTAGGCAGTTAGCAAATCTTATGAATGGTAAAGTTTACGTTAAATCAAAACTAGGAGAGGGGAGTACATTTTATTTAGATGTACCTGTAGAAGTAAAGAATTCTACTTGTAGCATTATGGAAGGGATACCTGATCTATCCGATAAAAAGTTGGTTTTTCACTTTAACAATGAAACAAATAGATATAAACTAGAATCAATTTTAAAGTACTTTAATGTATTTAACATAAAGATAGATATAGTTGATAGCTTTGAAGTAGACTTTGATATAGCTTTTTTTATAGATGAAGATATAGATGATCAAAATATGAGAAGTTATATTATAAATATGCCGGATAAAAAATTTATATCTTTAATGACTAGAGAAAATGACAAGTATGATAGTTTTATAAATATTCAGTCTGCAACTTTTCCTTTATACTGTACCAAGTTTAAATCTAAGTTTTTAGAGCTTTTAAATCCAACTATGAAAAATATTATAAATAAAAGAGATTTTAAAAACTATAAAGGAAAAATACTTGTTGCTGAAGACAATGAGGCTAATCAAGAACTTATTAAAATTATACTAATGAAGTACGGGCTAGAATTTGATATGGTTAATAATGGTTTGGAAGCTTATGATCTGTACAGACAAAACAGTGATTATGATCTTATACTTATGGATGAACAGATGCCTATAATGGATGGAAATAAGTCTGTTGCAAAGATATTAAACTATGAAAAACATATGGGTTTAGAACACACTCCAGTCTCGGCACTAACTGCAAATGTAATAAAAGGAGCAAGGGAGAGGGGATTAAAAAGTGGGTTTGATTCATTTTTAGGAAAGCCAATAGTTTTAAAAGAACTTGAAAAAGTTTTTCAACAGTATTTAGAAGAGGATAAAAACAAAGAGCACAAAACTAAAGAGGTCTCTACAGATAAAGAAGTTCAAGGACTTGATCTAGATCAGCTGATGGATGAACTAAAGTTAAATAAGGATGAGGTTATTACTTTAGTTGGGATGTTTTTGAAAAAAATGTCAAAAGTTTTACCAGAATTAGAATCTGCAATTAATAAAAAAGAGTATAAACAGATCGCCTTATTAACTCATAGTATTAAAGGTTCAAGTGCAAATTTTAGAATAGAATATTTACAAGCTTTGGCATCTACAATGGAAAAAAATGCCAAAGAAAAAAATGAAGATTATAACTATATAGAGTCTTATGGAATTATTTTAAAATATATAAAAAATATAAATATTTTATAGATTATTCCTCTATAAAATATCCGATACCTGAAGCATTTTTAATAATGTCAGTTTCAAGTTTATTTCTAAGTCTCCAAACAAGTGTTCTAACACTGTTTTCTGTTGCACCACTTTCATCCCATACATAGTCTCTAGCTTGTTCAAATGTTACAACTTTTCCAAGTTGTGCAACAAGTAGACGTAAAAAAGCATTCTCTTTCTTTGTCAACTTTATTTTTTGACCTTTATAAAATGTCTCACATATAGAAATATCTAAATGGTAATCAACCCCAAAAGGTACAATTGGTTCATCTGAAGATCTTTTAGAGTAAAGTAGTTTTTCAAGATTTAATTTATCCATTTTTAGTGAGCTAAGGTCATCTTTTCTAGAGTTTTCTATGTCAAATTTGAACATAGCCATCTGTATAGTTGCATGAAGTGAACTTGGATCAAATGGTTTTACTATATAGCCATATGGTTCTGTTACTTTAGCTTTAGCAATGATTTCATCATCGCTATGAGACGTTAGATATATAAATGGCAAATTATATTGTTGTTTTATAAAGTTTGCAAGTTCAATTCCATCAGATATATCTTGTAGCGATATATCAATAATAACTAAATTTGGTATATGAGAAGCTATTTGACTTTTGGCATCATCAGTATTACTACATGTTTCTACTACGTTATAGCCTTGTTTTTGCAATGACATACTTAGATTAAGAGCTGTAATTTCATCGTCTTCAACAACTATAATGTTTGTTTGAGTCATAATTTACCTTAATAGAGTTTGTAATTAATTTGTGATAAATAAGCAAACATTATAATGTTTTTTATAGTTTTAGTAAAGGTAAATTAAAAATTATACGTAAAATGGTTAATTTAGTAACATTTAAAACTACTTCATACTAATCCAAGTAATGCGATAAGCAGTACAGGAGGTGTTACAACAAGTCCAACCCTCATATACTCACCCCAAGTTATTTTTACACCTTTTTTAGCTAGTACATGTAACCAAAGAAGTGTAGCAAGTGATCCAATAGGTGTCATCTTTGGTCCCAGATTTGAGCCTAATATGTTTGCATATACAAGAGCTTCATTTCCTATATAGCCAACTTGATCTATAGCTATATCCATGATCATAATGGTTGGCATATTGTTCATAACAGAGCTTATAAAAGCAGACAAAAAGCCAGTCCCTATGATCGCAACTGTATCTCCGTTAGTTTTTAGTTCTACTACCCATGAGGCGATCACATCTGTAAAACCTGCATTTTTAAGACCATATACAACAACATAAAGTCCTATACTAAACCACACAACCTGCCAAGGTGCCGCTTTGATTGTCATTATGGGTTTAACTGCTTTATGTTTGTTTGCAATAAGTAAAAATACTAAAGCTCCGCCAAGTGCAAAAACAGAAACAGGCAGATTATAAAAATCACCTATAAAGTAACCAATCATTAGTAAAGCTAAAAAGAACCAAGAGAATTTAAACATAGTCTGGTTTTTAATAACTGAAGAGGCTTCTGGAAGTTTAGATACATCTATACTAAATGGTATATCTTTTCTAAAATAGATCCATAACACAACAATAGAAGCTATGATGCTTAAAAGATTTGGTAAAAACATGTTTTTTGCATACTCAACAAAACCTATATCAAAGTAGCCAACAGTTACTATATTTGTAAGGTTTGATATCACAAGAGGGTTTGACGCACTGTCCCCTATAAAACCGCCTGCCATTAAAAAAGCAAAGATTGCTAAGGGTTTCATCTTAAGGTATTTCATCTTAGCAAGTAAAATAGGTGTAAGTATAAGTGCTGCACCATCATTTGCAAAAAACGCAGCAACGATAGCACCTAAAAGCAGAATGTATACAAACATAAGGTGTCCGTTGCCACGACTTAGCTTTGCCATTTTTATAGCAGCCCACTCAAAAAAACCTATCTCATCGAGTATCATTGAGATAATGATAATACCTATAAAAGCAAGAGTTGCATCCCATACTATGTTGATCACTGTAAATACGTCAGTTGTGTTAACTACACCTAAAAGTAGTGCTACGATCGCACCAATTACTGCTGTTGTTCCGATCTGAAGATCTTTAGGTTGCCAAATAACAAATAATAAAGTTATTAAAAATACCGCTATTGCTAGTGTCATATAGTTACTCCGAGTTAATAATTATAGAAACTATAGCAAAATTAAATCATTATATCAATATATATTGATATATTAATCTCTTTATGTTAAACTTTTAAATACAAGGAGTCTGTTTTGGATATTTTTTTAAAAAGCATTTCCGCATTAAATGACGAAACAAGAGTTTTAATACTAAGATTTTTAGATGAGTATGGGGAGTGCTGTGTATGTGATTTGCAAAACTCACTTGATATGATCCAATCACGTCTGTCAAGACACCTAAAGATCTTAAAAGAAGCTGGTTTTATAAGGGTAGATAGAAAAGGTACATGGGCTTACTATTCTATACGAAGTCCATTAGATCGTTTTAGATGTGAAGCTATAGAAGAGATCAAACATCTTGAAATAGAACTTCCAAAACTAAATAAAATATCTGAAACAGGGGAGTGTAAAATATGAAAAAAAATGTATTGATTTTATGTACTGGAAACAGCTGCCGTTCGATCATGGCTGAGGCTTTGATCAATGCAAAGCTTGGTGAGTGTATAGAAGCTCAAAGTTCAGGTGTAAAAGCAAGCGGTAAAGTAAATCCAAATGCACAAGAGCTTTTGGAATCTCATGGTTACTGGAGAGATGATTATCACTCTAAAGTTATAGAGACTGTACTAGATACTTCATTTGATTTGGTAGTTACAGTGTGTGATCATGCAAAAGAGACTTGCCCTATGTTTCCAAAAGCTGTTAAAACAATCCATTTAGGGTTTGATGATCCAAGTGGTAAAGCAGTTGAAGAGTATGCAAAAACTCTTAAGCTTATAGAAAAAGAGTTATTGCCAGTTGTAAAAGAGGAGCTTTGTTAGATGTGGCATGAGCTATCGGGTAGATTTGTTTTTGAATACTTAAATCTTGATGGAAAACTAGCGGATGCTCTGCACTTTTTTATATATGACACTATAAAGATCTGGTTTTTACTGATCACTATTATATTTGCCGTATCATTTTTGCGTACATGGGTAAATACTGAGTATGTGAGAGCTCATTTACAAGGTAAATCTGCCTTTTACGGACATGTTGGAGCTTCACTTTTTGGAATAGTTACACCATTTTGTTCATGTTCGGCAATTCCGCTTTTTCTAGGGTTTATTCAAGCACGTATTCCAGTTGGAGTTACATTTAGCTATCTGATCTCAGCTCCTATGAATAACGAGATAGCAATAGCTATGCTTTTTGGAATTTTTGGTTGGAAGATCACTTTAATATATATAGCATTTGGTCTTAGTGTAGCAATACTCGGTGGTATGCTTATAGGTAGTTTAAATGTAGAAAAAGAGGTACTGATCGATGTTAAACCTATAGATGCTGAACTTGAAGCGGACTTGGTTAAGCTGACATTTAAAGAGAGATGCAAAGAAGCTTGGAATTATACGCTTGATATATTTAAAAAGATATATATCTATGTGATGATAGGAGTTGGAGTAGGGGCTTGGATTCATGGATACATTCCAACTGAC
>Ga0193964_1000671_pt1 | contig 16288 bp, 13 predicted proteins | sample FB_7_MG_FD_140323 | JGI IMG/M metagenome (GOLD analysis project Ga0193964, IMG submission 140323) | Microbial mat bacterial communities from the Broadkill River, Lewes, Delaware, United States - FB_7_MG | ecosystem: Environmental > Aquatic > Freshwater > River > Microbial mats | place: USA... | reverse complement strand
TAAATTAGTTGAATCTAACAAAAATTTTGAAACAGGAGAAATGTTATGGAAACAATAATTTTATTTTTAGTTCTATTAGTATTTGGAATTTATTCATTTCCTTTATATACTTATTTTGCATTTGTTGGAGTTTATTCTTTAGTATTTTTTGATTTTGGCTTTATATCTTGGTCACTATTTATAATATTAGGTGCCGTTTTATTAATTCAACCATTAAGAGTTAAATATATTACAAGTAAACTTGTTGATTTTATAAATAAAAAAGGTCTTTTACCAAAAATCTCAGCAACAGAAGAAGCAGCTTTACAAGCTGGAACAAATTGGGTAGAAGCAAACTTTTTTAAAGCTGAAGTTAACTTCAAAGAAATAAATGCTGAAAAGGTAACTTTATTAACTGATGAAGAACAAGCGTTTTTAGACAATGAAGTAAACCAACTTTGTGAAATGACAACGGATTGGGAAATTTTTCAAGATAGAGATTTTAGACCAGATGTATGGCAATTTATTAAAGATAAAAAATTCTTTGGAATGATTATTCCAAAAGAGTATGGTGGTCTTGGATTTAGTGCTACTGCTCACTCAAAAGTAATTGAAAAATTAGTTTCTCGTTCACAAGTTTTAGCAATTACAATAATGGTTCCAAATTCACTGGGACCTGCTGAATTGATTTTAAAACATGGTAGTCTTGCACAAAAAGAAAAATATCTAAGTGATTTAGCACATGGTATTCAAGTACCTTGTTTTGGTCTTACTGAACCAAATGCAGGAAGTGATGCAACTTCAATCACATCAAATGGCGTATTATTTAAAGATAAGAAAACAGGTGAAGTAAAAATCAAATTAAACTTTGAAAAAAGATATATCACCCTTGGAAATATTGCAACACTTATTGGGCTAGCTTTTGTTCTTAAAGACCCAGAACATCTACTTGGAGATAAAGAAGATTTAGGTATTACCTTTGCTGTAGTTGATTCAAAAACAAAAGGTATTGATAATTCAAAAAGACATGATCCACTTGGAATTCCTTTTGTTAACTCACCTTTATATGGTAAAAATGTGATAATTGGTTTAGAAAATATTATTGGTGAAAAAGATGGTATTGGTAAAGGTTGGCAAATGCTTGTTGAATCTTTATCTATTGGACGAGGAATTTCACTTCCAAGTGTAAGTCTTGGAGGAAGTAAACTAGCTTTAAATGTAGTAGCTTCATATTCACAATTAAGGGAACAATTTGGACTTAGTATCAATTATTTTGAAGGTGTTGAAGAAAAAATTGCAAAAATTGCAGCCTTTACTTATATGCTAAATGCTGCTAGAAACTATACACTTGATGCAATTGATAATGGTGCAAAACCAGGAGTTATAAACTCTATTATGAAATATCATGCAACTGAAAAATTTAGAGAAGTAATAAATGATTCAATGGATGTTTTAGGTGGAAGTGCAATTATTAGAGGGGAAAACAATATATTAGCACATGCATATTTTGCATTACCTATTTCAATTACAGTTGAAGGTGCAAATATCTTAACAAGAAATCTAATGCAATTTGGACAAGGTCTAATCAAATCACATCCATATATTTATAAACAAATAAATGCTTTAAATAACAATAATGTAGAAAGTTTTGACAAAGCATTTTTTGCTCACATAGGTTTAGTATTTAATGCCTTTGCTAAATCAATAGCTTACTATATAACAAGAGGACAAATAAATTCTCAAAAAGGTGAGTTTAAAAGATATAAACAAAAATTAACATGGGTTTCTAGTGAATTTACACTTTTAACAAATTTAGCTTTAGGAATTCTTGGACCATCACTTAAAAAAAGAGAAAATATAAGTGCTAGATTTGGAGATATTTTATCTTATTGTTATTTGATAACAGCAACTCTTAGAGAATTTGAAAATAATCCAAAAGAAGAAGATAAAAATTTAGTAGATTACATTTGTAACTATAGCTTTAATGAAATTCAAAAAGCCAGAGAAGAGATTATTACAAATATTGGATATTTAGGATATTTACTTCCAATTGTGAAAATCAATCCATTTTCAATAAAAGCAAAAGATAGTTTAAATGCAAAAATAGTAAAAACATTAAATGAACAAAGTTATTTACAAAGCTTAACATCAAGTTTATTTATATCTTCAAATGAAAATGATAGATTAAATATGATTCAAGAAGCTGTTAAACTAAATAAAGAGTGTCAAAATAGCTTCAAAAAACTGAAAGATGCAATCAAAACTGAAAAAATTAAAAAAGATAATTTTGAAGATATGACAAATGAACTTTTAGAAAAAAATATTCTTTCAACTGAAGAAGTAGAAAAAATGAAAAAAGCTCATGCACTAAAACAAATTGTAATAAGTGTTGATGCATTTGATGCAAAAGAATATAAGGCTAACAGATAATGAAAAGTAGTGATTTACTGATAAATACAAATGGATATGTTTTAAGTTTATTAGAGAAAATTCTTGATGCTAATATTGAAATAAAAGGCATTGAGAATCTTCCAATAGAAAATCCAAAGATGTTTGTTGCAAATCATTTTACAAGAACTGAAGCTATGTTAATTCCTTATAGCTTATATAATTTAACAGGTAAAAAAGTTGGAGTTATCGCTGATGACTCGCTTTTTAAATCATTTTTTGGTGATTTTTTAACAAACTTAGGAGCTATGAAAAAAAGCCAAGAAAATAGAAATGAACATATAATAGGTGATTTGATAACTTCTTGTAAAGATTGGATGATTTTCCCAGAAGGAATGATGGTAAAAGCAAAAGATATTTCAAAAATAGATAATAATTTTTGTGTAAAAATTGATAATACCTGTCAAAGAGTTCATACTGGTGCTACTGTATTTGCATTAACATCAGAATATTTACGAGAAAAATATTATGATTATAAATTAGATGATTATGATTCATTTAGTAAAAAATATTTTATAAATGAATGTAAAGATATTAATAAAAATGAAACAATGATTGTTCCAATTAATATTAGTTATTCAAAACTTAGAACAGGAAGTAATTTTTTAATTAATATGGTTGAAAGACTGATTGATGAAATTGGTGATAATTTTAAAGAAGAATTAGAAATTGAAAGTAATCTAATTTTAAATTCAAAAATTACAATTAATATTTTAAAACCTATTAATACAAAAGAAATTTTAAAAAATTTGTATAAGCAAAATCTTTCTCAAAAAGAAATCATAAGTAGCTTAAGGTATGAAGTAACTCATAATTTTATGAATTATATTTATGAATCTTTAACAATCAACTTTGACCATATTTTTATCTTAATACTTTTTTTATATCAAAAAAATGAAATTAATATTGAATATTTTAAAAGAATAATTTATCTTACGATTAATGAAATAAAAAAAGCAAATTTATATATTGATGATGAAATAGATAAAGACTTAATATATTTAATTTCTTATGAAAAATTTGATAGATATGAAGATATTTTAAATATAGTATTAAACGATAAAATTTTAGAAAAAAATAAAGAAATTTATATAATAAATAAAGAAGTTTTATTAAATTCTCATACACACAATACAATTAGAATAAAAAATATATCAAGAGTAATTTTAAATGAAATACTAATAAACCAAACTGTTTTAAATATAGTAAATAATATATTAAAAAATGATGAAAATCAAAATAATCAAAATCTATTAAGTATTTTAGTAGAAGATGAAAAAAGAGAATTTATTAATGATTATGATAAGTTTAAAAATAATCCAGACATCAAAGCAAAAGAGATTGGGGAACCAAAATATTATGAAACAATTGATAATCAAAATTGTATTATTGCAATTCATGGATTTTCTTCTTCACCCAAAGAGGTAGAACAATTATCTATATTTTTAAATCAAAATAATTTTAATGTTATAGCCCCAAGACTAGATGGTCATGGAATAGTTCCTGAAAATTTAAAAGATAAAACTTGGCAAGATTGGTATAAATCAATTAGTAGAACAATTATTATTTCAACACTAAAATATAAAAAAATTTTCATTGTTGGATTTTCAACAGGTGGATTATTAGGATTATTAAGTACAAAAAAACATTACAAAGAGTTTCAAGCTTTAGTTTGTATAAATGCAGCTTTAAATTTAAATGATATAAGAATGAGAACTTTACTTCCTGCTATTTCTTTTTGGAATGATTTAGTGGAGTTAGTTAATCAAAATAAATATGCAAAAGAGTATGTAGATAATATCCCAGAAAATCCAGCTATAAACTACAATAAACATTATGTTAATTCAGTAGAGCAATTAGATTTATTAATGCATAAAACAAAAAAGAATTTACATAAAATACAAAAACCTATTTTTATAATTCAAGGTAAAAATGATCCAATAGTAAATCCAGATTCAGCTCAAGAAATTTATGAAAAAATAAAATCTAAATATAAAAGAATAAAATTATTCGATGCATCAAATCATGTAATCATAATTGGAAATAAAACAGAAGAAGTATTTAAAGAAATACTAAATTTTATAAATAAATTTACTTAAAACGTATCTATAATATAAAATATTATAAAATGTTTTATCACACATTACAAGGAAGAAAAATGAAATTAATTAAAAGTATAATTTTATTAATCATTACACTAACAATAATTACAGGATGTACAAGTAAAACACCTTATACAAATCGTTCTCAAATGATTTTTATGTCACAAGATGAAGAGTTAGCTTTAGGAGAACAATCTTATAAACAAGCTCTTTCAAAAGCTAAAGTAATTACAGGTACTAATGATGCACAAAGAGTAAAAAATATTGGTTATAGAATAGCGCAAGTTGCAAATATATCAACTTTTAATTGGGAATTCAATTTAGTTCAAGATGATCAAATGAATGCATTTTGTTTACCAGGTGGTAAAGTTGTTGTTTATACTGGAATTTTAAAAGCTGCAAAAAATGATTCACAGTTAGCAACTGTTATGTCACATGAAATCGCTCATGCACTAGCACGACATGGTGCTGAAAGAATGAGTTCTGCAAAACTTCAACAAGGACTCCAGGTTCTTGGAAATGTAGTTTTAGCATCAACTGCTCCTCAATATACTAATGTGTTTAATCAAGCATATGGTTTAGGGAGTCAACTTGGAGTGATGCTTCCTTATGGAAGATTACAAGAAAGTGAAGCTGATGAAATAGGAATTCATCTTATGGCTAAAGCTGGATATGATGTAAACGAAGCTTTAAATTTCTGGGCAAATATGAGTGCTGGGAAAAAACAAACTAATGAATTTTTTTCAACACATCCAAGTTCTAGTACTAGAATAAATGACATTAGAAAGGTAATTGCCCAATTACCTAAATATTAAAATATAGGAATAAAATCCTATATTTTATTTAAACTGATTTTTACTTAATTGAAATAAAACTATTGAAGTAGCAATGGCTGCATTTAAACTTGTAACTTCCTCATCAATATCTATTTTTAAAATATTATCTGATAATTCAAAAATTTCTTTATCTACTCCAAAACCTTCATTTCCTATTACAAGTGCTGACTTTAAAGGAAAAGTATAATCTTGTAAGCTTATTGCATTAGAAGCATTAGCTGTTGTTGATATGGAATAGCCACTATTTTTTAGTTTAATCAAATCAGCTTGTAGATTTGCAGATTTATATACATTAATATTAAATAAATTTCCAGTTGAAACTCTAATACATCTTCTTAAAAATGGAGAACAAGTTTTTTCATCTATTATTAAAGTTTTGATATTAAAAGCAGCACAAGAACGTGCAATTGAACCTACATTTTCAGGTGAAGTAAGTCCATTTAAAACTACAACATTACCTTTTATTTCATCAAAAGATATGAAGTTTGGTTTATCAATAAGTGCCAACATACCTTGATGAATTTTATGTCCTACTATTTGCTTCATTATTTCATTATTTGCTAAATATATAGGGAAATCAATGTTTTCACAATTTTCTTGTAAAAATGAAAGATGTTCTTTAGTTGTAAATATTTTATGAATTTTTCTCTTAGTTGAAAAAAGTTTTTTAAAAACAGTTTTACTTTCAACTACAACATATTTTTCATCTAAAGATGATTGTCTCAAAGAGATAAACTCTTTTATCAAAGGATCATTTATATCTGATATTTCTATTGTTTTTTTCATTATTTAACTTTAATAGTTGGTAATTTATTTTCTATTTTTCTGTCCATATAAGTATAAATAAGAAATAAAACTATTAACCATAAACTAAAAGCCAAGTTTTTTGAATTTTCTTGTATTTCTAAATTTGCTATAAAATATGAACTTAATAGTGCAAAAGGTATTGATACTAATATCCAAATATAATATTTATATTTTCTTTGTAGTTTAAATTTTGTTGAACATGAATCACAAAAATGAATACCTAAGAAACTTTTAAAATATTTTTTTACTGTTAAGTCAACAGTTGCATTACAATTTGGGCATTTCATTTTATTAATCTTTATATTTGTTGTTTAAAAGAAGTAATCTAAAAGATTACAAAGGTAGATAAAATATAGGAAAAGTTCCTATATTTTCTTAAGCTATATTTGTATAAACAGCTTGAACATCATCATCGTCTTCAAGCTTTTCAATTAATTTACCAATTTCTTCTTGTTGTTCTTCAGTAAACTCTTGAGGATTGTTTGCAATTCTTTCTAGTTTTGCTTTCGTAAGTTCAATTCCCATATCTTCAAATGCTTTATTTAAAGTACCAAAATCTTTATAATCAGCTGTAACTAAAACAATTCCATCTTCTTCTTCAATTTCTTCAAGACCAGCATCAATTAATTCAAGTTCTAACTCTTCAATATCCATATCTTCTGTTTTATTAAATTCAAAAATTGCTTTTCTATCAAAGAAAAATTCTAAAGAACCAGTTGGTGCCATAGAACCACCATTTTTATTAAAATACATTTTAACATTTGCAACTGTTCTTGTATTATTATCTGTTGCAGTTTCAACAAAAATTAAAGCACCATGAGGTCCTTTACCTTCAAAGTTAACCTCAGAAAAGTTTGCTGAATCTTTTCCGCTTGCTCTTTTAATAGCTGCATCAATATTCGTTTTTGGCATATTTTCAGCTTTTGCATTTAAGATTGCTGTTCTTAAAGCTGAATTCATTTCAGGATCTGGAACACCAGCTTTTGCTGCCATTTCAATAGCTTTTGCAAGTTTAGGGAAGATTCTAGACATCGCTCCCCATCTTTTCATTTTTGACGCTTTTCTATACTCAAAGGCTCTACCCATAAATTACTCCAGATTGATTTTTCAAATTTTTTGCAATTATAGCAAGTTTGTAATAATAGGTTTATAAGAAAATAAAACTATTACTAAAATATTTTTAGATATTATTATATTTATGAAAAAGATAACACTAATACTATTCCTAACTTTAATTAATTTATATGCATTAAATATCTCACACAATCAGATAAAAAATGCAAATACTGTTTTACTTCAATTAAATGAAGAAAATATTTCAAATGCAAAACTAACTTTTGATAAACAAAATATAAATTTTCAAAAAAATCCATTTAAGAAAAATAGTTTTTATGCACTTATTCCAGTTTCTTATTATCAAGATTTTAAAGATTATAGAGTTATTGTTTCTTATTTAAAAAATGGAAAGAAAGTTTTTAAAGGTGTTAATTTAAAAGTTGTTGATGGAAAATATAAAAGTGAAGTTATAAATGTAAAACCATCAAAATTCAAACCAAATCAAAAAGATAAGAAACTAGTAGAAAGAACAAAAAAAGAGTACGTGGACGCAATGAAAATTTACAATAGTTCTTCAAAAGAAATCTATTGGACAAAAGATTTTATTTATCCACTAAATTCTAAAATAACAAGTAATTTTGGAACAAAAAGAGTTTATAATGGAAAGCTTAAATCATATCATAGTGGAACAGATTTTAAAGCTTCTGATAATACTCCAATAATAGCATCAAATGATGGAATAGTAAAAATTTCTCAAAATAGATTTTATTCAGGGAATTCAATAGTAATTGACCATGGGCAAGGTGTTTATTCTTGTTATTTTCATTTAAATACTATGAATTTTAAGGTTGGAGATAAAATTAAAAGAGGAGATGTTTTAGGACTAAGTGGAAGTACAGGTAGAGTTACTGGTCCACACTTACATTTTTCTTTTAGAATAAATGGCTTACAAGTTGATCCTTTACAAGCCATTGAGGTCTTAAATAGTCTTAATTAGCTCACTTAAACATTATTTCCACAAATTTTGAATATAATATTATCTATTTTTTAAAAAGGAACGATTTGAAAAAATTAATATTCATTATTTTAATATCAATTTTCTCATATGCAAATGAAGTAGATTTTGAAGAAAGTAATTCTTCAAATATTGAAAATACATCTAGTGAAATAGTAAATGATAATTTTGCAGATGAATTTGATAAAGAATTTGCAAAAACGGAAGAGAAACATGTCTTTGATCCATTAAGTGGATACAACAGAGTTATGACTAATTTTAATGATAAAGTTTATATTAATGTATTAAATCCTGTTGCTACAGGATATTCAAATACTTTTCCTCAAACATTTAGAGTTGCTATGTCAAACTTTTTTGATAATTTATTATTTCCTATAAGATTTGTAAATAATTTATTACAATTTAAATTAGATAATTGTGCAGAAGAGTTAGGAAGATTTGTTGTTAATACAATTTGGGGATTGGGTGGATTTATGGATCCAGCTAGTAGTGAACTTGGATGGGAAGCACATAAAGAAGATTTTGGTCAAACACTTGGTTTTTATGGAGTGGGAGAAGGTTTTCATATTGTCTTACCACTTTTAGGGCCATCTAATCTAAGAGATATGGTCGGACTTGTTGCTGATGGATATGTAAGTCCTGTTTCAGCAACGGGGGCTAGTGATATTCAATATAAAATACCAGAAAATATAGCTCAACAATTAGGAATTCAAGTTGGTGATACAATAAATTCAACATCACTTAGACTTGGTCAATATGAAAATATAAAAAAAGACTCTTTAGATTTATATCCATTTTTAAGGGATATTTATTCTCAAAGTAGAAATAAACAAATAGAGGAATAAAAATGAATAATATTTTAAAACTTTTATTAGTAATGGTTTTTACTATTACTTCAGCATTTGCATTAAAAAAAGATGAAATAAAATCTCAAATGACAGCTAAAATTGATAATGTTTTATTAATTTTAGAAAAAAAAGAGTTAACTACTGCTCAAAAAGGTGAAGAAATTATCAAAATAATCGATGATGTTTTTGATTATGGATTAATGGCTAGAATTTCATTAGGGAAAGAGACTTGGAATTCATTATCAGAAGAGAAACAAAAAGAATTTACAGAAGTTTTTGAAAAAAAATTAAAAAAATCTTATGTTGAGAAACTAGAACTTTATAATGATCAAAAAGTAAAAATTGTAGATTTATTACCATATAAAGGTAGTAGATTACAACTTGAAACTGAATTAGTTGGTAAAGATGAAGTTTATAAAATCAATTATAATTTTTATAATAAATCTAAAGATGATAATCAATGGTTAATCTATGACGTTGATTTAGTAGGAGTTAGTATTATTCAAACTTATAGACAACAATTTTCAGGACTTTTAAAAGAAAAAACTTTTGATGAAATGCTAGTTTTATTAAAAGATTCAAATAAAAAATAATGATAAAAAGAATTTATGATAGTATAATTCTAAAATTTCCAATAGCTGTATTATTAACTCTTTTAGTTTGTATATCAGCTCTTGGATATTATGCTACAAAACTACAAATTGATGCTTCTGCTGAAACTTTACTTTTGGATGATGATAAAGATTTAAAATTTTTTAGAGAAGTTCATCAAAGATATAATAGTCCAAATTTTCTTGTCGTAACCTATTCTCCTAATGAAGATTTACTATCTAAAAAAAGTTTAGATACTTTAAAAAGTATTACTTCTGATTTTATCAAATTAGATAATATCACAAGTATAACTTCAATTTTAAATGTACCATTACTTCAATCACCTGCTAGACCTATATCTGATTTAGTTTCAGGTGTTGATTCTCTTGAAACAAAAGATTTTGATAAAACATTAGTTAAAAAAGAGTTTTTAACTTCTCCGTTATACTCAAATAGTTTAGTAAGTGCTGATTTTAAAACTACAGCTGTTGTTTTAAATCTAAAAGAAGATAAAAAATATTATGAGTTACTAAAAAAAAGAAATGATTTATTAGCTAAGAAAAGAGACCAAAGTATTACTGATGATGAATCTATAGCTTTAGATAAAGTCTCTAAAGAATTTAAAGAATATAGAGATTTTGTAAGAGAAAAAGAGAGTAAAGATATCCAAAATGTAAGAAATATCATCAAAAAGTATAGTGGTGATGCAAAAATATTTTTGGGTGGAGTAAATATGATAGCCAACGATATTGTTGGTTATGTTAAAAGTGATTTAGCTATTTATGGCTCTACTTTAGTATTTTTACTTATCTTTATTTTATGGTTTATTTTTAGACATCCAAGATGGGTTATTTTACCTATAGCAATTTGTCTTTTATCTGTTGTATCAACAGCAGGGATTTTAGGATTATTTTCATTGGAAGTTACAGTTATATCTTCAAATTTCATAGCTCTTCAACTAATTATAACAATATCTATAATCCTACACTTAATTGTAAGATATAGAGAATTAAATGTAAAATATAAAAATGCAAGTCAATATAAACTTGTAATTAATACTATTTTATCAAAAATGAACCCATCATTTTTTGCAATAATCACAACAATAACTGGTTTTGCTTCGTTGGTTTTATCAAGTATTGAACCTGTTAAAAACCTTGGATTAATGATGAGTGCAGGAATTGCAATATCTCTAATAATCTCTTTTTTGATTTTCCCTATTACATTAATTTTAATAAATAAAAAAGATGAACATGAGAAAAAGAAATCTAACTTCTCTTTAATACATAAATGTACTAATTTAGTAGAAAATAATGGAAAAGCAATAATTATTGGGAGTGTATTAGTTGTAATATTTTCATTAACTGGTGCTTCTAAACTTATAGTTGAAAATAGCTTTATTAATTATTTTAAAAAATCAACAGACATATACAAAGGTATGGAAGTAATTGATGAAAAACTAGGTGGTACTACACCTCTTGATGTTATTGTAAAATTTAAAGATGAAGAGAAGAAAATAGTAAAAAAAGCAAAAGCTGATGAGTTTGATGATTTTGAAAATGAATTTAATGAAAAAGCTGATGATAAACAATATTGGTTCTCACAAGATAAGATGGATACAATTATGGCAATCCATAATTATTTAGAAACTATTCCTGAAGTTGGAAAAGTTGATTCCTTAGCTACTATTTTAAAACTTGGGAAAATACTAAACAACAACAAAAAGCTAGATGGGATTACACTTGCCCTACTTTATAATCAACTTCCAGAAGAGTATAAAGATTTAATTTTATCTCCTTATATAAATATTGATAAAAATGAAGCAAGAATTACAATGAGATTAATTGATTCAAATCCAAATTTAAGAAGAAATGAACTAATAAATAAAATCAATAAAGATTTAAGAGAGATTATTCAAAATAAAGAAACAACATTTAGATTATCAAATTTGATGGTTTTATATAATAATATGCTTCAATCATTATTTGATTCTCAAATATCTACTTTAGGATTTGTTCTTATCATTCTTTTAATTATGTTCATAATACTATTTAGATCAATTAAGATAGCTCTAATAGCTCTTACAGCTAATATAGTGCCTATATCTGCAATATTTGGTATTATGGGATGGCTTCACATTCCTTTGGATATTATGACGATTACAATTGCAGCAATTTCTATTGGAATTGGTGTTGATGATACAATTCACTATATTCACCGATTTAAAGAAGAATATAAATCAGACCATAACTATTTAAATGCAATGAAAAGAGCACATGAAAGTATTGGTTATGCAATGTACTATACATCTTTAGTGATTATTTTAGGTTTCTCTATTTTAGTTTTATCAAATTTAATCCCAACTATTTATTTTGGATTATTAACAGTTGTTGTAATGGCTACGCTCTTAGCCTCAGCACTTCTTCTTTTACCAAAACTAATGATTATGTTTAAGCCGTACGATAGAAAGGATTAATATGAATATAGCTATATACTGTGGTTCTTCTTTTGGAAATAATCCTATATATGAAGAAGGAACAAAAAAACTTGCTAAACAACTAGCTGAGAAGAATTTTAATATTGTTTATGGTGGCTCGATTCAAGGGTTGATGGGAACTATCTCAAATGAATCACTAAAACATGGGAATAAAGTTTATGGTGTAATAACTTATGATTTAGTTGATAAAGAAATAGAAAATAAAAACATTACTCAAATTTATAAAGTAAATACTATAAATGAAAGAAAAGAAAAAATGGAAGAGTTAGCAGATGCTTTTATAGCTCTTCCTGGTGGATATGGAACATTAGAAGAGATGACAGAGGTTTTATCTTCTACTCAAATTGGTTATCACAAAAAACCATGTGCTTTTTACAATTTAAATGGCTATTATGACAAATTTATAGATTTTTTAAAGAATTGTGTAAAAGAAGGTTTTATCTCTTCTACTTATGTTGATATGTTAATTATAAGTGACGATATTGAAGACTTAGTTGAACAAATTTCTAACTATAAAGCTCCTAAAAACAAATGGGAAAAATAAGCTATTTTTCAACTTGTTTACTAGCTGTTAACTATTTATTTAAAAAGGGTTAATGCATATGCTTTATAATTGTTTTATCGGTTAAGTTAAAACGCTTAAAAGCGATATTAAGTTTTTTTATTTAACTCTCCTACTAAATAAATATAAGTTCTAAAAAGGGAAGCCGCGATTCTTCCCTTTTTTTTTAAAATGTAATAATAAATTTAGCTCCTACATATTCTGTATAATCATAATTAAATTTATAATTTGACACTTCAATCTGAGCATTATGTTTAATCACCAAAATTGTGTATGTCATATGAAGACCAATACCTGTTCCCAGTGATTGATTCTTTGTAGTAAAATACGGCTCAAAAATTTTATCAATTATATCTTGTTTTATTCCCCCACCATTATCATAAATAATAAGTTGTTTTTTGCCATTTGTATATTCAGTTTTAATAAATATATATTTATTAGTTATTTCAGTATGAGATAAAGTCGCATCCTTTGAATTATTGATTATATTTATTAAAGCTTGTATTAATTCATTTTCGTAAGCTGTTAATTCAAAATCTTCAGATATTTCTTTTATTAATATTATATTATTGTTTACTAAAGCTGAATGGGTAAGTGATACTAATTTATCTAATAAGTGTGAAATAGTAAATGAAGATTTTACATTGGTATTTTTTATAAAGTTTCTAAAATCATCAATAGTTTTACTTAAATATTTTGTTTGTAAAACTATATTATTCATATCCCCTTCTATCTTCTCTAAGTCTAATAAATTAAATTTTTGATTTACTATTATTCCACTTGCTACTGTACTAATAACAGATAAAGGTTGTCTCCATTGATGGGAAATATTACCAATCATTTCTCCCATTGCTGCTAATTTTTCAGACTCAAATAGTTTTTTCTCTATTTTTTGACTTTTATTAACTTCTTCTTTTATCTTTATTGATAAATTTTTATTTAGTTCTATTAATTCATTTCTCTGAATAGCAACAGTTTGTGCTAAAAAATCAAATTCATCAATTTCTTGTTTATCAAATTTGATATATTCATTTTTCTTAGATTTATTTAGTCTGTTAATAATTTCATTAATTGGTCTACTAATATAAGTTGATAAAATAAAAGATAATAAAAGACCAAAAAATGTTGAAATAGTTGAAAACAAAAACAATTTTTTTAGTTCAGATATCAATTCATTTTCATACTCTTGCATATTTGCTTCAATAATCTGGTAACCCATATTTACATCTAAAAAATCAAATGAAGAATAAAATAAAAAATTGTTTTTTTCTGATAAAAAAGATAATGTATAATCACTACCGATCTGTTTTTCTGTTAATTTTGAATATAATATTTTAGCTTTAGGATTAACAATTAAAATATTTCTTATATATGGATTTTCAATAGAATCTACTAAACTTTTAATATTTTCAAAATCGTTATTATAGATATAACCCTTTATATTTTGAGCTAAAAATTTATTAATAGTCTTATTTGTATTTACAAGATAGTTTAACGTTTTTTGTTCATTCTCTTTATAATCGATAAAAAACTTAGCTATGATAAATAAAAAAAGTACAATAAACATTGACATAAACAATTTGAATTTTAGTGAACTAAAATTTATATTCTTTTTATTTAACATATTTTTCAAAACTTTCTGTTATTTTTAAATTATAATGAGCCAATCTATCTTTTATAAAAATAATTTCAGGCCTTCCTTTATTCCAATAAAAAGCACCGATTATATTTGTATTTTTTTCTAAAAGACTTTTCTCTATTGCAAAAGCAACTTTATCTTGAATATTAATTAAATCATTTTCAGAAGTTACAATTACTATATCTGACATATTAATACTTTCACTTAAAACTAGATTTTTAGATGAAAGTATCATTTGTTTATATTCATCATCGTTCACAAATACTTTTATATTTGTTTTTTCAAAAACAGCATAAAATAATTTATCATATATTTTAGATGCTGTTTCAATATCAAATGAAAAAAGGTATTGTGCTTGAATTAATCCAAAAAGAATTAATCCAAAAAAGTTTTTTCTCAAAACATAAATTCCAATGAAGCATAAATTCTTTTATCAACAGGACTTGAAGTACCAACTGTAGTTCGAGTTAAATCAAAAGCACGAATATCTTCTTTTAAAGCTTTGTTAAATAGATTTTCACCTTTTAAAGATAAAAATAGATTATTATTATATTTATATTTAATTCCTGCACTATAATCAAACCATGCATGATTTGATATATCATTTTCTCTATATATGATTTCATTATACAAATCAATTTTTCCAATTGTATTTAAAAATCTTACAAATCCACCAAATTCTTTATAATTACCATTTAGTGGAGAATCTTTTATAAAGTTTATAAAAGCATTCGTTGAAATACTATTAAGTGGATCAATATTATATTTATAATCTAAATTAATAAAATTAGTTCTTTGAATCTTATCTGCATTATCTAGTGAGCCTTGAAAATTACTAATTAAAGGATTATAGATATATATAGGATTATAATAAATAGTATTTTTTTGCTTATTTTGACCATAAATAAGACTTAGATAATTTTTGTCTTTTTCATACTCTAATTGAGTATAAATAACATCTGATGTTTCAGGTTTTATTGCACTATTTAGATTAAACCAAGAAGTGTAAAGGTACGGCTCAATTAAATTTGGAGTGTGATAATAAAATACTTTTCCAGTAAAATTATCTTTATTATATACATATCCTATTCTATATAAATTAAAATCATGATCAGCTACTCCACCATCATTATCAATATCTGAGTATTTTATTCCTGCTGATAAAACTGAATTTTCTGTTAGATAAATTTCATCTTGAGCAAATATAGAGTATACATTTTGTCGACTGTACATATTTGTTAAAGGGAAAGAGATATTGTTTATTTTTGAATAAACAACATCAACTTTTTTCATTCTAGCATTTGCGCCAACAAAAAAACCATTTATTGAATTTTTATACGCATAGTCAATCTCAGCATTATAAACAGAATCATTATATTTAGTATTAAAATCATATACTAGATCATATAAAGGCAGATCATCTGTTAGATGTAAATTATTATAAGCTTTTTGATAAGTAGCTTTGATTTTAATGTCATCGAAATATTTATTTATATAACTAATTTGGTAATTATCTGTAGAAATTAAACTTTTTGTTGCACTACCATCAACACTTAAGTTTGATAATGGATTAATATCTAAATATTGAGCATCAACTAAAAAATGGTTATTTTTATCTGAAAGAGTCCCTAAAAAATGTTTTCTATAATTACTTTTTTGAATATCTTTTCCGCTAATTACAGGCTTTTCTCTTTTATTATCTAAGTTTGAAGCATAAGCGAAATATGAAATTCCATTTAATTCATCTGTATAAAATGCACTTTGCTGATTTAAGCCATGACTACCATTTGATAAAAGTAATTTTCCACCTTTATCTCTTTGGGGAACTTTAGTATGTAGTTTTATTAAAAGAAATGTTGATTCAACACTATATTCAAAAGAAGGAGTATTATAATATATTTCAATATG
>Ga0193964_1000670_pt1 | contig 16290 bp, 15 predicted proteins | sample FB_7_MG_FD_140323 | JGI IMG/M metagenome (GOLD analysis project Ga0193964, IMG submission 140323) | Microbial mat bacterial communities from the Broadkill River, Lewes, Delaware, United States - FB_7_MG | ecosystem: Environmental > Aquatic > Freshwater > River > Microbial mats | place: USA... | reverse complement strand
TCCTATATAATTTTCGTAATCAATTTATAAAAGGGTGAAAAAAATGATTCAAGAAACAATTCAAAAAGACTTAACTGCAAATCCAGCGCCATTGGGACTAATGGGATTTGGAATGACTACAGTGTTATTAAACTTGCATAATACAGGTTTATTTTCATTGGGTACAATGATATTAGCAATGGGTATACTATACGGTGGAGTAGCTCAAGTAATTGCTGGATTAATGGAATGGAGAAAAGGAAATACTTTTGCAACAACTGCATTTATCTCTTATGGTTTTTTCTGGTTAGTTCTAGTTGGTTTAATTACTATGCCAAAATTTGGATGGGGTACAGCTCCTGAAAATTCAGCAATGGTTGCATTTTTAATAATGTGGGGACTATTTTCTGCAGTATTATTTATAGGGACATTAAAATTAACTAAATCTTTACAGTTTGTATTTGCTGCGGTAACTATTTTATTTTTTCTATTAGCAATTGGAGATGCAACACATAGTCCTCTAATAAAACAAATTGCAGGTTATGAGGGAATAATTTGTGGACTAAGTGCTATTTATACAGCTTTAGCACAAGTTATCAATGAAGTTTATGAAAGAGAGATTTTACCTCTTTAATGAAATCAAAAACTACTCAATTAAAATCTTACTTAATTGATACACAAAAGATTTATGAAGTACAAAATACTTGTACTTCATCATCTTCTCATCAAAATATTAATATGAAAGACTTTACAGGTTAAATAAAATGTTATAAATTTAACTTTTTCGTCAAAAAATCACATTTGCTGATATTTCTACCAATAATATGTTCCTTTTCGTAACTTTGAAAATAATAAATTTTAATTATGTTACGAAAATCAACTAATGCTATTTTAATGCTATATAAGACTTCTACAATCGTTATGAAATTTGAAAAAGGGAGAAGAAACAAATGGATAACAAATTGGTTGAACGGATTGAATCAAATCCACATTATCAAGAATTAGTTTCAAAAAGAACTAGTTTTGCGGTAAAATTAGGAATTTTTGTACTTGCAATGTTTTATGCATATATTTTAACAATAGCATTTAACCCAAGCGTTTTAGGAACGAAAATTGGAGAAGGGGTAATGACTATAGCATTCCCAGTTGCAGCTGCAATTATTGTTGTTAGTTTTATCACTACACTTATTTATGTAAGTAGAGCAAATAATGAATTTGAAGACTTAACAGACAAACTAAGAGAAGATGTAAAGGATGACTTATAATGTTTAGAATTTTAGCAATTATTTCAATTTTTGCAGTTGCTATGTTTGCAGCTGGGGATGCTACTTTTGAAGCATCAAAAAGAGATATTAATATTCCTGCGATTATTATGTTCTTTATCTTTGTTGGTGGTACTTTAGGTATTACATATTGGGCAGCTAAGAAAACAAAATCAGCAAGTGATTTTTATACTGCTGGTGGAGGAATCACAGGATTTCAAAACGGTATGGCTATTGCTGGGGATTATATGTCAGCGGCATCTTTCCTTGGACTTTCTGGTCTTGTATATTTAAAAGGTTATGATGGTCTTGTATATGCTGTTGGATTCTTAGTTGGTTGGCCTGTTATTTTATTCTTAATGGCAGAAAAATTAAGAAACTTAGGTAAGTTTACTTTTGCAGATATTGCAGCTTATAGACTTGCTCAAAAAGAGATTAGAACACTTGCTGCACTTGGTTCTTTAGCAGTTGTTACATTATATCTTATTGCTCAAATGGTTGGTTCAGGTAAACTTATCCAAGTATTATTTGGATTAGAATATGAATATGCCGTTATTCTTGTTGGTATTATGATGATTGTATATGTTACTTTTGGTGGTATGCTTGCAACAACATGGGTACAAATTATTAAAGCTGTATTACTTCTTTCTGGGGTAACATTTATGGCGGCAATGGTTCTTAGTCATTATGGTTTCTCATTTGAGGCATTAGCTTCTAAAGCAGTTGAAACACATAATTTAGGTCAAGCTATTATGGCACCTGGTGGATTTATATCCGATCCAGTTTCCGCGATTTCTCTTGGTATGGCATTGATGCTTGGTACTGCTGGTCTTCCACATGTACTTATGAGATTCTTTACTGTTGGTAATGCTAAAGAAGCTAGAAAATCTGTTGTATACGCAACTGGATTCATTGGTTACTTCTACTTAGTTATTGCTGTAATTGGTCTTGGTGCGATTGTATTCTTAAACTCTCCAGAGGGTCAAGCATACTTTGTTGATGGTAAATTATTTGGTGGAAATAATATGGCTGCTATTCACTTATCACATGTTGTTGGTGGAGATATATTCTTAGGATTTATTTCAGCGGTTGCATTTGCTACTATTTTAGCGGTTGTTTCTGGTCTTACATTAGCTGGTGCGTCAGCTATTTCACACGACCTTTATGCATCAGTTATTAATCCTAATTGTACAGAAGCTCAAGAGATTTCAATTTCTAAAAAATCAACAATTGCAATTGGTGCAGTTGGTGTTGTATTAGGTATTGCGTTTGAGGAACAAAATATTGCGTTTATGGTTGGTCTTGCGTTTGCTATTGCGGCATCTGCTAACTTCCCAATCTTATTCTTATCAATATACTGGTCAAAATTAACTACTAGAGGTGCATTCATCGGTGGATTAATTGGACTTGCAACTGCTGTGTCACTTGTAATTCTTGGACCAATTGTATGGGTTAAGATTTTAGGAAATGCTGAAGCAATTTTCCCTTACAAACATCCTGCACTATTCTCAGTAACTGCTGCGTTTGTAGGTATCTGGTTCTTCTCTGTGACTGATAAGTCAGAAAGAGGACAAAAAGAGATCGAATTATTCAGACCTCAAAATGTTAGAGCTGAAACAGGTTTCGGTGCTGATGGTGCTGTAGATCACTAAAAAATCCTACAAAAAAGTTTAAAATCACGAAATAAAAGCCCCTTAATACCAAGGGGCTTTTTTATTATTATAACTAATCAAAACAAAAAAATAATAAGAGTATAATAAAAATAAAGAGTTTATTATGTCATTTAAAAACCGCTTGATGTTAGGTTTTATTGTTTTTGGTATTATTTTGATTGGTGTTGCAATTTTAAGCATCTACAATCTAAATAAATCTAATTTAAAAATTGCACATATAGACAATGCTTTTGAAAAATATATAGAAAAAAAAGAATTTTTTGATTATCAAATCAAACACATAGAACTCAAACTCCAAACACTCAAAAACTCAGACATATTCAAAGAGTATATTCATGAAGGTACTGAGCATGAACATCTAAAAGAACTTTTTTTAACAATCACAGGAACATCATCAAATATTATGCAACTAAGATATATCAATATCAATGGTGATGAAAAAATAAGAATTGATAGAAAGGAGTATGATTCTATTCCCTATTTGCTAGAAGATAAAAACTTACAAAATAAGGCAAACAGATATTATTTTAAAGATACTCTTTCAAAAAATAAAAACCAACTTTGGTATTCTCAAATAGATTTAAATAAAGAGCAAGGTAAAATAGAACAACCTATTAAACCAGTATTGCGAGTTGGAACACCGATTTTTAAGAAAGATAAAAAAGTTGGTATTCTTATAATCAATATATTTATGGATAAGTTACTACAAAAATTCTCAAAAGCTTCGCTTTACAATATATACTTAATCGATAAAAATGGTGATTTTATTTCACATCCAAATAAAAATAAATCTTGGAATAAATATATCAAAAATGGTTTCAATATTAAAAATATATTTCCAAATGAATTTAGAAATATTTTAGAAAATGATAAATACAAAGATAAAAAGATATTTTCTAGTACTATGGATATTTACAATAGTGATAATCTAAAAATAGTTATAGAACCAAAATCATTTCATATAAAAAAACAACTTGACAACCAACTACATGATCTATTTATTATGATGGTTGGTTTATTATTTTTATCTATTCCATTTGCTTATCTTTTTGCAAGGGCTCCATTAAAACTTGAAGAAGAGATAGAAAAGAGAGATAAACTTTTAGTAGAACAAAGCGAGATAAAAACACAAAATAAAATCTTAAAAAATAAAGCATACTTTGATAATCTTACAAAGATATATAATCGAAATAAATTTGAAGAGCTATTTGAGTTTGAAATTATTAGACAAAAAAGATACAAAGGCTCTTTATCAATTGCAGTATTAGATATAGATCATTTTAAAGATGTAAATGATACTTATGGTCATCTAATAGGTGATGAGATTTTAGTTTTAGTTGCAAAAATAGTTACAGAAAGTATAAGAAAAATTGATATATTTGCAAGATGGGGTGGGGAAGAGTTCATTGTAGTTTTTCCACAAACGAAACTAGAAGGAGCTATTATAGCTTCCAATATGTTAAGAGAAAAAATTCATAATATCGAGCATGATTCAGTAAAAGATATTACTGTTAGTTTTGGTGTAACAACTTATCAAGAAAATGACACTCTAACTTCATTGTTTAATAGATGTGATGAAGCATTGTATATAGCAAAAAATAGTGGTAGAAACTGTGTTAAATCACTTTAAATAAAAAGCTTTAAAAGCTTTTTATTTTGTTGGGATTGGATAGTTTTCAACTACAAAGTCGATATCTTTATCACCACGTCCACTTAGATTAACTAGTATAGACTTATTTGGATTTTCTTTTGCATATTTCATTGCAAATGCAACAGCATGCGCTGATTCAAGTGCAGGAATAATTCCTTCATGCTGAGATAATTTAAAGAATGCATCAATTGCTTCATCATCGTTACAATGACCAACTTGAGTTCTTCCTATACTACTTAAATATGCATGTTCAGGACCAACAGAAGGATAATCAATCCCACTACCAATAGAATGAACAGGAGCAGGTTCACCATTTTCATCAGCTAGCATAATAGAATTAAATCCATGCATAACACCCTCTTTTCCATAAGTTAAACTAGCACTATGTTCACCAATAGCATCACCTTTACCCATAGGTTCAACCCCATAAAGTTCAACTGCATCATCAATAAAACCACTAAAAATTCCCATTGCATTTGATCCACCACCTATACAAGCAGCAACAACATCAGGTAAATTTCCAGTCATATCTTTAAATTGATCTCTAGCTTCAAATCCTACTATAGATTGAAAATCTCTTACCATCATAGGAAATGGATGAGGCCCTACAACAGAACCAATTGCAAACATTTGATTTTCAGTATCTTTTAAATAAGCTTCAAAAGCACTATCTACAGCTTCTTTTAAAGTTTTAAGACCATGAGTTGCTGGAACAACTTTTGCTCCAAGAATTTGCATCTTCACAACATTTGGGTACTCTTTTGCAATATCAACTTCACCCATATGTATCTCACACTCTAATCCAAAATATGCAGCAGCAGTAGCAAGAGCAACACCATGTTGTCCAGCACCTGTTTCGGCAATAAGTTTTTTCTTACCTAAGTATTTTGCAACCAATCCCTCTGCCATACAATGATTTAATTTATGTGCTCCTGTATGATTTAGGTCTTCTCTTTTAAGATAGATTTGTCCACCACCAATAAAATCGCTTAAATTCTTTGCATGGTAAACAGGAGTAGGTCTACCTTGGTAATGTTTTCTAATATCTCTTAATTCACTTATATAAAAATGAGACTTAGATAACTTCATATAAGCATCTTTTATCTCTTTAAATGGTTTTTCTAATTGAGGAGGGATAAATGCTCCACCAAATTTACCAAAATATCCATTTTCATCAGGCATAGTTACCAGATATGGTCGTTCATTCATTATAATATCCTTTAATTATTGGAAAAAATTTTAAGTATTGTATCAAAAGTTAAATTACTAATAGTTTTATAAGAAGAAGCACTAAGCTATTAAAATAATTTTATTAATTGCTTAGTACTTGTATATTTAATTATATGTCAGATAAATAGAGTTTATTTACCCATATAAAGTTGTCTTGGACGTGCAATCTTAGATTTTGGATCTTTCGAGAACTCAGACCATTGTGCAATCCATCCAATTGTTCTACCAATAACAAAAATTGGTGTAAACATATTTTTTGGAATTTTAAGTGCAGTTAAAATTACTCCTGAATAAAAATCAATATTTGGATATAGTTTTCTACTTACAAAATAATCGTCACTCAATGCAATTTTTTCAATTTTGTTTGCAATTTGCATAAGATGTGAATCAAGGTTTAATTCATCTTTTAATTTATCTTGAGATTCTTTTAATATCTTTGCTCTTGGGTCAAAGTTTTTATAAACTCTATGTCCAAATCCCATAAGTCTAAATGGATCTTTTGGGTCTTTTGCTTTTGCAATATATGCATCAACATTATCAACATGTCCGATCATCTCAAGTTGTGCAATAACTGATTCGTTTGCTCCACCATGCGCTCGTCCCCAAAGTGCTGCAATACCAGAACTAATTGCAACATACGGATGTGCTCCTGTTGATGCAACATTTCTAACAGTTGTAGTTGATGCATTTTGTTCATGGTCAGCATGAAGAGTAAATATTGAATCAAGTGCTTCTATTTCAACATCTTTGATTAGCTCTTCTCCATCTGGTCCAACTTTCATATTTCCACCTGGATATGCTCTCATCATATATAAAAAGTTTTCTGTAAAACCTCTATTTACATCAGGATAAATAAATGGAATACCTAACGAATGTCTATAAGAAAATGCTGCAATTGTAGGCATCTTAGCAACAATTCTTGCGGCCATTTCTAAGTATTCATTTTCATCATCGATATCTAAATGATCATCATAAAATACTGTTAAAGCTGCAACGGCAGAGTTCATTGTTGCCATTGGATGAGAATTGATTGGGAAAGAATTAAATAATCCTTTCATTCTTTCATGAATAAAAGATCTATGTCTTAATTCTAAATCAAAAGCATGAGCTTCCTCAGTTGTTGGTAATCTAGAATTTAATAATAAATAACATGTTTCAATATAAGTATGATTTATAGCCAGTTCTTCTATATCATATCCTCTATATCGTAACTCCCCTTTATCTCCATCAATGAAAGTTATATCTGATGTACAACTTGCTGTTGATGTATATCCAGGGTCATATGTGAACATTCCAGTTTTTGCATAGAAAGTTGATATATCAACAACTGATTGTCCTCTTGTTGGCTCCAAGATATCAAACTCAAACTCTTCGCCTGTTTTATTATTTTTCATAGTAAAACTATTCTTCATACCATTCTCCTAATTATATTTATTTGTTCTATTTTAGATACTTACTACTTTATATTAGATTAAAGTTCTTACATAAAACTAAAATTTATTACATATTATTACATATTCTTACTTTTTCAATTTTACTTTTTTTCAATTTAACTTTTTTTAATTCTAATTAGATATTCTTATTTAAATACATAAGGATTTCTAATGATAGGAAAAAAATACTCTGTAATTTTAAAACTTCTTTTAGTTTTGGCATTTTCACTGAATCTATATGGTGCATCAATAAAATTTGCAAAAAAAATGAATTATGAAACAAACTATGAGCAAGCCTTAAAAAAAGCAATAAAAAATGATAAACCAATTATGATGGTAATTAGTACAAAAACTTGCCCTTGGTGTAGGAAATTAGAAAATCAAACTTTGAAAAAAAATATCATTAACGATATAGTTGCAAAAGAATTTATACCATTGAGTCTAAATAAAAGCAAAACACAATATCCAAGCCAATATATAACAAAAGTGGTACCAACAATATTTTTCATAGATCCAAAAAAAGAAAAACCATACCATATCTCATACGGATATAAAAATAAAAAAATATTTTCTAAAGTTATAACAAAAGCTGTTATAGACTACAAATCAATAAATCAATAGGAATACTTATGAAACATATAGCATTGACTATTCTACTTTTTTCCAATATCTTTGCATTATCACCTTTTTCACTTGAGGGTGTAAAAAATGTCAATATCAAGTTATTTGATAAAAGCAAATTAGTATCCAAAGAATTAAAACAAAAAATAACAAAAGAGATAAAAGAAGAATTGACTAAAGTAGGTATAAAAACTTCAAGTGAAGAGTTTTCAAACTTTATAGTTAAAATAGAAGCAGTTAAAATTAAAAATGAATATATAGTAAATACAAGTATATTTTTAGCCGAAGATATTATACCTAGTCGGGATACATCATTGGAAAGTCTAGGTATAACTTACCAAAAGAATGATTTTTTTACTACTGAAGATTTTGAAGTAGATTTATATGAATCAGTTATCGAGTATTTACTATTTGATCTACTTGAGCAGTACAGAGATGAAAATGAATAGTTATCTAATGATAAAACTTTGATAGTCTTTCAGGATCTACTCCAAAATAATACAAAACTATAAGTATCCAATTTCGAAGAGTGGTATACACAATACCTGATTGTTCCCATTTTCTAGAACTCGTGACAACTTTTGAGTTCAAGATATGAATCTTATAATTATGTTTTTTTAGTTTTTGCATCAAATTCACATCTTCCATTAAAGAGATAGTTTCATATTGTGCAACTTTATTAAAAATTACTTTTTTGATAAAGATTGCTTGGTCTCCATAAGGAGTTCTTGTGATTCGTGAACGATAAGATGCAATAGTTGATATAACTTTTAAAGAAAACTTTTCATTATCAAAAGCAAGATCAAAAGCACCTGCAACAATATCATTTTGCACTATATCTGATATGTCATCTAAAGCATTTTTTGGTAAAAAGGTATCTGCATGTAAAAATAAGAGTATCTCCCCTTTTGCTATTTTTGCACCAGCATTCATCTGATTTGCTCGACCTTTTTGCGATGATATTTTTATAATACTATCAACTTCTATTGAATCTATTGTCGAGGTATGATTACCATCAACTACAATTATCTCACAAGATTTATTTGCAGTATTTTCTATAAGTTTCTTAAGGAAATGATTTATAGAGTTTTCATTGTAAACAGGAATAATAATCGAAGTTTTTATATTTTTTCCTTTATAATGAATAGATAATTATATTATAAAATACTAAAACTTAAAAGGCAAAATATGAATGATTTTTGGGACAATAAAGAGATATTCAAAGATAAATTTGATCTAATACAAATAAATATTGGAAACTTATGTAACCAAACCTGTGCCCACTGTCATGTAGGAGCTAGTCCTATTGGCGACAAAAACATGAACATTCAAACTGCTACAAAAATTCTTAATAAAATAAAAAAACTAGATATCCAAACTATAGAATTTACAGGTGGAACACCTGAGATGAACGATCACTTTTTATTTTTTATTGAAGAGTTATACAAAATGGGAAAAAAAGTAGTTGTCCGTACTAGTTTAACAGTACTTGCTGAGCCTAAATATAAACACTTTTTGGATACATATAAAAAATACAATATTAAGATCATAGCTTCATTGCCCTCTGTTTTTGAAGATGCAACTACAAAACAAAGAGGAAAAGGTGTGTATGATTGTACAATTGAGATATTAAAAACACTCAATGATATGGGCTATGCAAAATCAAATCTAGAATTAGATTTAGTTTATAACCCAGTAGGTACTTATCTTCCTGCTCCTCAGTCACAACTGCAAAATGAATACAAAACAATATTAAAACAAAAGTTTGATATAGAGTTTAATTCACTAGCAACCATTGTAAATATACCAATCAAAAGATTTAAATTTGACCTTATAAAACACAATATGTTAGATGAATATATGAGTACACTAAAATCAAACTACAATGAAAATACACTAAAAAATATCATGTGTAGAAGAGTTTTATCTCTTGATTATCAAGGGTTTGTATATGACTGTGACTTTAATCTTGCACTGGACATAAAAGTAAAAGGATATGAGAACACTCCATTTTGGGATATAGACTTCAATCACTTTAAACCTTCTATCTCTTTTGATTCACATTGTTACGCATGTACTGTAAATAGTGGAAGTTCATGCCATGGAGAAGTTATAGAAGATTTTGATGCAAAAGCAAATGCACAAGAGTATTATGGAGAAGTTTTGAGTTCTAGCGATGATTTAAAAACAACAGCATGTTGTACTCTTGATATGATACCACTTCGTGTAAGAGAAACACTACCATATATAATGGAAGAGATAAAAGACAAATATTATGGCTGTGGTTCACCTATGCCTTTAGTCTTAGAAAATCAAACAATGTTAGACCTTGGGTGTGGGAGTGGTAGAGATGTTTATATATTGTCTAAACTTGCTGGTCAAAGTGGATTTATCCATGGTATTGATATGACTCAAAATCAAATCAGTGTGGCTAAAAAATACCAAAAAGAACAAACAAAAAGATTTGAATATGATGAAGTTAATACTAATTTCATACATGATTATATTGAAAATATAGACAAACACTTTTCAAATAATTCTATTGATATTGTTACGTCAAATTGTGTGATAAACCTACTTGAAGACAAACAAGATATCTTAAAAAAAGTATTCAATTTATTAAAAGATGGTGGAGAATTTTATTTTAGTGATGTATATTCAAACAGAAGACTAAGTAAAGAAATACGTGAAGATAAAGTACTTCACGGAGAGTGTTTAGGTGGTGCATTGTACGTAAATGACTTTATAAGATATGCTATTCAAGCAGGATTTACAGAACCTAGAATAGTAAGTTCAAAAGAGATAGAGATAACTGATGATGATATGAAAAAGGTTATTGGAAATACAAAGTTTTATTCTATTACATATAGACTTTGGAAGATAGAAGACTTAGACTCTGTATGTGAAGATTATGGGCAGTTTGCTGTTTATAAAGGTGGTATAGAGGGATGCGAGATAGAGTTTGAACTAGACGCCAATCATCTTTTTGAGATAAATAGACCAGAACACATATGTAAAAATACAGCTGATATGTTAAGTAAAACTAGATATAAAAAATATTTTGAAATTATAGGAGATACAAAACAACACTTTGGAGAGTTTAAAGGTTGTGAGACTTTAGCAACAACAGCAAATAAAGAATCAACCAATAATGAAAATGATCTCTTATGCGGTTGTTGTTAGTACTATTTAGTAATGAAAATAAATAAAAATCTAATCATAGTTTTTGTTAAAGAGCCAAAACTTGGTTTTGTAAAAACAAGACTTGCACATAATACTAGTAATGTATTTGTATTAGATTTATATCAAAAGTTTGTCAAAGATATTATTCATACTTTAAAAGACTCAGGTTATGATTTTAAACTTTGTGCCTATCCAAAATTAGAGATTGTAAATAATACTTTTGGGGACTTTGATAACTTTTTGCAAGAAGATGGAGACTTAGGTGTCAAGATGCAAAAAGCTTTTGAGTCACAATTTGACTTAGGATATGACAAAATTATACTAATAGGAAGTGATACACCCCATATTTCCCAAGATATTTTTGAAGATACTTTTAAGAACTTGAAAAACAATGATATAGTACTTGGTCCAAGTCTTGATGGAGGATACTATCTAATAGCTTTTAATAAACAAACATTTTATCCTGATACATTTCAAAATATTGAATGGAGTACAGAAAAAGTACTCCAACAAACCCAACAAAGACTACACACAAAAAGAATATACTTATTAAAAGAGTTAAATGATATAGATATTATTGGAGATTTAGAGGCATTTTATCAAGATTTTCACAATAGCTATTTTAAAAATTCAAATACCATTCAGTTTTTAAAAAAGGATTTATCATGGAGAGATTTGACGTAATAATAATTGGAGGTGGGCCAGCGGGACTAGTAGCATCAAAAGTTCTAGTTGCATTGGGAAAAAAAACTGCCATAATAGAACGTGCAAAACTTGGAGGAGATTGTACCCATACAGGTTGTATTCCATCTAAAACACTACTAAAAGCATCAAAAGCATATCACGATAGTAAAAATCTACACAAATATGGTCTAAAAATAAATGCTCTTGATATCGATACTTCAAATGTTTTATCCCATGTACGAGAAGTAGTCCAAGAGATATATTCACATGAAACACCTCAAATATTTGAAGAAGCTGGCGTGAATATCATAGAGGGAACTGCAAAATTCAAATCTCTAAATGAAATAGATGTAGATGGTAAGATTTATCGTGCCAATAAATTTATCATAGCCACAGGATCAAGTCCTGCAATTCCCGAAATCAAAGGTTTGGAAAATATCGATATTCTTACAAATGAAAATATATTTTTACAAGAATCTATCCCAAACTCTATGATGATAATAGGAACAGGTGCTATTGGAATAGAGATGGCAATTGCATTTAATCGCTTAGGTACAAAAGTGACACTACTCTCAAGAGGTGATGGAATACTAAAGCAAAATGACGAAGAACTTACAAATATCTTACTTGAAGAGATGAAAAAAGAGGGTATTGTATTTTTAAACAATGTTGAGTTTCAAGAAGCTAAAAGATATGGTGAAAATGTACTATTAAGTATAGAACAAAATGGAGAAAAACAAACTATTCCTGCCCAAAAACTACTCATAGCAACGGGAAGAGTTCCAAATACTAATTTAAATTTAGAATATGCAGATGTCAAATATGACAAACATGGTATCAAAGTAGATAAATATCTACAAACATCAAACTCAAATATCTATGCAATAGGCGATGTCTCAACAAAGTATAAATTTACACACATAGCAGAACAAGAAGCAATAATAAGTGCATCAAATATAGCCTTACCAATCAAGAAAAAAATATCTTATAAAAATATAGGATGGTGTGTCTATAGTGATCCAGAACTTGCACATATTGGACTTACAGAAAAAGATGCAAAAGCTAGATACAAAAGTCACTTACAAACATATACCTTTGAATATAAAAATAGTGATAGAGGATATACAGATGTAAATTCTGTAGGAGTTATAAAAGTAAATGTACTGGATTGTGGAAGAATAGTGGGAGCTTCAATATTAGGAAATAGAGCAGGAGAACTGATACATCAACTTCAACTTGCAAAAACTTTTGATATCACATTTGATAAGCTTTCTAAAATGGTTTATCTATATCCAACATATGCAGATATCATCAAACAACCAGCAAAACAATTTTATGTAAGTAAACTTATGAACAATCCATTTTTAAAAGTTTTAAAAAAAATAGCTGGCATATTTAAAAGGTCTTAAAATGAAAAAGTTAATAATTGGTATAGCTTTTATTATAGCTATAGTTTTAGCAAAAGTGTTTGAGCTAGATTCTATATTTAGCTTTGAGAACTTAAAAAATTCGCAAGAAAACTTATCGGTATTTGTAGAAAACAACTATATATTGACAGCTGTTATTTTTATAGGAATTTATATAATTTCTGTAGCTATTTTAATTCCAATTGCGACTATACTTACTCTTGCTGGTGGATTTTTATTTGGTTCTATTATTGGGGTAGTATTTGTAAATATTGGAGCTACTATAGGAGCTGTTTTGGCCTTTTTATTTGCTAGATATATCATAGGAAATAAGATACAAGAGCAGTATAAAGATCAGCTACAAAAATTCAATAAAGAGCTAGAAGAAAATAAGTACCAATACCTTTTTTCACTTAGGTTCTTACCAATTTTTCCATTCTTTCTCGTAAACTCTTTTTGTGGAGTAACCAATGTAGATATGAAAACATTTTTCATCACAACCTCTCTTGGAATCATCCCTGGGTCTTTTGTATATACATTTGCAGGTAGTAAACTAGCTGATATAAACTCTATCAATGATATCTTTACTACTGATATATTGTTGGCATTTGTTCTTTTGGGACTTTTAAGTCTTTTTCCAATAGTAGTGAAAAAATATAAGTCTAGAAGAGCCTAAAAAACTATTCTAAACTTTGCACCATCACAAGTATTTGAAACAGATATTTCACCATGATGTTTTTGAACAATTTGTTTAGACATATATAGCCCTATTCCTGTCCCTTTACCTTTTGGTTTTAAAGTAAAATTTGCATCAAATATCTTGTCTATACTTTTTTGAGGGATTCCACCTGCATTGTCAATCACTTCTAAAACTATCTTTTTATTTTCATCAAATATATTAAACTTTATAACCCTATTTTTGATATTGTTTTCATTAAAAGCATCTTTTGAGTTTGATATAAGATTTAAAATAAGATGTTTAAACTCATTCTTTATCCCCTCTATTTTTAAATCATCTTGAATATTTTTTTCTATCTCTATTGCATACTTCAATAACTCATCATTTACTAACAATACTACATTATCAATAATAGAAGATAAAGAAAACATCTCTTTTTCTTTATCTGGTCTAAGAAATGTTCTAAATTCGTCCAAAGTATTTTTCATATGTTTTGTTTGAGATATAACCTTATCACACAAACGATCACAATACTTTTGATCGACATTACCATCTTCATAATCATATCTAAGCATATCTGTCTTCATATTGATTATATTCAAAGGTTGTTTCCATTGATGAGCTACAGCATCCATCATCTCACCCATTGCCGCAAGCTTAGACTGTTGAGCTAAGATTTTATCTTTTTCCCTTAATATTGCAACTTGATCTTGTACTTTTTTTTCAAGATTGATTCTATATTCATATAATTCTTGTTTATTTTTAAGTTTTTCTAGTGTTTTATGCATCACATCACTAAACTGTTCTACAGAAACAGGTCTGATTATAAAACCATCAATTCCAAGAGTGATAAGTTTTGATAAGTTATATTTATTGGTATTTGAAGATATAAGCAAAATAGCAATATCTTTACTAATTTTTCTAATTTTAGATATCAACGAAAGGCCATTTATATATTCCATATTTAAACTAGTGATTATCAAGCTATATTTATTTGCTTCGAAATGTTCATAAGCTTCTTCAGAACTAGATACTACATCTATATTGGAAAAAAAGATGCTTAACATATCTGAAGAGTTACAATTTATTGATTTTGTATCTTCAACAAAAAGAACTTTTAATGTATGTGAAAATTGAATTAAATCATCGTGAACTTCTAATTTCATTGTACCTCGTTAAGTTTTATTATATTTATTGTAACACTATCTAAATTGTTTTTTCTTTAAAATAATTTATTTAGTCTCTAAAATTATTTTTTAGTTTCTTTAATTCTATCTTTCATAAAACAACTATAATATTTTCTTATTTTACTTAGTATATGGGTAATTATCAAATATTTGAAACCTACTTATTTTCATTATAAATATATAAGCAATACTTTTATAAAATAAACAAAAAGAGTTTTAAATGGCAAGATATATAGCTTTTACACTATTAATATTATTTTTCAGTGCTTGTAGCATAAAAGATACACAACATGTCAAACTTGACTTAAAAATTGCTCCCCATATCAAATCAACAATACAAGGTGAAATTCTACAAAATACTAATAGTACAAAGGATATTTATCTAGTTTTATATAAACATATCAAAGGTGACAAAACAAATTTCAAAAACTATAAACTTGTTGATTTTTCTACAAATTCAAATGCAAATAACAAATATAAATTTAATGTTCTCAAAGGTTTATATTTTCTTTATGCTTGTCAGAATTTAGAAGTACTAAAAGATGAAAAATATGCTTATGAATATTTCTCTGATTATATTGAGATACAAGCATCTACACAAAAACAATTAGATATAACATTAAATTCTAAACCAACTATAGTAGAAGATTCAAACATCTTAATCTCTTCAAAAAAAGATATTTCACTTTTTGAAAATTCAGGAAATATTTCAGAAGTTACGTTAAAAAATGATATTTTCAAAAGAGAAAACTCAAATCTAGGACTATGGAATCCAAATCAATTTTTAGAAAAAATTGGTGGTGGAATATATTTATTAGATAAGTATGCAACAAATAAAAAGATTGTATTGTTTGTACATGGAATGAACGGAACTCCAACAGACTTTACTTCAATAATAAAAAGTCTCAATAGAAAGAAATACTTTCCTATAGTTTATTATTATCCTACAGGGATGAATTTGAATTATGCGGTGGATGGACTCAAATACTCATTTGATAAACTAAAAATAACACACCAAGTAAAAAACATATCAATCGTCGCTCACAGTATGGGAGGACTTGTCTCTAGAGCATTTATCAATAGCTACAGTTATAATCTAAAAGTAGATAAATTTATATCAATAGCTACACCATGGAACGGACAAAAATATGCAAAGTTAGGTGGAGATATAGCAAAAAGTATGGCACCCTCTTTTGGAAATATGATACCAAAAAGTGCTTTTATCGAAAACAATCAAGATATTGATTTTCCAAGTTATTTAAAACATTATTTACTCTTTGCTTATAAAGGAAAAAGTTCACT
>Ga0193964_1000669_pt1 | contig 16296 bp, 10 predicted proteins | sample FB_7_MG_FD_140323 | JGI IMG/M metagenome (GOLD analysis project Ga0193964, IMG submission 140323) | Microbial mat bacterial communities from the Broadkill River, Lewes, Delaware, United States - FB_7_MG | ecosystem: Environmental > Aquatic > Freshwater > River > Microbial mats | place: USA... | reverse complement strand
TTATTAATAATATTATAGGTATTGAACTTCTATCTACATTTAACAGTAACTTTACTGTTCTGGGAATATTTGTAGGAATAGCAATAATAACGGGACTTATTGCTGGCTCATACTCAGCCATATATCTTTCATCATTTAATCCTGTTAAGATTCTAAAAGGAGAGCTAACTATCGGAAAAAAGAGTGCTAAATTCAGAGGTGCACTTGTGATTTTCCAATTTGCTATTTCTATCTTTTTAATTATTTGTACACTTATAATTAATAAACAATTTAATTATATTCAGAATAAAGATTTAGGATTTCATAAGGAAAATTTCATAAAGGTCGAAAATGCAGATATCATCAAAAACCACGATGTTTTCACTCAAAAACTAAAAGAACTTTCTGGAGTTAAAAATGTAACATTTACATCTCATTTACCTGGTAAATTCTGCCGTGGTAATATGATAGAAAAATACAATTCAGAAGATAAGAATTCGTATAATGTAAGGTTACTACAATGTGATGAAAACTACTTAAACACTATGGGATGTGAAATGATTCAAGGTCGTTTCTTTTCATCAAGTTTTGCTTCAGACTCTATGGCTGTAATTTTAAATGAAACAGCGGTGACACAATTAGGACTTCAAAAACCATTAGAAACAATTCTTAAATTCCCTGGAAGAGACTATAAATTTAATGTTATAGGTGTTGTTAAAGATTTTCATTCTGTATCACTAAAATCCAAAGTTCAACCTTTTGTTTTAATACACCAGAAGAAATGGTATCAAAATATGAACTATATGGGTATCAGAATTGACGATAACTCTAAAGCTCTAACAATCAAACAGATTGAAGCAGTATGGAGTGAATTTACAGATGGAGCACCTTTAAAATTCAGCTACCTAGATGATGTTGTTACTCAATTACATATTAATGAAAAGAGTAGCCTTAAGATATTCTCAGCTTTTTCTTTCCTTGCAATCTTCATTGCCTGTATAGGATTACTCGGACTAGTATCATTTACAATTGATCAAAAGGTTAAAGAGATTGGTATTCGTAAGATTCTTGGATCACCTGTTTCAGCAATTGTTATACGTTTAAATATGGATATTATCAAATGGATTAGCATCTCATTCGTTATAGCTTGCCCTTGTGCATACATACTCATGAATAGCTGGTTACAAGACTTCATATATAGAATTAACATTGGAACATGGGTGTTTATCCTTTCAGGATTGACTACCTTACTAATTACTCTAACAGCTGTAAGCTGGCAGGCTCTAAGAGCAGCAAGAATGAATCCTGTTGACTGTCTAAGGAGTGAATAAATAATACATGAGCAAGCCCAATATAGATATTAAACTTATATTCAAACTTAAAATTCAATAATATGTTGTTTATAAATAATATAAAAATAGCTATTCGCAATGCAAGGCGCAATAGACTGTTCTCTCTGATTAACATATCTGGGCTTGCTCTTGGACTTGCATGTTGCTTAGTAATTGTTCTATATGTAACACAAGAACTAAGCTACGACAAGTACCATCAAGATGCTGAAAGAATTTATCGAGTTGGCATTGACGCTAAAGTAAATGATACAGAAATCAAATTTCCTGGAAGCCAAGCACCTTTAGGAAGGACATTCACTTCTGATTATACAAATATCGAAGCTTACACTCGTCTTACAAATAATGGCAAACAGATTCTAAAGATTAAGGAAAGAAAATTTGAAGTAGATAAGATTTATGGTGCAGATTCAACTTTCTTCAATTTCTTTAATACTAAATTTATTACAGGAAATAAGAATGCTCTTAAAAAAAGTAATACTATTGTTATTACCCAAAATATAGCTGAAAGGTATTTTGATTCGGCAGAAAAAGCTATGGGGCAAACCATAAAAATCGGTAAAGAAGATTTTAATATAACTGCTGTAGTTAAGGATTCTCCATATAATACTCACCTGAAATTTAATGGCTTAACTTCTCTTATAAATGTAAAAATGGCAGAAAGAGAAGAATGGGGATCAGATGTAATGATTACGTACATTAAAACAAAGGAAGGTACAGATTACAAAAAGCTTGAAAAAGAAATACAAAAAACAGTTAACAAACATGTTGTACCATTATTTAAGAAGTATCTAAATCTTGAATTAACACTACCAAACTACTATAGATTTTATTTAATGCCACTTACAGACATCCACCTTCATTCACACTCATTCGCAGAATTTGAAGAAAATGGTAATATCTCGTACGTAAATATGTTTATAATTATAGCAATCTTTATACTGCTCATAGCCTGTATAAACTTTTCTAATTTATCAACGGCAAAAGCATCAAATAGAGCAAAAGAAATTGGAATAAAAAAATCTGTGGGATCTAGTAGAGCAAGATTAATGTCTCAATTCTTTACTGAATCAATATTTATTAGTCTGATTGCATTCTTTTTTGCAATTGTAATAGTTGAAACAAGTCTACCATATATAAGCAATTATATTGGAGTTCAACTTCCAGATTCATTTTATAGTAATCACATTGTTATGCTTATATTTACAGATATTGCTATATTAACTGGTATTATATCAGGAAGCTACTCTGCAGTATTTTTATCTTCATTTAATCCAGTTAAAATTCTTAAAGGAGAACTTACTGTTGGAAAAAGTAATGCAAAATTCAGAGGAGCTTTAGTTATTTTCCAGTTTGCAATTTCAATCTTCCTTATTATATGTACTCTTATTATAAATAAACAATTCAACTATATTCAAAATAAAGATATTGGATACAACAAAAAGAACTTTGTTAAAATTGAAAATGCCGATATTATTAAAAATCAGGAATCGTTTAAACAACAAATTCTTAACATAGCTGAAGTTGAGTCTGTTACTTTTACAACTCATTTACCAGGAATATTTTGTAATGGAAATTCTATACAAAAATATAATTCAGAAGATAATAATGCATACAATATCAGATCATTAGAATGTGATGTCGATTTTCTTAAAACAATGCAATCTACAATTATCAAAGGACGATTTTTTTCTAAGAATTTTGCTTCTGACTCAACAACAGTAGTAATTAATGAAGCAGCAATGAAGGAATTAGGACTAATGACTCCTATTGGAACAGAAATATTTTTTCCAGGTAACTCTTCTAAAAAACATTATAAAATTATAGGTGTTATAAAAGATTATCATGACTTATCTCTTAAGAGTAAAGTCCAACCTCTTGTTATCACATATGAAAGCATGCATTGGACAACAAAAAATCTTCTAGGAATTAGATTTAAGCACACACCAAGTACTACTACTATAAACATGATAAAAAACACGTGGCTTGAATTTTCTGATAATACTCCATTTAATTATACCTTCTTTGAAGATATTGTCACTACGCTACATATTAAAGAAAGAAACAACTTAAAGATATTTACAGCCTTCTCCATTATAGCAATATTCATTGCTTTGATTGGTTTACTTGGACTTGTATCATTTACAATTGATCAGAAGGTTAAAGAAATTGGAGTGCGCAAAATTCTTGGAGCTCCTATTTCCTCTATAATTATGCGATTAAATATGGATATCATAAAATGGATAATAATTTCTTTTGTTATTGCTTGTCCTTGCGCATTTCTACTCATGGATAATTGGCTACAAGATTTTATATACAGAATCAATATTGGAAGTATGGTCTTTATAATATCAGGACTTACAACAATGATAATAACATTATCGACAGTTAGTTGGCAAGCTTTTAGAGCTGCCAGAATGAACCCTGTTGATTGTTTAAGAAGTGAATAATTATAAATTAATAAAGACTAATAAAAAAGCTTATGTTACTACTTAACAATATTAAAATAGCCATTCGTAATGCAATGCGAAATAGACTATTCTCTCTGATTAATATAACTGGACTTGCACTTGGACTTGCTTGTTGCCTAGTGATTGTACTATATGTAACTCAAGAACTAAGCTATGACAAATATCATGTAGATACTAAAAATATCTACAGAGTTGGCATTGATGCAAAAATTAATGAAACTCAAATGAAAATCCCTGCAAGTCAGGCTCCACTAGGACCAACTCTTCTTGAAGAGTATCCAGATGTTATAAATTATTTAAGAATTCGTAATGAGAAAGAACAAGTTGTTAAGATTGAGAACAGAAAATATAACATAGAAAAAGTCTTTGGAGTTGATTCAACTTTTTTTGACTTCTTCACTGTCACTTTTTTATCAGGAAACAAAAAGGCTCTAACACAACCAAATTCGGTAGTAATTACCAAAGACATAGCTGAGAAGTATTATAAATCAGTATCTAATGCAATAGACAAAACAATAAATCTATTGGGAAGAGATTATAATATAACAGCTATTGTTGACAACTGTCCTTATAACACTCATCTTAAATTCTCTGTTCTTTTCTCTCATATGGATAGAAATTGGATTAAAAGAGGTAACTGGGGTTCAGATGGAATGATTACATACATCAAAGTAAAAGAAGATGTTAATTCACAAAAACTTGAAAAAGATATTCAAGGTGTCGTTACAAAACATGTGCTTCCTGTATTTAGAAAATGGCTTAAAATGGATTTAACTCTACCAAACTATTATAGATACTATATAATGCCATTTACAGACATACATCTTCACTCTCAAACAATAATGGAATTTGAAGAGAATGGTAATATCATGTATGTTAATATGTTTATCATTATTGCAATATTTATTCTACTTATTGCGTGTATTAACTTCTCCAATCTGTCAACTGCTAAAGCTTCAACAAGAGCTAAAGAAATTGGTGTAAAGAAAGCACTTGGCTCTGGAAGAAAAAGAATTATGTCACAGTTCTTTGCTGAGTCTATATTTATTTGTCTAATATCATTTATTCTAGCAGTTGTAATTATTGAAACATGTCTGCCATATATAAACAGTGTAATTGGAGTTAAGCTAATATCTACATTTTATTCTGACTATACAGTAATGCTAATCTTTGTAGGAATTGCAGTTATAACAGGGATTATCTCAGGTTTGTATTCTGCCATATATCTTTCTTCATTTAATCCTGTTAAAATACTTAAAGGAGAACTTACAACAGGTAAGAATAATGCTAAATTCAGAGGAGCATTAGTCATCTTTCAGTTTGCTATTTCTATCTTCTTAATAATTTCTACTCTTATTGTAAACAAACAACTTAACTACATCAACAATAAAGACTTAGGATACAATAAAGAAAACTTCATCAAAATCGACAATGCTGATATTATTAAAAATAGAGATATTTTTAGTCAGAAGCTTATGGAGATATCAGGAGTAAAAGGAGTAACTTTTGCTAGTGATCTACCTGGTCATTTCTGCAATGGAAGTATGATGAGTAAGTGTAATGGCGATGACAAAAATGCCTATAGTGTAAGAGTTTTAGCCTGTGAAGACAATTATGTAGAAACAATGGGAAGTGAACTGATAAAAGGACGATTCTTCTCTAGAAAACTTGCTTCAGATTCTTTATCAATCGTTATTAATGAAGCTGCAGTAAAAGAACTAGGTTTAACAGAACCTCTTGGAACTGAATTAGCCTTTACTTCTGATAAAAATAAATTGAAAGTTGTTGGAGTCATTAAGAATATTCATAATGTATCACTTAAAACAAAAATATTTTCTCAAGTATTTATACCAGAAGACACTTGGTATAATAGCATTGATGTGATAGGAATCAGATTAACTGATTCAAATCATGCCGCTACTATTAGACAGATTGAAGGTGTTTGGAATGAATTTACAGACAACACTCCTATGAAGCATGAGTTCTTCACTGATATCGTAAAACAACTAAATATTGAGGATAATAATAATCTTAGGATCTTTACTACTTTTTCTATAATAGCAATCTTTATTGCATTGATTGGATTACTGGGACTTGTAGCTTTTACAATAGAACAGAAAGTGAAAGAAATTGGTGTTCGTAAGATTCTTGGTGCTCCTGTTTCTTCAATTATTATGCGACTGAATATGGACATCATTAAGTGGGTAGCAATTTCGTTTATTATTGCCTGCCCATTTGCATACTATCTAATGAGCAATTGGCTACAAGACTTTGTATATAGAATAAACATTGGTAGCCTAGTCTTTATTATATCAGGACTCACAACAATGATAATCACATTAGCTACCGTAAGTTGGCAGGCTTTTAGAGCAGCAAGAATGAATCCAGTTGATTGCCTAAGGAGTGAATAAACAATAATACACAAATATATAAATTTACTAACCACTATGTTTAAATCAAATTTACTAACGGCATTACGACACCTAATAAAAAATAAGGGACTATCTGCAATAAATATATTCGGTCTATCAGTAAGTGTTGCAATATGCCTTCTATCGTACTTATTTATAAGCTTTGAATATAATCATGATGATTTTCATAAAAATGGAGATCGAATTTATCAGGTTCTAAATAAACTAACATGGAACGATGGGGAGTCTCATTACAATTCTCTGCAAAAACACAAACTTGCTGAAGATTTAAAAAATGATATTCCTGATATTGAATATGCAGCTGGACTCAGAACTTGTGAAGCATGGGTGAGATATGAGAATAAGAAATTCCATGAAAACATAGCTTTTACAGACTCTTCGTTCTTTAATATTTTTACTTATGAATTTATAATTGGTTCTGAACGTTCTGCTCTGAAAGATGAAAACGAAATATATATTACAAAAGAATTTGCAGACAAATTAATCAAAGGAAATACTTTCTCTGATTATTCGAAACTTATTGGGCAAACCATCATGTTTCCCGACATGAAAAACAGCCCCTTAACAATCACAGGAATATTAAAGAACATACCTAAAAACTCTAGTATTAAGTTTGATATTGTCACAATATATAAACATAGTAGATATTATTCACAATCAAGTAACGACTTTGGGAATACATCAATATACGTGGCCCTTAACAGTGCTAATAATAAGAAAAATGTAGAAAAGGCTGCTTGCGCAAACTTTAAAAAATACTACGGAAAATTATATGAGCAATTTATTAAAGGTGGTGCTATGGGCGAAGATTCTATGAACTTTACTATTGAATTATTAAATTTTCAGGAATCATATTTTAGCGATAAGATAGCGTGGGCTGCATATTCAGATAAAGGAGACAAGAAACGTTCATATATTCTTGCTTGTATATCAATATTAGTACTAATTCTTGCTTGCGTAAACTATGTGATGCTCTCAGTTGGTATCTCAATGAAAAGATTCAAAGAGGTAGCTGTTAGAAAGGTATTCGGAAGTAAACGAAAAGGAGTGATTTTTCAATTCGTGACAGAAACAAGTGTAACTGTATTTATATCAATTGCTCTTGGGGTGGTTATTGCTGAATTAAGTCTACCGTTTTTTAACAACTTAATTGGCTATGAATTAGATTTCAATCTATATACAAACATTATTGCTTATGGCTTTTTACTTGCTCTATTCACGTTAATCGTAGGAACAATATGTATTCCAGGTATATATATATCCAAACAAAATCCTGTATGTATATTTCGTAATCAGACAAAAATGGGATCACGACTAGGTATGGCTAAATCATTTATGGTTATACAGTTTACCCTTTCGCTAATACTGATAATTACCTCTTCTTTTATAGTGAGACAAATTAATTACATGAAAGGACAAGATGTTGGTTTCGATACGAATAACGTTATTTCAGTGGCCGTCCCATCAGATTTTAAATTACCCACAACAAAATCATTACAAAGTAGATTCACAGAATTATCAGGAGTTGAAAGAGTTGCAGGTAGTGATAGAAACTTTGTTATGGGATCTAGTTCTTCAACAATAAAAATTGATACTACAAAAGTACAAACTAGATTCTTGAGAATAGATTCAAGTTATTTTAAAACACTAGGAATTAATGTTATTAAAGGTAGGAATCTCAGAGAAACGGATAATGTAAAAGATATAAATGCAATTGTTGTTAATGAAACATTTGCTAAAGCTGCTGGGGTTGATAATCCTATAGGTGAGTTTGTTACATTCTGGAAAAAGAAAGTTCAAATAGTAGGACTTGTTAAAGATTTTCATTTCGATTCAATGCATGATGATATTGATCCTGTTTGCTGCATGAGTGGCAACAGAATGAATAGCATTAATTGCTTATTTGTTAAAGCAAAAAAAGGACGTATACCACAAACAATTGAAGAAATGAAAACTATATGGAGAGAGTTTGATGGAGAACGAGAATTAGACTATACATTTCTTGACGACAATTTGAAAAAACAATATGAGAACGAAGAAAGAACGGCAAATATAATTACCACAATTACGATATTAGCGTTAATGATATCTATTTTCGGACTTATCGGTCTTACAATGCTTCTTCTAATGCAAAAAATTAAAGAAATTGGAATTCGTAAAATTAATGGAGCCAGTACTTCACAAATTCTTATAATGATTAATAAAGAATTTGGAAAGTATCTATTAATTGCTTGTATAATTGCTGTTCCATTATCATATTACGGACTCGATAAGTGGCTAGAAAGCTTTGCTTTCCGTACACAGCTACATTGGTGGATATTTGTTATAAGTACCTTAGGATTAGGACTTATGGTTCTTTTAACAATAAGCTACAAATCAATACGAGCAGCTAAAAGTAATCCAGTAATAGCTATTAAATACGAATAATAACATTATTCTATCTTATAATTTTCCCCGAGGAGGTAACTTTTAAATGTTCTTTGAAAGTAATTTCTTTGGGGATTTCATATTTAGATAGAGTTTCTTCTAATCTATTTTGTAATTCTCCTGTATCATACTCTTCACCTTCAATTATAAGAATAATACAATTACCAAGCTTTTCATCACTCTTTGATGAGATTATAAATCTTTGAGGAATCAAATGTTTTATTTTAACCTCAATTTGTTCTGGAATAAACTTTATTCCCCCGCTATTTATTATATTATCATATCTCCCAATCCATTCAAAGGTATCATGAGAAATAATATTCACAATATCATTTGTTACTAGCAATTCTTCATCATAAGCCACTACTTGTAAACACCCTCTATTATCTTGTGATATCGTTATACCTTCTAATACTTTATAATATTTTTCAGGATTTTTCCCATTTAACTGTTTCAGAGCTATGTGTGAAAGAGTTTCTGTCATACCATAAGTTGCATAACAAATAGTTGACACAGCTTGCAAATCAGCTATTAGCTGCTCACTTACTTCAGCACCTCCAATAATTAATGTTTTTATATTACTAAGTACGTTTAAATCATTCTGAAGTAGATCATTTACCTGATAAGGAACTAATGCAGCAAAATCAATTAATCCATTAAACGTGGACAAAGCCTTCATTGAAGGCTCTATTATTATTAAATTCAGTCCATATTCAAAAGCACGGACAATCATCATCTTACCAGCTATATAATTAGCAGATAGACTTAACAATGCTATATCTTGTGGTTTCAATTGCAGATATTCAACTGTACGTTTTGCTGACAGCTTCATACGAGATTTATACAACTTCATCCGTTTTGGAGTACCAGTTGTACCTGAAGTTTGTCCAACTACATAATCCTTATCATCAAACCACTGCAAGATAAAGGAATACAAATCCACCTCCCATCCTGAAGATGATTTCTGTTTATCTTTACACAAAACAAGAAGTTCTTCCTTTGTATACTCACAATTGTTTAATAGATATTTCATATTAATTCATGCTAAAGATAATATCTAGACCCTTATTCTGACTTTCGTGCCACAACATCCCTTTCTCAATAAAGAGAGGAGAGTCAATATTATTAGTATAAAGCGAACCAGTACCTAAACCTTGAGGCACAGAAACATTAAGAACATAAGTCCACTGAGCAATTGCATTTAAACCAATATTACTCTCTAAAGCAGAAGTTATCCACCAATCAATATTGCGCTCTTGAGCAAGCATAATCCATTCATGAGAGGCTTTAAATCCACCTAGCAAAGAAGGCTTTAAAATTATATAATGAGGCTTAATCGTATCCAGTAATTTAGCCTTTTCATTAAAAGAGTTAATGCCTATAAGTTCCTCATCAAGTACAATTGGGATTGGAGTATGAGTACAAATAGTTGCCATCTCACTCCATTGCCCTTGTTTTATTGGTTGTTCAATAGAATGGATATTGTATTGAGCAAGTTCAAGAAGGCGTTCGTATACCTCATCAAGAGAAAAAGCACCATTTGCATCTACCCGCAATTCAAAATCATTACCATAAGTTTCACGTAACCATTTAATAATTGCAATTTCTCTCTCAAAACTAATTGCGCCGATCTTCATCTTTACACATGGATACTGATGAATCTTTTCCTCCATCTGAGAACGCATATAGTTCTCATCTCCCATCCATATCAATCCATTAATAGGTATTCCGGCTCTACCTTCAGTAAAATCAGACTCAAAGAATATTTGTTTACCTCCACTTTGCAAATCAATTAATGCAGTCTCTAAAGCAAATTTTATTGCTGGAAAATCCTGTAGTTTATTAGTAAAGTATGATCTATGCTCAGAAATATTTACACATAATTCATCAAGCATAACCTCAATATTATCAGGATTATCTATACTAAGATTAGGTATTATAGAACATTCTCCTATTCCCCTAATTTCTGAATGTGATGTATCCCATATTTCAAGAAACCATGAATCTTTTGTCTTTAAGACACCACGAGAAGTACCCGCAGGTGTCTTAAAAATCAAAGTATGCTTTTTATATTGTGCTTTTAACATCAAGGAAATTTAGGAAATTGCTCAAAATCAGGATCACGCTTCTCAAGGAATGCATGTTTTCCCTCCTGAGCCTCTTCTGTCATATAATATAGTAATGTTGCATTTCCAGCAAGCTCCTGAATACCAGCCTGTCCATCAAGTTCAGCATTCAATCCTGCTTTCACCATACGAATAGCCATTGGCGAACGCATCATAATAGTTTTACCCCAATCAACAACCTCATCTTCAAGTTTATTTAATGGTACAACTTTATTAACTAATCCCATATCCATTGCCTCCTGAGCGGAATACTGACGACATAAGAACCATATCTCACGAGCTTTTTTCTGACCAACAACTCTAGCTAGGTATGAAGAACCAAAGCCTCCGTCAAAAGAACCAACTTTAGGTCCAGTTTGACCGAAAATTGCATTTTCAGAAGCTATTGATAAGTCACAAATTACATGTAGCACATGACCTCCACCAATAGCGAATCCATTAACCATTGCAATTACCGGTTTTGGAAGAGAACGTATCTGTTTCTGTAAATCAAGAACATTTAAACGAGGTACACCATCGTCACCAACATAACCTGCTTTCGATTTTACATTCTGATCTCCACCACTACAAAATGCCTTATCTCCTTCTCCTGTAAGAACAACAACACCTATCTCTTGAGCCTCTCTACAGTATCTCATTGCATCACTCATCTCCATCACTGTCTTAGGACGGAAAGCATTTCTCACCTCTGGTCTGTTTATTGTAATCTTTGCAATACCTTCAAAGAATTCAAAGCGAATATCTTCGTAGTCTTTAATTGTTTTCCATTCTCTGATTGCCATATCTTATATTTATTTGTTTCTATTGAAAAGAATATTCAAAAGTAATAATTGTTCTCAATAATTTAATTACTAAATACCCTTAAAATATTCTCTCAACACTATATCATTTATCTCTCTTGGAGTATTGACTTCAAGTATAGCTTTACCTTCATAACTAAAGAATTTAACTAACTCCTCTTTAAACCCAACTTCATCTGCTGCATGAAAGTAACCAAGTTTAAACGAATCTGCCAGATGTTTTGCAGACCTTGTGTTACTATGCTCAAAATACTCTCCTAATTCCTCATGCTGCGATGGACCATCGATAAATCTAAAAATACCACCACCTTTATTATTTATAACAATTATCTTTAATTCATCACTTACATATCTATTCCATAAAGCATTACTATCATAGAAAAAACTTAAATCACCTGTTATTAACAGATTTTTTCTACCATTAACCCACGCTGCTCCAACAGCAGTAGAAACACTTCCATCTATTCCAGAAGTACCTCTATTACAGAAATTTCTATACTTATAATATTGCTCTATAAGCTGTAAATAACGAATAACAGTACTATTACCCGAATGAATAATATAATCTTTCGGTAGAATTTCAGCAATTAATGAAAAGGCCTTATAATCAGACCATTCTACACCACCTGTAAAAGTCTCATGATAATCTTCTAAAAAGTCTCTTTCAGCAAGCCATAACTCTCTATAATTACTACTAACTAAACTATTAATTCTAATATTATTTAAAAAATACACTGGGTCCACATCTATTCTAAATGTCAAATTGTGAAACATATCAACATGCTTTTCATTCACACTAATATGCCAATGAGTATTCATTCCATTGCCCTTAAAATACTTCTTTATCATTCTGGAAACAAGAATATCTCCAAATGTTATTACTATATCTGGCTTATATTCGTCTCCCTTATTGAAAATAGACTTTACATATTTATCTACACCTTTGAAAATATTATCTGAATGTAAATTATTTATTGTCTCGCTTAACACAACAACTTGCGATAATCTGGATAAACTCTCCAAAACATTACTTAAACCCCTATTAATATTTGTCGTACAGGGTAATATTAATATTTTCTTATACGTACCAAGCAGTTCACTCAGCGCATCAAAACTTTGTTCAGATAATACTGACTGTGTTTCCAGTATCCTTGACAAACAAGTTGATTTATTATAAGAACACGTACCATATAAAGGTTCCATTAATGGAATATTTATATGAACAGGTCCATGTTTTTTATCCGTCAATTCAAAGAAAGCATTTGTAAGAAGATTCTTAACATGCCACTCATCCCCCTCTCCATTAACAATTGGTAAAGAAGCAGAATATTTCACAAAATTAGCTAAAGCACCAGTCTGCCTAATAGCCTGACCATCGCCCTGATCAATCTGTTCTAATGGTCGGTCTGCAGACATAACAACTAAAGGTATACCTTTATAATATGCCTCAGCAATAGCTGGAGAATAATTAAGAAGAGCTGTACCTGAAGTACAAATCAATCCTATTGGCTCTCCAAGTTGCTCTGCCATACCTAATGCAAAAAATGCCGCACTTCTTTCATCGGTTATAGTATACGTTTCAATCTCTTCTAATCTATTAAAAGTTAGTATAAGTGGAGCATTTCTCGACCCCGACGAAATTACTACTTTTCGTAAACCTTTTGAAATACATACATCAGCTAATATTTTTACAGCTCTACTATCCGACAGTTCTTTATTCATTACAAAGTATATTTATAATTGTTTGCGACTTTATCTCCGTTTCATCCCACTCTTTATGAGCTTGAGACTCGGCAGTAATTCCACCTCCTACAAATAATTGTATCTGGTTATTAGAAATTCTTGCAGAACGTAAATTTACATACATTCTAGTATTCAAAAAAATATTTAAAGGACCTAGAAATCCTGCATAATATCCTCTGTCGTACTTCTCTATTCTATTGATTTCTTCTAATGCATCTCGAGCTGGTAGACCACATATTGCTGGAGTTGGATGTAATTTCTTAACTAACTCCCAATACTTTTCCTCATCTGCATAAATTGTATATGGTGTTTGTATATGACAAACATTTCCAGCTTTAACCGTTATAGTTCTTCCTTTATCAAACTGACAAACCGTAGAATTTAACTGTTCTTCAATATACTTACACACATATTCTTGTTCTCTCTTTTCTTTCCTCTTCCACTCTATGTCAATAACATCCGAATCCAAACATATTTGAGTACCTGCCAATGCCATTGTTTGCATACAATCATTATCTTGTGACAGCAACAACTCAGGACTCGCTCCAATCCAGCTCACCTCATTAGTAATATTTACAAAAAAAATAAATGCATTTTCATATGCTTTCTCAAGATTTGTAAATATTCTTATCGCATCATCTACCCCTTTACCATCAAAAGTTTTTGTACGAGAATAAACTGCCTTTTGCAAATCAGTTTCATTCAACTTATTTATTAGATCATTTACTATCTGTAAATATTCCTGTTTACTCTGATCTTGTTGAAGGATTTCTTCTTGCCGTTCAACAAAAGAAAGATTAGCAATAAAAGCATTAAACTCAACAGATTGTTCATTATCATCAGAACTAATTACATAATCGGAATTTATAAACCAAATCGGATTATTATCGGTATTATATGGGTGGAAGACAAAACCTTCAGCCTTATCAGAAAAGTCCTGAAATCTTAATTTTTGTGCTTTATCTTTACCAATTACAAGATATATAACAGAATCATTTGGCAATCTATAAAGAGCCATAGAGATGTCAGCTAATATGCACTTTTTTACTATCTCTATAAATTTCATTTACTTGGTCTTTGGTATTATGATATTAGTTATTCTCGACACAGATACTTTATTATCATCTTGATCTCTGATCATTATACTCACTATCTGCGTTGTTCTTCCTTTATGAATATACTCAGCAGTTGCTTCCACATAACCTCCTTCTTTAACTGAGCCTACATGATTTCCGTTTATCTCAATACCAAATACATTAAAATCGTTATTTTCTATATTTATAAAAGTAAGAGCACTACCTACTGTCTCTGCAAGAGCCATTGTCGCACCTCCATGCAATATATTCCCAGGTCTTATTGTACTTTTATTAACTTTCATTCGCGCAACAACCTTACAAAGAGAACACTCAACAAACTCTATTCCAAGATGTTCCACCATGGTATTCTCGCAACTCACTTTTAATCTTTCAAGTATTTCATTCATACACCAAAGATATAAAAAAAAGCTATTGCTAACGATAACTATAAAGATGTTGAGTTTTAATTATGGGAAATAGCTCTAGTGTGGACTTGAGGATGAACAGTAAGGTTGTATGTTACAAATGAGCTACCACAAACATTTAAGGCTGTTCCAACATATGTAAAATTTCCAGTTACAACAGATTTAACATCAATAGATTTTGTGGTAACCATCATAGGATCAATATTTTTAGTCCATGAATAACTATCCACATCATCTGTTGCACTAATATCCAAAGTATTTGTATCTCCTTCACAAACGTCTATATTCTCTATCGTATCTCCTATTATACTTGGACTTACTCTTACCGAAACATCATTTTCTTCTGTATTTACACCACAAAAAGACACATCATCAATGGCAAAATCATTACCACTACTAGCTATATTTGTATTTACAATTGTTAGAGTCTTTATACCACTAAATTCACCTGAATCCCAAAAAACAAAAAACTCAGTCCATACTGTTGTACTTGAAGTAAAAGAAAATTCTTGACCTATCTGACCTATTCCATTTGAGATATCTAATGAGGTTATTGCATTATCAGTAACAAAAAAAGCAAGTTTAGCAGGCACAGATGGATGTACGGATAATCCCCAAACAGAAAAAGCATATCTTGTATTAGGTGTAATGTGTACTTGTTTAAACCACACTCTAGTTGTTTGGTTTGATGCACCATTAGCAATTAAGAATTTTGTTCCGGAATGGGCAGGTGTACTACAAAAATTTGAATGAAAATCTTTCGCATATTCTCCTACTCTATGAGTTCCTTCTCCATACCATTCATTACCTAAAGAACCAGCAACATATTTATAATCAGTTGTAAAAAGTAATTCGGTTTTTGCTGCATCTTCAAAATATTCAACAGGCACTTCATCTCCACTATTATCACTATCAATCTTCATACGATTATCTCTCACATTCTCAAAATCTCCGTTGGGCAGAGCCTCCTCATTAGGATTAGGTGAATATACCCTCAATTTATACCTTCCAATATTATTAACAGATGTAATAACATAATCAGAATTTGTTGCAACAACACTCTCGTTATTATTTGAAGCAATTCTCACCCATTCATACTTTTTATTAACTGTAGATATTGTTGTTTTAAGTCTAATCGCTTCTCCCGTATAACATACATCAGGAACTGGAGTATCAGGATTTACAACAATTACTTGCTCAGGCATAAACATGCTACACAATTCATTTCCCCAAGATGGCATACCTTGAATAAATAAAATTAAAAGAAGTAGTATCATTTTTAATAAACCTGCCATGTTGTAACAAATATATTAATTCCACTACACATTTACACATATTTATGCAATAAACCAATTGATATTATATATCAATATATAATGATATAACATAAAAAAAGATCCTCAACAAAACTAAACTCGCTGAAGACCTTTTGTTTGTTAGTAAAACAAAACAATCACTTTATCATATA
>Ga0193964_1000665_pt1 | contig 16358 bp, 12 predicted proteins | sample FB_7_MG_FD_140323 | JGI IMG/M metagenome (GOLD analysis project Ga0193964, IMG submission 140323) | Microbial mat bacterial communities from the Broadkill River, Lewes, Delaware, United States - FB_7_MG | ecosystem: Environmental > Aquatic > Freshwater > River > Microbial mats | place: USA... | reverse complement strand
TTGCACACGATGATACGTTTTGTCCGCCGGCCAACCCCTACATTGTCGAGTATGCCACCGACCCGGACAACAAAACTGGCACGGCGTGCCGCCTGATTCAAAAACCGGCGGGTACAAACATTCCTTGCAAAGCAATTGCTCTGGCAGAAGAGCGCACCGACCTGTTGCCGCTTGTTTTTCCTGGCGTCACGATCAACGACACGGATCGAGTGTATATCTTTAAGACACAAGATACTGCTTATGGATGCTCTTTTGTAGCGACGAAAACCGACGGTATTGCAGACGCGATTTTGTCGCACTTTGTGCTGACGCGCGACAATGTCGCTTTGAACCCGACCACGGGTGCGGTATTTGCAAGCGGTAACATTGTGACGTCGGGCAATGCAAACGATATTTTTCAAGTCGAATGTCGCAATAACCTTGTCTATTTTATGCAAAACAATTCCATTTACAATCTCGAAACCCCTTCGGTACCACTTGTGAGTGTCAGTGGGATTGCTGTTCGTTTCGCGCTCGGCGATGAATTCTTGATTGTGCAACATCGCGTTTCTGGGTTTTACCAGTACACATCGGTTGGTTACGACGGCACGATACTGGGGAATTTTGCCACAGGAGCCAGCGTAGGGGGATCGATACGACTGGACAAAAAGATAATGACGGTTGTATTGTGGTCATTTTCACCGACAATCAACACATACGATTTTACCAATCCAGAAAATCCGGTGGCTGGTGGCTCAACGGCAGTTCCCAATGGTATAACGTCCGAAAGTGTCTTGCTTCCGGAATTCACTGCACATCCGGTGGCAGATACGGTTTACATGACTCACGCAACGAGCGATGATGACGGAGATTCAACGTCTGTATTTGCGTTTCGCAAGCCGACGAAAGACAACATGACAGTGACGCTCACGTTTTTGTTCAAAACAAGTCCATCGTACAGCACGATTCCTGGTTTTGAATTGCTGCGAAGACTTCATCCCCGCATTTGTGAAAATGTGATGCAATTGTCATACCCTGTGGTCGAAAACAGAGATGTTGCCAGCTGGACAGCTGACAATGGCGGTTGGATTGTCGATACCTCCCCCCCTATCAATGCCAATATTATAGGCCTGCATTTTTCGATAGTCTCAGCTAACGCAGACCGACTCACTTTTTCAGGCATGTGTCACGCGTGCACACTGAATTTTAAGTATAAATACAATCCGGCTGGTTCCGATACGCTTGTTTACAATGTCGGTGGTGCAGACGTGCCAATTGTGGGCAATGCCGACGCGGATATATCTGTGACGCTACCAGCACACACACCATTCTACATAGAAAAGACAGCCGGTTTGGGACCAGGACAAACAGAGATTGGAAATATCACCGTAACATTGTTGGGCCAAACAATCGACATTAACCCAACCACTTTCTCCAGTGATCTCAGTACAACTTCACTTCCTGTCAAGCAACTGCCATGTCTTTACGACCAGCTGGTGACGGCCAAGATCGACGACTGCCAACCCAGCAAGGTGACACTGCTTCACACATCTGTTTCAACGGGTGCGGGAGGCAAAGCACATTTTATGGGACACATTACTGGACAGGCCGATCAGTATCTACGCAGCGGGCGTGGTATGCTGTCGGCTCAGCTGTCTAGCGATACGCGCCACATCAGCGCTAAACCAATGCTTCTTCATACGCCGGTGACCCCGCAAGAGCATTGCAAAGACGTCATCTTTCGAGCGGACAAGGTCAACGATGCCTCTTTTTGTGGTCCACTCAACCCACAGGTGCTCACCTGTGAGCCCGACACATGCACCGAGGCCCAAAATGTCAGCGCTAATTGCGTCCCCGCGGGAACGCACATGCCATGTGCAACACTCGACATTGACAAAACACTTGTCGGCACAGTTCTCTTCAACGTGCCACATCCGGTCTACGTCGATAATTTCAATTACCCAGCACAGCACTTTGTGCGGCGCGGTGGAATGTCTGAATATGGCTGCAACTACTTTTGTGCGATTACAAATGTCAGTGGTAATGCACGAACTGGTTACCTTGGCCAATTTGTTGTCGACCAAGACTGCAACGTTCGCTCGCCGATCGACGGTCACATTCTGACGTTTGACCCCAACGATCCGACAACGCTGGCACCAACAATTGTCCTCGACCACATTACAACCAGTAACCCAGACGTCAAAGATCTGTGCGTTTACAAGGGCGAGCCATTCATTATCAATCGTGAGCGACTCTTTGTCGGCTACTCGGTTGTGCGACAGGAGACTGGCAGGCAATTCTTTATGTCTTTTACTGGAAAACAGTCTGTTGCGGTCATTGACGATTCACGTGCAATTGTGGGCGAGGAGAACAATGGTAACATTGTTGTCATCAACTATCACACAGGCGCACAAACATCGGTGGCCAATACATTTACCGCTGCCTCGCGCACACAAGACATTATGGTGTGCAACGGTCGTGTTTTTGCGCTGAATGCGCTGGGAGGAACAAGTGCACTTATCGTTCAATCTTGGGATGCAGCAACTGTGGAAACGTCACCTGTTCAGACGTTTGGGTCGGGAAGCATCCACCTCAACAGCGTAAACAATCGGTGGCAATTTGGCATGACACATCATCCAACGGCGCGAATGGTGTATATTGCCGGTCGCAAGCCAAACCTTCTCGATCCAACCAACTACATCGACGTCAATCTCGTTCGACTTGCTTACGACGAATCTGGTGCCTGGTTGCCGACAGTCAACGACACCACTTTCCTTAAGACGTGCGATGTCAATGCACTCAATGTGGTGAACGCCACAAACTTTGCTCCTGTGCGCATCCGTCCCGATTTTGTCGACGGCATTCTGCAAGTTCAATTTCCGCACGAAGAAGGTGGTACAGTGGAGACTTCAAAAAGCACGTTGGTGACGCTGCGTGTGAACGAAAAGGACCCACACGATGTGACGATTTTGAAAGTGGCGGATATTTCGTCTGGCCTCTTGCGTGTTCAATCGAGAGGACCATTCTTTACTCTTCTTCCTGGATCTCTGGCACATCCGAGTGGCCGCTGCATCATCGCGGCCAACGAAGGTGCCGTGAGAGTTCTCTATCCGACCGATGTGCGCAATATTCCGCCAAAACCAATGTTCAACGAGGCACCTGTCGAACACTGCGAGGCAGTAATTCAGCGCGGAGAGACCGCGTCCAATAATCAATTCTGCATGCCAGACAATCCAATGACACTGGTGTGTGCTGCGGACCCATGTGCCACATCGAGCAGTGGACGTGCCGTGCAAATGCCTGGTGGAACACATATTCCGTGTGCGACGCTGTCATTTGCTGCAAGTCCAGTCTACACGACTATACATCTATTCCCCAACTTTGGTGTCAATGTGTTGAGAAACTCCAATGTCTTTCCCGGGTGCGCAAATCCGTTTGGCTGTGAATTTTGGGCAACCACAACGTACGTTGGCTCGGGAACGTACAACGTCCAACGGTTTGTGTTGAACACGGATGGACGACTTCGCAATGCAGATGACGGCGGCGTTTCTATCAACAATCCGATTCAATTGGACAACAACGGCACTGATCGAGAAAATCGAATTGTTGACATGAAATGCTACCAAGATTCAATGTACGTTTTGACTGGTCGCTATCTGTACCACGACCCACACAAACACCTGGCACCGCGCAACGTAAAAGCGGGGTCTTCTATGAGCGAAGATCTCACGGCGCTGGCGGTTGGACGCGATCACATATACTATGGCTCTCGCGCTGCTGAAATAGGCGCATACACTTATAATAGTGGCTTTATTTCGGCAGTGGTATACCCAACTACATCTTTTGATCCGATTTCTACAGATATTGTAGTCTTTGGCGACATTGTGGTACACTTAATTGGCGATTTTGGGTCCAACACTGACAAGATTGGGACACTGACTCGTGATCTCGTTCCGATCGAAGAAAGTACCCTGGAATTTGCCGGAAATGGCGGAAGTGCAAGCGGGGATACGACACAATCGATGCAAAGTGGTATGGTCAAGCATCCGACAGAAAACATTGTGTACGTGGCAAGTGTGAACAACGGTACGTCAAGCACTGTCCTATATTTGACGGTAGTAGCGTTTGATTCAGATGGCACCAATCTACGTACCGTCAACGCTATGGAATTTGACATCAGCTTCCTTACATCGGTCATCGATACAACCGACAGCGTGCCGTGGCGTTTGCGACCTCGCTATCGCGACGGAGTGATTCAAATGCTCTATCCCAATGGTGTAACCACCACTTCTTCTGCGTTGGCGACTGTCCGTGTACCAGACGAAAACCCGGAGCAACTCGAGTTGGTGACGATCACGTCACCAACTGACGCTAGTGGTGCCATTACCCAAAACTTGGCACGTGGACACGTTTCAACGCCACAGGGCTATTTTATAGTCAAGCAAATGACAAACGGACTGTTTTCTATTCATCCACCAGCCGATAAGCGCTTTGTGGAACCCCAAAAGATGGCGTTTATCGACACAAACTCTTTGGAGGAATCATTTTCGTTTAATGCGTCCTTTTCTTTGTGTTTGAGTGACTCAACTGGAAGCAGTTCGTTTTCCTTTGTGTCCAGCAGTTCAACAAGCGGTTACTTGAGAATCAATCCGGGTATTCCGAATTCCAACCGTTTTCAAACATTTTCGCGTGCCGGTCTGCAGAGCGTCCTTACAGGACAGCGCTACTTTTACCAATCCAACTCTTCTGCCCGATACCGGATTTCAGTTTACTTTCGCTTTACGCAAACGACCGCACAAAGCGAGTCGATTCGTCCACGCTGCGATCTCGGTCTTTTTACTGCCGGTGGGTCCGCTATCAATTCGCGTCTGGTCAGTGTTCCGGCTGTGGAAAAGAATGGGTTTGCCGGTGGGTCAACATATCTTTTTGTGGCAATGGAGGCCAATGTCACAATTCCTGCAACCGCCAAAATTGCGCTGCGCATGTTGAATGATGACTCTGTTGTCAGCTACAGCGGCATATTGGATACTGGTCACATGACGATTCAATTTTTGCAATACCTGTAAACAAGATGGGGTCTGCATATGCTGAAAACAAAAATAAACACTCTTTTGAAGCATAGAAAAGAAGGATCTCTCCAATATAGGCGTTTATTGTGAATCGGTTGTTGTGTTTTTAATCACTGCGCTGCGACCTCGGCGGCGTGCTCAAATTCGCTGCCGCTGACCGGCGCGCCGACACTGTCGGGGTTTGCGGCGGCATCGGCGTGCTCGGCGCGCCACTTGGCCTCCCACTCGGGATCGTTGACACGCTGACCTTGCGCGCATTTGCGGTTCAGCACACTGAGGTCGAGCGTCTGGCAGCACGGCGCCTTGCCTTCCGGGCGTCCAGCACAGCGATCCTGGCAGTGAACTTGCGCAAAACTGTCAAAGTTGGCGTCGCGCGGATCGAGACATCCCTGGTTGTACGAAACGTCCCAGTCGCCGGAAAACAACAGGTCCTCGTACTTTTCACCCTTGGGGTGCTGGTAGTTGTTGCCTTTCCAGTGAAACGGCTGCAAATCGGTGCAATCGTAGCAGTCGCCCTTCTTTGGCATGCGGACGCTCGCGCTCTTGGTGCGGTTGCAGCGCAGCGTGTTGACCCATCGCGAAGCGGGACGTGTCGCCGGGTTGTACATAGCGGGCATGTTGGTCTTTGTCACGTACGGCGCGTGGTATGTCAACTCACGCACAAGCTGCGGACGAAATTGGTTGACCGACATGTTGATGTTTTTTTTCTATTCAGTGTCTCTGTTGTCATCGACTTGGGTTGGCATGAAGAAATTTGCATGTTTGTGGAAAACACAAAGCGGCAATAAAAAGACACACAATAGGCACAAAAACTGCATGCCCGACAACTTTCCGAGTTTTTCATCTCGGCACAATTCAGTCGCTTCTTGAGAGTGGCATGTGCACAGACAAAAGTTTAGCCAATCGACAATGGTTACAGAAAAAAGATACATTTCACGTTTACTAGATAAACTTTCATACATGGTTGGCGTTGGACGTGATTTTTTGGTGTGGTCTTGCAATTTGTGATCGGCGTGTGATCGGTGATTTTTTTGCAATCGGAAATGGTCTAATGTCCGCCAATCAGCGCAAAGCGTCTCTCGCTGGCCTGCATTTCGCGGCTTCCATCAAACGCAATTTGCAACTGCAGGTCGTTGAGTCTCTGTGCGTACATTCTAAAGTGATCAAATAGATCGTCATGATGATGAATAACAATATGGTGCGCTGCACATTCTCGTTCAACAACAACTTGTGACGACATTGTCGTGAATGCCGCAATCACGTCCCTGGCGTGCCTCAAGATCGGCAAGTAGCTTTGCATTTCGCTTTCACTCGCAAACGTATAATCGTAAACAACGCGCTCGCCGTTGTAGTATTGAACAAAAAGATATCGTGGTGGATGTTGTGGTTCACGTGTCATTGTCAACAACAACAGAATGGTGGGTGGATTTTCCGCGTCTGACCGAATTTCCCGCATTCGCCACGATCTGCCGGTGATCGCTCATTTGAACGAACCGATCGGCGGTTCTCATTCGTTCAGATGGCTGGTTTTTCGTTCTGCTCGACTTTTTTAAACTAAACATAGACTGGATGGACACTGGACAGCTGAGAACAAGGAACCGATTCAGTTTGATTGATTATAGACAGGTTTTTGGGGGCTTTTTACACTATATGCAAACATCAGACCTCAAGATCAGACACAGAGGGTTGCCGACACGTTGACACGGCGTGCCTCAAACGACACATAGAGCCGAAGAAAGCCGTCATCGCCGTGAAACTTTTTGTAGACCTGCTCAACAGTCCACTCGTTGTGCAGCGGAATGACATGCGGCTGTGAAACGTACAAAACCACTTTTGGTGACCAGTCGTACGGCGGTGTGGTCAGAGGATCCACATTTAGCATGTGCGCGTGCCGATCCTTCCAGACCTGGTCGTAGTCAATGTTGTCTCGCCATGCGCGTTCCTTTGCCCGCTGTGACAGTGTTTTGTACAGCCGACTTTTTTCACAAAGCTGTGCCAGTGTCTCACTGCGTGCAGCGAGAATTTTAAACATGGTTCGCTGGTCCTCCTCGGTGCGCAGGTCTTCGGCGGTCGAGTTGCCAAACACTCTGCGGCGCATGGCGTTCAAAAGGCTACTGGCCTTGGCGGCAAAGCCTTTTAGCTTTCCATTCTCGTCTGTCGGTGTGACAAAGCTGTCCACAGAGCAACACTCGTTGGCCGCCGGATGCCTGTAGAGCAGAATGGGAAGCGTGGATGGAGATTCCTGTTTTATCTTTTGCGCAAGAAGACAGCGCGAGATAAACGATTGCTTATCCACGTCTGTATCGTGAATATCAGTGCTCATTGTCCAAACTTTCGGATCTCTCTGCAGTTGATATTCTTTTGTTCGCAATTTTCCGACAATGGCCGTGAAAACAGATGCCCAAGAAAATGTGCGCTTTTGCAACTGTGAAGCAAAGGGAAATAAAAAAAAGTTTATTCTGTTGTTCAGTCCGAGAGCCATGCAATCCGTGTGCTGCGATGCACCGGCAAAATGTGTTGCAGCGCGTTTTTGCGATCCGACCTCAGCTGCTCGGCGTCTCGGCGCATAATGCCGAGTTGCTTACCATCGCTATGATGACGCAGTTGGGCATATCGCGCAATCTGTGAATCGTTGCTCACAAAGATTCCGCTGTCCAACGAGTAAAAATCGGTTGCTTTGATCTCGTAAAACGTTCGTAGGCGTTCGTAAAACAGTCTTCGAGGGCAATCACTGACGTGATGCCCCGGAACGTCACAGGTGCTGCAATAGATGCGCTTTTCAAAGGTCACGGGTTCATCTTCTTCGTTCGGAGATTCATTTGCCGCAGATATGTCGGCAAACGCTCGCTTGCGCAATTGCTCGACACTTTCGTCCGGGCGACCGCCGGTGTCACTTTGCGCTGCCGTGCGCAGATGTGCTATGCATTTTTCCTGCTCGCCGCTGCCAATTACATTGCGGTGAACGCGCCCTCTTGTATCGAGCACGGTGCGATACAGCGATTCCCGCGACGCATAGCCGTGCAAAATGTCGCGCACAAACAGCGCCAGTTGGTCCGGAACAGCGAGACGACGTGCAACGCTGCTACCAAATTCAAATTTCCCACCGCCGATGGCGTCTTTAACAAATCTGGTGCGACAATTGATGTCGACGAGTGTGTTTTGCAGGGTAGTGTGCAGGTTTGGAAGAAGTGCGCTGCCAAAAATCATGTTGTGCGCCAGTTCGGGATGAAACAGAAATCGCATGTCACGTTCGGCGGTGACCGACGATTCCCCTGCAACACCACGGCCTTTCTGCGCGCGCTTCTTTACACTCGTTTTCACTTGGCACATTGTCAGTGCACGCTGGTAGCATCTGTCCAGGTTGCGGAGGTTTTGGTTTGCAGGCAATTTCTCGCAGCCACTCTGCACAGCGGCCGATGCTGCCGAAAAGTGACGATGTTCTTGTAGCGCAATGAGGCGTGCCACAAGCGCAACCAAATTGTAAGATTTGCGCAAATGGCGATACAGAGCGCAAGCGTCGTCACTTTGCCCATTGGATGCGGCAGAGTCTACAGTCGCCTGTATGTGATAGTTGACCCATGCGCGATGCATCACGTCCTGTGTTGCCAACGCTACGCGGTATGGAACACGAGCAACAAGCAAAACGTCGCCATCGTGCAAAATAGAGCCGTTATCGAGTGGCGGAAGCTGACGTGCGCGTTCATGCAACTCTTCCAACAAAGGGCGGCTGGGTGTTGCACTGGTTGCTGTCGTAGAGGCGTTGTGCACAACGCAGCCGAGCAGAGTTTGTCGCTCTGCTCGGCGCGATTGCGCTTGCCGTGCGTTGTCGCTCACGTAAATTCCGAGCGCTTTTTCAATCGCAATCCTTGCGTCTGCCCAGTAGTAGTGTTTCTCAGTGCAACCAAAGTCGCCACCGGCGACATCTGGCTGATGGTCGTCCAGTTGAACGCACTGAAATCGATCGAGACTCTGCAAACAAAAGTGCACAAGCATTCACCTTTCAACTTTTTTGTGCGATTTGTTTGCTTTTTTTTGGTTGTTCCCGCCGCCCGCCCCACCCTGCTCCCGACCCGACTGGAATTTTTTTTCGGCAGTTGAGCGAATGAATCGGCGGCCGGCACATCGATCGACATTGCGCAATCGTCACCACACAAAGCCAACTTTGTGTGTTTAGAAACCGACAAAGCTGGTTCTTTGCATTGCTTTTTTTGCGATCGTCCATACCTACACACGCGCAACGAATCACACACAACGAGTTCTTTCAATGTCGGTCACGCTTGTCGGTGTCGATCGCAACACCGAAACACGCCTGCGTGCGCTGCTCTGCCGAATCGGACAGACAATTGGCGAGCCGATCGCTGTCGCGCGTTGCGACGATGACATATCGCAGAAAGATGCCAGTTCTGCAAGCGCTTCGTTGAAGCGAAAGCGCACCACAACAGTGACGCCAAGAACGCTGATGCGGCGCACTGATAGCGCCGCCGAAATACTCGATGATTCCGCACTAATACAACTTTTGTTGGAAGACAAAGCGCTATCGGAAGCGGCTCAGTTGTGGACGACGATCGAACGAATTGATGGGAATGGAAAGGCCCAATATTGTGTCTGCATTCTGCAGCAGCGCGGTGAAAACGAGAAAATTTGTTCCGCGCTGGCGTCACTCGTCAAGCGCGACAGTACGCTCTGTACTGCCTATCGCATTGTGCGAAACATCTGCAACGCAGATATGTGCAAGCGAATCGGCGATGGACACGAAAACTCGCAGGCTAAGCGCACCACCAAATCGACAACAGAGTCTCCACTGCTGGTGATTCGACGCGCTCTCGGCTTTGTTGAATTTACGAGCGATTCTTTACGCCGCTATGATTTGTTGAGTGCGTTTCGGCGCCTTTTGCTGCGAGCCGAGAAAGTCGACCGAGCAAATGAGCACCCGGCGCCGCCGCAGACAACATCGGCTGGTGGCGTCATTGATTGCGCCACCTTGCGGAATGTTCGAGAAAAAGCGAGTCATTCGGTGGTGGAAGCGATCGACGAGATTGCACAGTTTGACGAGTTTCTGTATCGATCACTGGAAACGTTGCCGGGATCGTACACTGCGAAAAAAGCGGCAATTGACGTTCTTCCATTCTTTCTGCTTGTCAAATCGTACGTTGAGCGAATTTGTCGACGAAAAAAGAACTCGCACAGTGATGCGCTCTCGCTCGTCGATGCTTTCTCGGCACGCTTCTCTCAGAGCATCAGTGACAGCAATCAGCTGGCGCTGCGAAGCATCAGCATGCCGTGGCACGTCGACGAGCACATTGCCAAAGGCACACCGATTGGGAAAATTCTCGGTGGAAAGCTGTGCATTCTCGACAGAACCCTGGCCGATGCGTTTGCCTACTATCTGCGCACAGTATCAAATTGTACGACGACGCGAAACGTGTTCACGCGACATTTCTGCATTGATTTCAAAGCGCTACCGACGTTGCAGCACAAATCGCAGGGCAATAGTCACGCGCTGCTCTGCATTGTACCACAAAAGTAAACGCTCAGTCAGTGGGTCGGCAATTGCTCAGTTTTCAACTCTATGTCGTTTTTTGTGCAACTCTAATAAGATTTGTGTGCCCAGAGTATATGATGTAAATCTCATTGCAATCCAACCGCCACCACCCACACCATTTGCGTATATACACGAGCCGGTCGGTAACAGAAAAATGGCAACCGCATCGCAAACATCATCTTTGGACACTGCTCCGGCCGATAGAAAGACTGTGCTACGACAGCGAGCCCACTCGGCGCTAGCCACCCGATACCAAGTCAAGAGGCTGCTTGGTCAAGGCCAGTTTGGCGCAGTGTATGAGGTATTTGATCGTTCGAAAGATCAAACGTATGCCGCAAAAGTTTTGACGCATGTCAACGATTCGGTTCGCACCGAAGTGGAAATCCTGAAACGGTTCACAAAAGACGGCTGTCAACCCAACATTGTGTGCTATCGTGATTCGTTTGATATCGCCGACGAGCAAGGCACTATGTTTGTCATTCTAACCGATTTTATTGACGGAATCGATCTCGATCAACTGCGCCGACTCAACGGATCACACTTTCTCCCAGCCAGAGCGGCGCGCAATCTTCTACAATCGTTGCTCTTTGCGCTGGCACGGGCACACGAGGTTGGCATTGCCCATCAGGACCTCAAACCCAAAAATATCATGTACAATGTTGCAACACAACAGCCGTACATTGTCGACTTTGGATTGGCGTACGCCACAGTCGGCTTGCCACCAAAAGACGGCGATGAGGCCGTCGGTCAAAGTGGCGTGGTTGCTGCCACCGATCGCAACACTGGCGGCGAAAATGCGGGCGCGCCACTAGAGGTTGCGCACTGCTGCAACGGCAGCCGACTGTTCTTTAGTCCCGAGAAGATTCTTCGCTGTGTTCGCAGAGAACTCAGTCGACACTGCACGTTTGCGATGCGCAAACAGGCTGATGTTTGGGCTCTCGGGCTTTCAATTCTCGATACACTCTTTCCTTCAACGGTATTTGCCAACATGAAATCGTTTGCCGATGTGATCGCCAAGCGTGCCAACCAAATGGTCGACGAGCAATATCCCAACATCAAAGAAAACGAACGAGCCGCCTACTCTATGCTTGCACTCTACAATCTGTTTTCTGGAGGCCAAATTGATATCGGACAGTATCGGCCTGATCCGCTTGTTGTTGTTCCGATTCTCAAAAGCATGATGGTCTTCAATCCAAATGAGCGTGCAACGGCTATCGAAGCGTACATCAACTTGGAGCAGAAACTTGCTTCTTTACAAAGTGACGCTGTGTAATCAACATAAATGCCGACGCTGGCTTTGGTGATCCAAAAAAATAAACGCATTCACATCGGGAAAAATTTATCGACAAAAAAACTGCATCAGTCACACGCACAGATATTCATACAGAAACAACCCTATAAACAACGATGGGCAACACAACATCACTGCTCGGAGAGAAAAGCACAAAATTCAAACATGGAACTTTTGTGCGTGTGAAAAAAGATCTGGGCGAGATGGACATTGCTGAAAAAGAAGGCTTGGCAGCTTGGGACGACAGAATGGTGAAAACTTGCGGCCAAATCGGTCTCGTGACAAGAGGTTACGGCGCTGGAAACACAGAAGTTCTGTTATTAGACAATACACGAGTTCTTGGCATAGATAATTGGCACTACCGCAACGAATGGTTGGACAGCGTATCGGATGAAATCGCTTGCGACCAACTGACAGAAAAACAGCGCATGTTGTTTGACGAAAAGATCAATCAAGAGTACTGCTTGCGTATTATTGCTTATCACTACCAATACGCTAATCAGAGATGTATTTCCCGACTGGGCGCACGGGGAACACTGATTCGCGTGACAGATGTCGATCCCCGCACAGACGCTCTGTCGTATGAGCAATCGGAAATTCAGTTTGACTCTTCAATGACGCACACGCTTGGGCAAGTTGGTGTCGTTATCAGTGGCCTTGAAACACGCCGCGGAAGTGCCACAATGGTGGCTATGCCATTTCCGGTCGGGAATGTTTACGCATTTGAGAATGACAATATAACCGTGATAAATGATCCACTTTCGATGACAGACAAAGAAAGACGTCGCGCGGACGAGATGAAAACCATCGTGGTGAAAACATTGACGGTTCCACCACCGGCAACAGAAGAAGGTCGCCGCACATACGATTTCAGGCGAATCGCACAAGAATGAAAAGTTGTTGCGCAAATGTTTTGTGAGACTGCTGTGCACGCAGTTGTTCTGGGCTTGAAATCAGGCTAGCAAGCACACAAACGCAAAAACAAACCAACGATGCAATTTTTTGTAAAGCTTCTCACCGGAAAAACGATCACATTGGACATTGACAATGCTTTGCAAACAAAAGTTATTCATGTGATCAACGAGATTGCTCGAAAAAACAATGATTGGCCTTGGGCTTCCCCTCGATATGCACTGTTGTTTGGTGGTAAAAATATGCGCGACAACGATCAAGCAACGTTGGGAAGCATTGGCGTTGTAAAAGAGAGCACGTTTCATCTGGCTTTGCGCATGCATTGTGGACTCTATGTGCAGTGGCACGGTGCACATTGGTTGCAAAGCAAAGTTGCAAATTACGCACACAATTTTTACACCGACTTGGCCGATGCATTGGGACGATACAACTCTTGCAGCGAGCGAGAACGCGTACCAATGACAAACTGCACAGTCTGGCATGTGAAAAAAGTTGTCGCTGAATTCGTCTGTTTGGAACCGCACGAAATCGATCTGTACTTTTATTCGGTCTCTGCAAGAAACGATAGTGCAGCTGACCACAGTGTTTACACGTACGGTGGGGAACCACCTGCTGCCCCGTTTGAGCGTCCCAAGTTGCCTCAAAATTCATTGCCAAACGAAATGTTGGTCACCTTGGATCGAGAGCGAGATTTTGTTGTCACTATAGCAAAACCGATTCGCAGTCGCACAAGACTGATGCGAAACTGGATAAAACAGGAGCAAAGAGCACGCAAGCGAAAAAAGGAATGCTGAATTTGGGATTACGCTGTTTTCATGTGTTGATAGCAAACAAAAGTAATTTAATTTGTTTCAAACAAAAGAACTCAGCGTTTGTGGCTTGCATGATGTTTTTATGTTTAAACATGTTTGAAAAGGATGTTCATTTTGACTTTTTTTGACTCAAAATCCAAATTTGTTTTGCGGGCTTGCGAGCAGAAGTTTGATGTCGACGTTCTGCGTTGCATTGAGAACTTCTTTGGTGACAACGGCTCCGGCAGATAACAAAATTTCCACTGATTTGGTTTTTTCGAGATAAACAGCCCACCACAGCGCCGACAAGCCAACACTGCACTTTTTGTGAATATCGCCCTTGCGACCGATAAAAGTCGTGATAAAGAGACCGTAGCTATCATCGAATGATTTGCAATGAAGCAGCAGCAGGTTGTTGCCTTGAGAATCAGTTGTGTTGATGTCACAAACTGATACTAAGCGATCGTAAATTCTGACAAGAAAGGGCTTTTCGTGCTCGGCGATGTTGTTGTTTTGCAAACGCTTTGCAACGTAGAGCAGTGGCGCGTCACCGGCGCTGTTCTTTTCGTCGATTTTTGCATGATGCTCAATCAGACAATCAGCCATACGATACGACGCACGGTCAATTGCCCATTCCAGTGGAGTTTCTCCGTACTCGGTGCGAACGTTTGGATCGGCTCCATTCTCCAGTAAAAATTGAATCCTTTTGTTTCTCGCGGGTTGCGCAATAGATTCTCGCATGGTGATCTGCAAAGGAGTCTCGTTTGATGCATTTTTTTGATTGATATCGGCACCCATTTGCAAAACAGCCTGAAATCCGTCAATGTTTGCCCCAAGATATTCTGCAACCACGTGGATCACGGAGGAGCCTTCTTTATCACAGGCGCTGATCTCAACTCCTCCGTCGACAAGAAACTGAACGAGTTTGAAGTCTTTCGCGCGTGCAGCAGCGTGCATCAGATTCGTCGCGGTTTCTGTTGTCAACTGATTTTGTGCAAGCAACGCACAAGTTTCGCGAAAACCATTTTCAAACGCAGGAGAAACTTTTTCGAGTTTTTCTGTCAGCTTGCTGTGCAAGTCTTGCTGAAATTGTTCCGAAAAATGAGTCATGGTTGATCTGTTTGTGCTTGTTTGCTGCTGTATCAATGCATTTCGAGCGAAAGAGACAAATGGGATTTGAACGAATCGGGTTTCGATCTGAACGAAAGCGCTTCCGATTTGAACGAAACGAGTGTAAGTTTGCTCAACTGTTTGTTTGTGCGAAAAGAAGAGAAAAAGACGCAAAATGAGTTCCGGTTCGTACCCGCAACGTGTAGAGTTGCTGCCGCGATGTGTAAGGCTATATGGAACGAAAAAAGAGAAAAAAGTCTACCTGGATACAGTGATGCGATACAAAAGCGCACTTGACAAGCTGAAAACGCTTGAAACCGAGTTGGACAACTTGCGTCAGCAAATAGTCAGACCACACGAAGAATTCTTTTATTTTCAATTGGTTTTTGACCTAACAAAGAGAATCGCACTTGGCATTGAGGCTGATATGTGTGTTTCTGCATTGCACAACATCGAAGCAATCGGAAACAAATCTGTACGCGCTTACGTGTACAATCGAAACCGACTTGATCCTGAGAAATCTTTCGCATCGCAAAACGTTCCACCCGGTGCAACAATATGGATTGAGGTTTGGCACAACTACACGCAACCGTCCAACGCTGAACCGCCGTTCATACCGATCTGGGACTTGGAAAAAATGACAAACAATATTATGGACCGAGTTTGTGATGTCGAAAAGCAAATCGAGCGCGCACAGAGCCGTTTGAAGCGATACCGGTCACCTACAGTGATAAAACACCCGTGAAGGTAGTGATTTTGACATATCTGCTGAACGGCTGATCAATTGATGTTTTTTTTTGCAGCGCTTGCACGAGTGTTTGACTGTGCCAGATTTCAGGGGCTCGTCTTTGGTTGCGTCAAATAAAATATTTCAATTTCAGCATAAAGTCAGACATAGCCAACAATGCAATTTGGTGCGACACTCTGCGATGGAAGAAGAATTAGCTTTGAACTTGAAAAAGGATTGCAGAGCACAGTGTTGGAACTTGTGAACCAAATTGGCAAAGTTTCTGGCGACCAAAGCTACTCTTCTCCGCGCTATGCAATACACGTTGGTTGCAAAGATATAAGATGGAATGATAGTGCCACATTGGAAAGCTTTGGTATCAGAGAGGGGCAACAATTTCATCCAATATTACGTCTTTGTCCAAATCTTTACGTACAGTGGCACAACGCTCATTGGATCCAGTCAAAAGACACAAACTGTTCTGCTCAATTTTATGGTGCTTTGAGCGACGCATTTGGTGCTTCACGTAATAGTGGCGACACCGTGAAGCGAACTGCGATGACAAATTGTACAGTTTGGCACGTGAAGAAGGTGGTAGCCAAATTTGTCAATCTAGAACCACATGAAATCGACTTGTATTGGCACACAACACATATTAGCCGACAAGAAGATATCCCGTACAGTGTCTATACCTGGGGTGGAGAGCCAGACGACCCAAAACAGACACAATTATTCGCAAAGCCATTGCGCAATGAAATGTTGGTCGATTCACACAGAGATTTTGTTGTCACCATTGCCAAGTCAATCTCAAAACATCGGCCGCCAAGATCTAAAAAACGCTTGAAGAAAACCAATATGACACCAGCAGAGACCACAACATTGACGTAAAAAAGAGTTGGTTATTCGCTTTTTGATATGTTTTAATGGGAGTGCTTAT
>Ga0193964_1000663_pt1 | contig 16375 bp, 15 predicted proteins | sample FB_7_MG_FD_140323 | JGI IMG/M metagenome (GOLD analysis project Ga0193964, IMG submission 140323) | Microbial mat bacterial communities from the Broadkill River, Lewes, Delaware, United States - FB_7_MG | ecosystem: Environmental > Aquatic > Freshwater > River > Microbial mats | place: USA... | reverse complement strand
CGTAAATACCGCAATAAACAACACTACCTTTAAACAAAGTTGATACTAATGCATAAGCATTTTCCATTGCTTCACCATTAACATGAACCTCTGCCAATAATGGAGATCCTGTTACTTTAATCTTCCAGTAGAAGTTAAAAATGTGAAGTACTAAGAATGTTAGCACTGTACCGCCTAGAATAAACATGTTTCTAGATGCCCAAGAACAGTTTCCAGACTGACGCTGTACTTTGTACTTGATAGGTCTTGCTTTCATGTTTTGCAGTGTTAATACTGCTGCCCAAATCATGTGAATAATAAAACCTAGTGCTAGCACTGGCTCCATTATTTTAATCAATGGATTTGTCGCCATGAAATGCGCTCCCATGTTAAAAAGGTCTCCGCTATCATCGAATATTAAAAATAAATTCAATGTTAGGTGAACCAACAAAAACATAATTAGGAAAAGTCCTGATAAACTCATCACAACTTTCTTCCCGATTGATGATGTCATAAAACCACTCATAAGTTTAAAACATTTAAGTTATACTATTAATTAGATTTTCTAATCGTTCATTAATCCCACAAAAGTATTGTCTTTTTTATTCATATGTAAGTCTATAATTAATTTAGAATTATTTCAGATAAGTATTTACTGAAATTTTTCTCTATTTAAACAAATATCATTTCCTATATATCCATCTATCATTAAGACAATTACACACATGCATGCATATGAATTAACATTTTTTCATACTTATGCATTTTCATAGAACATGTTATACAATAGCAATTTTTGTCATTTTTCAAGCTTTCTCAATCGTTTGCGAATAAAACTGAAAATATAATTCAGTTATTTATATAAAAACATACACAACAAGCGTACGTTGTCATTTTCAGATAGATACATTACATCCAACCCATATCCCCTCATTCTCTTATATACTAACAGAAGTAGAAGTTTAGAAAATATTTATAAAATAATAACTCCATAATTTTGCACACAAAGATTTTTACATATCTTTGCATCGCAATTGAGAACAATTGGTGCCATAGCTCAGTTGGTAGAGCAATGGACTGAAAATCCATGTGTCCCTGGTTCGATTCCAGGTGGCACCACCAATCAAAAGCAAAAAAGGAACTCTTAACGGGTTCCTTTTTTTATACCATATTTTTTCATGGCAATAATTTTCCATACCTTTAATATATTACAAATGAGAATTATACACTATGAAAAGACTACTGTTTTCAATAATATTTACTGGCTATATATGCCTTGTATTCGGACAGATAAATAATACTTATACAAATTCCACTATTCTTAAAGGTGAATATCTAGGACAAACACCTCCTAGTACTACAGCAGAACTTTTTGCTCCTGATATAATTTCAAATGGGTTAGTAAATAGAGATGTAACAATCTCTCCTGACGGAAAAGAAATGTATTTCAGCACTTATGTCAGAGGTTTTAAATACTCAACAATAGTCTTCTCTAAACAAATTAATGGCGTTTGGACAAAACCAGAAGCTGCCCCTTTTGCAACCAATCCCAGATACTCATACATCGAGCCTATGTTTAGTTGTGATGGGAAAAAACTATTCTTTGTCTCTGAAAATCATTCCGACAAGGATAATAATATAGTTAATAAAGATATCTGGGTCATGAATAGAATTAATGACAAGTGGGGAAAACCAACTAATATTGGAGCACCTATTAATACAAATGAAGGTGAATTTTTCCCATCATTTACCAGTGATGGAACTATGTATTTTACTAGAGATGATAAAAAAGATAGAGTTAGCTACATCTTTCGCTCTAACTATATAAACGGCAAATATACAACTCCCACAAAACTCCCTAAGCAAATAAATTGTGGAGCAGATCGTTTTAATGCCTTCGTAGCCCCAGATGAAAGCTATGTACTTATTTCAGCTGTGGGGGTAGAAGAATATACTAGGGGTGTTAACTACTACATCGTTTTTAGAAATAATGATAATACTTGGAGCGAACCTATTAATCTTGGGAATAAAATAAATACCCCCAGAGGTAATGGATGGTCAATCTACATGTCTCCAGATGAGAAATACATTTTCTTCATGGCAACAAAGGAACTTCCAAGTTCAAAACGTCCTACATTAATAAGTCTGGATTTCCTTAAAAACTTATCCACTATGCCAGAAAACGGGAATGCCGACATATATTGGATTAGTGCTAAGGTAATTGAGAAACTAAAAAAGTCAGTGCAAGAATCTAAATAACATTCACTTGTGCAAAGTACAAACATACACCTCCTTAAACCTAATTACAACAAAACTAATCATGAAATCCACTCATACACTTGATGAACAATAACCATATTATCAACTAATTCAAGCCAATAAAGATCACCCGCACCACACTCTGGACCACTCTGATATCCAACATCTAAATAAGCTATTTTCCCGTTATAAACTAACCACCACCATGAATATGAACTACAATAACCCCTAATCAACTTTTTAAATTTGGGACTATTATTTAAGTCTACATCTGCAATTGTTTTAAAAGATCCTGAAATAATAATTGTATCAACAGGATTTCGAAGCCTAGATCCATTATCATCTCTTTCTAAATAAAGATGTAAATCTCGCTTCGCGTATTTAGATAAATACTTAGCATGTGATTTATACTTAACTGAATCAAAGAATGTACTTTTTATTAAATCAAGAGCTTTTAAAACCTTCAAACAATTTTTATTACAATCCTCAAATGGCTCTTGTAGCATATCTTTCATTCCTAATATTTCTTTTTCTCCCTTCTTATAATCATTTATATACTCCTTCGATTTTTTATTCCATTCCTTATAATACTCAACCAACAAACCTTCCGTTCTGTTGTTTGAATATTTAACCATCGCAAGCAAATTAATATCTGGGATTTCTGGCAAATAACCATACCTACGAGGTTTAAATCCTTTTATCAACTTTACATCATTCTTAAAATATTCATAAACGTCATCCTCAAAGATTTCATTATGATATTTCATTATGTATTGCGTAAAAAACCGAGACACCCTTCTACTAGAACTTGAACCAGAAACTTCCTTAACTAAATTGTAATAAGAAACTGAATCAAGAGCTTCAACAGGAATATTTCTTATTATTCTTAAAACTGAATCTAAACCAACTCGCTTTGATACTGATACTAAATCTTTTGTATTTATAATGTGTAAACTTTGACCATATACAACACTACAAAATAACAAATTCAACAATATCAACACAAAATATCTTTTCTTCATAATTCTAAAATAATATCATTTAAGATAAAAATATATTAAGACAATAACAAATATTCAACCGTACTGAAACAAACGTTTTCGCTACAATTCTCATTAAAAAAACTCCTTTTTGCGTGTTTTTCAACTAGATAGATTATTTTTGCTTTATATTAATAAAAGATAAAAACTAAATTTATATACTATGAGAAAGACATTATTGATGATTCTGGATGGATGGGGAATTGGTAAGAAGGATAAATCTGATGTGATCTACAATTCTGAAACTCCATATATGGATAAACTTTTTGCAAACTATCCAAACTCTACTCTTCTTACTAGTGGTGAGGAAGTTGGTCTTCCTGATGGACAAATGGGAAATTCAGAGGTAGGTCATCTTAATATTGGTGCTGGTAGAGTTGTTTTTCAAGATCTTGTAAAAATCAACAAGGCTATCGAGACTAAAGACATGTGGTCAAATCCTCAGATTGTTAAGGCATATAAATACGCTAAAGAGAACAATAAAAAAGTACACCTTATCGGACTTATTGGTAATGGTGGCGTTCATGCTTTGGATAAGCATATGCGCGCACTTTGTGATATAGCAACTGATATGGGATTAGAGAACGTTTTTGTACATGGTCTTACTGATGGTCGTGATACAGATCCTAAATCCGCTCTTGGTTTCATGAAAGATAATGTTGAGTATCTTAAAAATACAAATGCTCAGTTTGCTTCTATCTTAGGTCGTTATTATGGAATGGATAGAGATAATAACTGGGATAGAATGAAGCTTGCATACGATCTTTTAACAAAGGGAGAAGGTGAAGCTACTCAGGATGTTATAAAATCTATTGAGGCATCATACGAGAACGGCATTACTGATGAATTCATTAAGCCTATCGTTGTTACTGATGAAAACAATACTCCTCTTGCTACTATTCAAGAAGAAGATGTTGTTATATGTTTTAATTACCGAACTGACCGACTTCGTCAGATGACTGTAATGTTTACTCAGGAAAATCTTGCTGAACACGGTATTCACACTATGCCTCTTGAGTGGTACACTATGACTTGCTATAATGCAAACTTCAAGGGAATTTCATTAATATATGATAAAGACAATATTACAAATACACTTGGAGAGGTTGTTTCAAAAGCTGGTCTTAAACAAACGCGTATTGCGGAGACAGAAAAGTTTGCTCACGTTACTTTCTTCTTTTCTGGTGGTAGAGAAGATGAATTCAATAGTGAGAAAAGAATTCTTGTTCCTTCTCCAAAGGTTGCAACATACGATCTTCAACCAGAGATGTCTGCTCCTATTGTTGCTGACAAACTAGTTGCGGAACTAAATACTAAAGCATCTGATTTCGTTTGTCTTAACTTTGCAAACTGCGATATGGTTGGTCATACAGGTATCTATTCTGCAATACAAACTGCTGTTAATGCTGTTGATACTTGTGTTGAAAAAGTTGTTGAAGCTGCAAAAGCGAACGACTATGATGTTGTTATTATTGCAGATCATGGAAATGCGGATAACGCAGTAAACTCTGATGATTCAGTTAACACTGCTCACTCTCTTAATCCTGTCCCTTGTATTTGGGTTACTGATCAAAAAGGCAAAGAACTAGAGAATGGTATTCTTGCTGATGTTGCTCCTACTGTTCTTAACATTATGGGATTAGATATTCCTGCAGAAATGACTGGTAAAGTTCTTATTAAATAAGAAATACTAAACACTACATATTATAACCCCTGTACTAATAAATTTAGTTCAGGGGTTTTTAATATATATTAATATCACATTACCACAGTCAAACCTATCAAATATTTATGCTGTTTATAAGATCCCCCCATAAGATCCTCTAATATATGCCACTTGTTATCCCATATTCTAATATATGCCTGCTCTCCATCTTTTATAGCTCTTGTAATAATGTAAGGACGAAGACCTTTATTCATATCATCATCTTTAATGAAGCTACCTTTTTCAAATTTACCTATGTACTCCATAGAAACAAATAATCCCTCTTTAGGAAAAACAATTCTACTTTCATAGATATCTATAATTGATTTACTACTACCTTTTATAAATTCATACAGATTATCCTTCAGTACTATTTCTTTTCCAGGCATACCATTTTTATTATTATAAAGATGTACTCTTATATAATAGTGATCTACAAGAATCTTCCTTGTTAGAATTACTATACTACTTAGATACGCTCCTTCCAAATGTGAATCAGACACAAGTGTTGCAACTTCATCGCCACTCATACCACTATATGAAGAATTCAATAATAACCTCCTTCTAGGAATAAGTTTGTATTCTTTCAATGAAGTACTTTTTATACAGACCTCATTCAATAAATTAACTTTAGGAATAAGTGAAATAACACCATCTGTTGGAAATTGATTTAATGAAATATACTTCTTCTCAAAAGAAATGTGAGTAATCACTAAAGTATCCACACTATTAATATTAGCTATTTTAAAAACACCATCAATATTAGAATAGACACCTTTACTACTGTTTTTAACACTAATTTGGGCAATATCAACAACTCCCTTCGTTTCTGAATTAATTATTTTACCACATATTGTCTTTTGTGCAAATGTTAGGCTAACAATAAAAAGAAAAAAGAATGTGAATTTAATTTTATTAATCATATTATATATATTACAGCAGTAAATGTACGTAAACGCAACTAATTATCTACTAAAAACACCATTTAAAATATATTCTGTATCTTTGTCGCTCAATGGATAAAGAAACATATATGTTACAGATTGGCAAAGCTCTTGTGAGCTTAGATGTGATTGAAAAGAAGTTCTGCTGCGATTATAAAGTGTGCAAAGGGATTTGTTGTGTTGAGGGTGATTCTGGCGCTCCTCTTGATGAATGTGAAAAGGAACTTATCGAAGAGGCGTATCCCGGCTTTAAGGAATATATGACAGAAGAGGGAGTTAAAGCTGTTGAAGAACAGGGATTACATGTTATTGACTTCGATGGCGACTTAGTTACTCCTCTTATCGACAATAAAGAGTGTGCCTTTCTTATTCGCGAAAATGGAGGCTACTGGTGTGCTATTGAAAAAGCATACCTTGAGGGCAAAGTTAAATATCGTAAACCAATTTCTTGTCAGTTATATCCTATTAGAATAACGGAGTATCCTGAATTCGAGGCTGTAAATTACGACAAGTGGGATATTTGCAAATGTGCACGTGAACTTGGATATAAAGAAGGTACTCCTGTTTATAAGTTCTTAAAAGAACCATTAATTCGCAAGTATGGCGAAGATTGGTACAAAGAACTTGAATATGCTGCAGAAAATGTTGATGAACTTTATAAATAATCATATACTATGAATTTAAGATTTATTGGATATTCAATCATCCTGGTTCTTTTAGGTGGATACATTATTAAAGACCCTCAAATTTACTTTGTGTGGGGATATATTGCTATTGCTTGTTCTTTCTTTTTTGCAGGTTTGGGTATATCTCAACTTATAGAAAATGAAAAAACCAGTAAAATGGTAAAATATGGAGGAATGGGGCTTTCTGTCCTTTTATTACTGATAATCATTGCTATATATGGTAACGATTTAACATACATTTTTAGATAAAAGATATTTTTTATTCTTTTTGCGAAAATATTTATTGCAATTGTTGCAGCAATAATAAAAACACCCTATATTTGCATCGCAATCAAGCAAAGATGGTGGATGTAGCTCAGTTGGTTAGAGCACTGGTTTGTGGTTCCAGGGGTCGCCGGTTCGAATCCGGTCTTCCACCCACTAAGAGGTTTCTTTTTAAAGAGACCTCTTTTTTTATGTCTTATTTCTACCTAAAATAAATTTCAACATTCACATATTAAACTATATTTGCACTGCAATAATTTGAATTATAATAAAAATGCAGAACAAAACTCGATTAGCTTATATATGTGTTGTCCTTTCTATGATATGCTGGAGCATGTCATTTGTATGGATTAAGATTGTCTTTCAGTCTTACACTCCAATTACTGCTACTTTAATCAGATTGATACTATCATCTATAATGATTATAAGTTTTAGCGCAATAGCTAAAAAGCTACAAAAAATTCGCAAAGAAGATTATAAATGGCTATTTCTATTAGCTTTTTTCGAGCCTTTCTTATATTTCTTAGGAGAGACAGGAGGCATGTTCTACGTGAGCCCTACTTTAGGTTCTGTTATCATTGCTACAATACCCTTGTTTTGCCCTATGGCTGAATTATTCTTCTATAAAGAAAAGGTTTCTCCCAGCTTATATATTGGTATTATCATGTCTGTTATTGGAGTTAGCGTCATTGCTTTAAATAATAATATCATGGAAGGTAATTCTATGAAGGGTATTTATCTATTGTGTCTAGCTATTTTTGCAGGAATTGGACACTCTGTTCTTATTCGTAAGATTGCGAGAAAATACAATGCTCTTACAATAGTTGCTACCCAAAACACTATTGGTGCTCTATTATTTCTACCCATTTTCTTTATCTTTGATTACAGTACATTTATTACAATTACGCCAAGCAGAGAGGTTATTGAGGCTATTATATATTTATCAATATTTGCATCATCTCTTGCTTTCATTTTATATACCTTTTCTATTAATCATTTGGGTATTTCTAAGGCAGTAGTATTTTGTAATATTATACCAGTATTTACTGCCATCTTCGCATACTTTATAGTGGGTGAAGAAATTACAACTGTCAAAGTTATTGGTATAGCGATTGTTGTATCTGGCTTATTCCTTTCACAAGTTAAACCGAGCAAAATAAAAGAAGTATGTCGATTAAGATAGACCTTGAACAACTAAAGCTTAAAGCCAAAAAGTCAGAAAAAGAGAACAAGGCATTTTTTGCTCGTTTGAAGAAGAAGAAACCGAAAGATCTGGATGATAATGTTGCAGAACTTCACGACGAAGTCTTTGAGGAGATTGATTGTCTTGAATGTGCTAATTGCTGCAAAAGTATAAGCCCTGTTGTTACTTCAAAGGATATTGATCGTCTTGCTAAACATTTTAAAATGAAAAGCTCTGACTTTATAGACCAGTACTTATATATGGATTCTGATGGAGACTATGTATACCAGGAGACTCCTTGTCCTTTTCTTATGCCAGATAATTATTGTATGGTGTATGAATGGCGACCTAAAGCTTGTAGAGAATACCCTCATACTGATAGACGAAAGTTCCATCAGATTTTAAACATTACTCTTAAGAATACTCACTATTGTCCCACTGTATATGAAGTTATAGAGAGACTTAAAAAAAAGTATTAGTTTATATTTTTTTACACAAGTGGATAAGTAGTTTTTCTACCTGCTTTTCCACTTCCTTATCATTACATGAATAGTTATTTACTATACATGAAAATGCTTTTTGTTTTCCACTTAGCGTAATATAACCGGCATAAGCTCTTACTGCTTTCATCGATCCTGTTTTAGCTAGTAAATTACCTTCTAAACATGTTCCGCGGCCAAAACGCTTTAAAGTACCCGTTTTACCGGCCTTAGGTAGTGACTCTATAAAATCCTGCTTATAATCCTGCTTATAAGCGTATATTAACAAATCCGTAACAAATGATGTCGTTAGCATATTAAACCGCGATACACCACAACCATCATACATTTTAACTCCTTGCATATCTGATCCTTTACTTTTCCAAAAGCTCTCTATGCTACCTACTTTTTTAGATAATGCTTCAGCATATAGATTTACACTTTTCTGATTTGTGAAATATACTATTTCAGCAAATCTAGGAGATTCGACTACTCCAAGTGTTTTGAATTTATTAATTTTACTATTTAGCAATTTATCTTTACACTTTATACCGTTACCCATTAAATACTTAATAAGCTGAGAATGAAAGACTTTATTGGTGTTTGGAATACTTCCTTTTACAATAAAACTACTTCTATTTTTAGGTATGCTTCCTTTTATTACTCGTACAGAACTTCGGGGACCACCAAATATCCAGGCATTATCTTTATTTTCATTAGAAGCAATTACTTGATTATCAAAATCAATATCTTCCAACTTAGGTATTACAGATTTTATAGCAGTATGAGTTCCTGCTTGTCTTGATAAAAAATTAATCTTGTAAGTATTATCATATATATTTATTGCATGCGAAGGCGAACCAAAATAATTTGCAATATCTTCCCATATCCATGTTGTTGGTGTAGATGAATCCACATTTCCCTCATCTATAACAACACCCCATAATACTCTATTTATCCCTTTTGCTTTGAGAATTTTTTTAATCTTCTCAAAAACATTATTATCTGTAAAATATTTTGAGTTCCATGTTGGGTCTCCAGATGCTTTTACAACCAGACTACCTTTCAGTACTCCATTAATTATCTCTCCTGTATATCCTATTTTAGTTTTAAATTTATAATCAGCTCCATATTTATCAAGAGCAGAGATTGTACTTGCTAATTTTAGTACTGATGCTGGAGCAAGCGCTCTTTTACTATTATACTGACAATCAACCTTTCCACTTAGTACATCTTTTACACAAAAACTAATTGAAGCCTCTGGTACATGATTCTGAAAACTAATAACGCCATCTTGCTGAGCACAAACTCCCATCGAAACGAAAGAAAATAATAAGAATACAATAAAATTATTCTTCATCGTCTATCTCCTTAAGAATCATATCAATCTCCTTTTCTGTTGAATACAGTTTCTCTTTACAAAACTTCAGCAAAAAAGATACACGTTTTACAAGTGTTGATAATTCATCTACGTCAACATCTTCATTTTCTATTCTTTGCACCGATTCTTCAATCTCCTTTAAAGCTTCCGTATATGTTAATTCTTCTTTCATATTATTTGTTTTTAATGATTTCTGTTACTGTACTACTAATTTCTCCACCATTGGATTTAGTAATTATTTCCTGACCGATTTTAATACTTCCAATATCCTTAACCAATACACCATCTGCATAAGTTAATGAATATCCTTTTTTCAATAAATTGTGAGGATCAGATAAAGTGATTATTGTCTGATAATTCTCCAATTCTCTCTTCCCATTAGATATAACAAACTGTATATTTCTTTTTATTCTATCGGGATAGTTTACGAGCTTATCTAGACTTCTACTTATTTTATATCTAACACTCTTATCTATATTATCTGTCAAGTGCTTTGACTTGTTAGTATGTTCTCTTAAATATGAATGGGTATATGCTTTTACTTTACTTTTAAGCAGATTCTGTCTCCCCAACTCCTGTCTCAAATGAGTTTTTACTTTTGGAACAAAAACTTCAGATAAGTGCTTTATCTCTTCATTATTTATATAAATAACATCATTTACCCCCTCAAGAAATCTGGTTTCTCTATCTATAACAAAGGTCTCAATCTCAGACACCTTATTTATAATAAAAGATGCTGCAGCTGTTGGTGTTTTCACTCTTGTATGTGCAACTGTATCTGCAATTGTCATATCTCTTTCATGACCAATACCTGCTATAACAGGCAAAGGGAATTGAGTAATATTTAATGCTAATTCGTATGTATCAAAACATGATAAATCAGTCGTTGAACCTCCTCCTCTGATAAGAACAACTACATCAAAAAAATCTTCATAGGCATAAATTCTATCAAATGCCTGAATTATCGATTCTGTTGCTTTTTCTCCTTGCATTATAGCTGGAAAAAGCTTATGAACAAAATAAAAACCACTAGGATTGTTTTCTAACTGATTCACAAAATCTCCGTAACCAGCTGCCGTGGGTGAGGAAATCACAGCAATCTTCTTAGGATGAAAAGGCATTTGAACATCTTTGTTCATATTCATTATCCCTTCATTCTCAAGCTTCCTAAGAATCTCTCTTCTTCTTCTCTCGATATCACCTAAAGTAAAGCTAGGATCAATATCTTTTATATTTAAACTAAATCCATATGCCTCATGGAATACAACTTCTACAGAGACCAGAATTTTCAATCCCTTTTCCAGTCTTCTACCTGTTGTTGTTTCAAAATATGGTTTGATCATTCTAAAGATACCTGCCCATATTGTAGCTCTTGCCTGAGCTTTTACACTATCATCGGTCTCTGATTTCTCCACAAGAGTCAAATAACAATGCCCAGTTCTATTGGTATTCATCTCTGCAATTTCAGCAACAACCTTAATCGTAGCAGGGAAGGCATTCGTCATTGCCTTCTTAATCATACTATTTAATTGAAATAAGCTATATTTTTGTTGCATACTCATCGCTATTTAATAATTATTCCACCACCAACTACTATATCATTATCGTAAAAAACAGCTGACTGTCCTGGTGTTACAGCAGAAACATTTTCATACATCTCTATCTTTAATCCACCTTCTATTTTATACAATCTACCAAGTGTAGGCTGGCATCTGTATCTGACTTTTACAGATACTTCCAAGCCATCTTCAACCGAGTCATACATCATAATATTTGCATCCTTCACAAATACTTCTTTGGTAAGCAGATCTTCCTTGTCTCCAAGCACAATAACATTCTCTTCAGAATCAATGCTCACGACATATGCCGGCTTCCCAAGAGCAATACCTAATCCTTTTCTCTGACCGATAGTATAAAAAGGGAAACCTTTATGTTTTCCAACAACTGTTCCGTCTGTAAGTCTAAATTCTCCTTCTCCAGGATTTTGTTCAATATCTTTAATCTCTGCTTTTAAGAAATTTCTATATTCATTATCTTCAATAAAACAGATTTCCATACTATCTTTCTTCCCGGCAACTTTCTCAAACCCTTTTGATGCAGCATATTCACGCAATTCGTCTTTTGTGTATTTTGCTAATGGAAACATTGCCATACTTAAAACTTCCTGAGAAACACCCCATAGAAAGTATGACTGATCTTTCTTATTATCCTGGGCTTTAGATATACAATATCTGTCATTAATCTTTATAACATTTGCATAATGCCCCGTTGCAATCTTATCACAATTTCTTTCTTTTGCCAGTCTTAGTAGATACTCCCATTTTATTGCCACATTACAAAGTACACAAGGATTTGGTGTATGACCTGACATATATTCATTAACAAAATTACTAACTACAGATCCTCTAAACTCTTCTCTAACATCAACAACATGATGTTTAAAGCCTAGATTATCAGCCACATGTTTAGCATCCTGAATGTATTGTGGTATTTCACCTTCCTTAACGTCAGTTGAATCCCACATTCTCATAGTCACACCCTCCAATTCATAATCTTGTTCCATCAATAATATAGCGGCAACAGAACTATCTGTTCCACCACTCATTGCTAGTAATATTTTATCTTTCTTATCTACCATTTCTTAATTTCATCAAATATTCATCAGGATTCTTCTCAGGATCTATAAATTCTCTTTCACTTTTAGCTTTCTCCTCTAAAAAACTGGTACTTTTCTCATCCAAGTCTTTATTAGATTTTCCATTTATATATACAAGCTTTAATCTAATAGCTCCTAAATAATCGTAATATTTCCATTCTCCATTTTTAACATTATCGCTATAAACTCCTTCTGTATCAACATTACCTTCTCTGGAATATGCAATAAACTTCCCATCTAACTTAGAATTCTTATAGGTAGCCTCAAATTTCTTATGTCCATCTGAATAATATCTTCGCCATATTCCGTTTTTGCTCCCTTTATACCAGTTATTCTCTTCGCACAAATTACCTTCATCACCGTAAACAACAGATAATCCATGTTTCATTCCATTAAGATAAGAATCTCTTGATATTATTTTACCTCTCTTATAGTATGTCCAGATGCTATCTTTTTTACCTCCAATATACTTACCAACTGCAATCAGAACTCCTCTTTCATTATATAATTTTGCTCTGACATTCTGAGTATTATAATTCATTTTTGCTTTCATAACACCAGTAGAGTAGTATCTTATGAATTCACCAGTAGGTTTACCATTTTTAAAATACCCTTTATACATCAATTTCCCGTTTGAATATATTTTTTCTCTATACTCTGGCGCTTGCTGTGACAGAACTTGTATAGAAAAAAGACTCAACAGACCAATAATTAAATATCTCATTTTAATATATTTTCATTTAACACAAAGTTATAAAAAAAATGGAGTTATCATTTTACAATGATAACTCCACTATATATATAATCTATCAGACTCTATACCTTAACTAAGTACTATATTAGTTTGTTCAATAAAGTCAACTATTTCATCTTTTCCTAATTTTGATTCAGATGATGTTATAAACATCTGAGGCAAAGATTCCCAGTCAACTAATAAAGCTCGTTTATAGTCTTCAATATTTCTATGAAGTCTCGATTTAGTAAGTTTATCTGCTTTAGTAAATACTATTACGAAAGGAACTCCTTTCTCTCCAAGCCATTTCATAAAATCAACATCTACTTTCTGTGGTTCATGTCTGCTATCAACCAATACAAATAAACAAGCTAACGTTTCTCTTTGAAGAATATAAGATTTTATAATCTTATCAACCTTGTCAATCTGTGTCTTAGATACTTTAGCATAACCATATCCTGGTAAATCAACCAGATACCAGCTATCCTTATTAATATCAAAATGGTTAATTAACAAAGTTTTACCTGGACGTCCAGAAACTTTTGCTAATCCTTTATGACTGGTAAGCATATTTATTAATGAAGATTTACCTACATTAGATCTACCTATAAATGCATACTCTGGTTTTTTAGGTGCAGGACACTTCTTAACATCAGAGTTGCTCATCATAAATTTTGCTGAAGTTATAGCCATTTACTATTTTCTCCTTTCTCTTCTTTGAAAGTTTTTATTTCCACCTCGTCTATCAGAGCTTCTTCTATCTCCTCCGGTTCTTCTATCTCCGCCACTTCTTCTTCCGTAGCTTCTACCTCTTCTGTCTCCTCTCGAATCTGACTGAGATTTCTGTACATCAACAACTTCTCCCTGGAAATTCATTCCTTTTGCAAAAGCAGCTGCAACCTTCTCTTCGAAAGACGAATCAATTTCAAACTTACTGAAATCATTTAGAATCTTAATTGCCCCTATCTCTACTCCTTTAGATTTAGTTGCTCTGTTAATCATTCCAATAATATCAACTGGCTTAAGACCTTTGTTTCGTCCAATATTTACAGAATATGTTGTAAAGTTTCCATCATACTCTCTTCTATCTCTTCCTCTTCTTTCTCCTCGATCATCTCTTCCGCCTGATGCTCTTTCTTTTTCAGAAAGATTCACATCTGCAACGTTCTCATATGATTTAAGTAGACGAGTAAACTCATTAGAAATGATTTGCTTTACAAGATCTTCTTTACTAACATGTTCGAATTTAGCCATAAACTCATTAAAGAATGGAGCTATTGCTTCTTCATTAATTTCTGCCTCCGATAGTCTGTTTATAAAATAATCAAGTCTTGATTTACAAACATCATTACCAAGCGGAGCCTGTCTATATTCAAACTGCTTATGTATTTGTCTCTCTATTCTCTTTAGTTTACCCTTCTCTTTAGAATGGATAATTGCTATAGATTCACCTTTTCTTCCTGCTCTACCTGTTCTACCACTTCGGTGAGTATAACTTTCAATATCCTCAGGTAAATTAAAGTTAAATACGTGAGTAAGATTATCAACATCTAGTCCTCTTGCCGCAACGTCTGTCGCTATTAATAGACGTAAACCTTTATCTCTGAACTTTTGCATAACGTGATCACGTTGTGCTTGCGATAAATCACCATGCAAAGCATCAGATTCAAATCCATCACGAACTAATTTACGAGCAATATCTCTACAATCCTGACGAGTTCTACAGAATACAATTCCGTATAAATCAGGATTACTATCAACTAATCTCCTTAATACTTCGTAACAATCTCTCGCCTTAACCATGTAATATGAGTGATGAACATCATCAGACCCTTGGTTTTTCTTACCACAAGTAACTGACTGAGCATCGTTCATATAGTTCTTAGCGATATTACTAATCTCTCTTGGCATTGTAGCAGAGAACAATAAAGTCTGCTTCTCTTTAGGCGTTTCACTTAAAATTGAATTCAGGTCTTCTTTGAATCCCATATTTAGCATCTCATCAGCCTCATCTAATATAACAGTAGATACATCTGATAAATCAGCAACACCTCTATTAATAAGATCTAACAAACGTCCCGGAGTTGCTACAAGAACATTAACTCCTCGTTTTAAAGAACTAATCTGACTTCTAATATCCGTACCCCCGTATACAGCCAATACTTTCAAACCGTCAACATACTTTCCATAATTAATTAAATCTTTGGAAATCTGTAAACAAAGTTCTCTGGTAGGACTAAGAATAACTGTTTGGATTCTTTTTACACCTTTATCTATTTTCTGAATAGTTGGCAAACCAAATGCCGCCGTTTTCCCTGTTCCCGTTTGCGCTAAAGCAACTAGATCTCCAGTTCCTTCAAGCAAAATAGGAATTACTTTTTCTTGTACAGGCGTAGCATTCTCAAATCCCATCTCAGTTATTCCTTTAAGAATACTTTCCTCTACTCCTAATTCTTTAAAATTTGTCATTTAAAATCTTAATTATTTATTATAAGCCGGCAAAGATAGTACTTTAATCGTTGTATATCAAATATGTATGCATTTTGAATACTACTTTGTGATGAATAATACATCAAGTATTTAGTCTGTCGCATATTATCATTCTCATAAAACCCATACATATATTAACATAATCACACTTTCTTATGATTATAAAAAAAGCAGAAAAACGTAACAATCCACTTTTGACAGACAGACACTAATATTCTATGAATATCTAATAATATTATACATCTTGTCTAATTTCTATGATTTAATTGTTTTGTTAAATATATTTCGTAAGTTTGCATTAACCCTTTATCAGTCAACAATTTGTTAGTTCTAACAAGTGTTGGTTTTATAAAATGTTAGGCCAAGTATTAGAGGTTATTTTAGTATGAGTTATATATTTTAGTATTAACCCAAACTAGATCAAAGCTGAATATACACCAGAAGTCACTTCCCTCTCAATTCTTGGCCTTTATTTTTATTTATACGACAACAAAGTCACTAAGTATAGAAAATATTCAAAACCACTATCTTTACCTACACAATAAGCTCACTATCAATTAATTATCAGATGTTTCG
>Ga0193964_1000662_pt1 | contig 16470 bp, 16 predicted proteins | sample FB_7_MG_FD_140323 | JGI IMG/M metagenome (GOLD analysis project Ga0193964, IMG submission 140323) | Microbial mat bacterial communities from the Broadkill River, Lewes, Delaware, United States - FB_7_MG | ecosystem: Environmental > Aquatic > Freshwater > River > Microbial mats | place: USA... | reverse complement strand
TTCCCATGAGGATGTGTATCCGCAGGTATTGTTGGACTCAGCTATTCAGCTGGCCACAGGCTCTTCGTCCGATCCCGTCATTGCTGCGCGTATTGCTAAAATGCGTGCACTATTTCCTGGGAAAGTGTTCTTTATTCTGGATAGTGATCATTCTAAATCACATGTTCTTGCGGAACTAGAGTTGTTGAAAGGTGTCGTAAAGACCGGCGATTACGTAATAGTTGAAGATGGCAATATTAATGGAAATCCGGTTCTCCCAAATTGGGGAGAAGGTCCTTTGGAGGCTATAAAAGAGTATTTTGCTCGTCACCCTGATGATTACACGCATCAGCTTGAAAGAGAGACAAAATTTGGTTTTACGTTCGCTCCTTCAGGCTTCTTGGAAAAGAATTAATTTTATGAGCGAAAAAGTAAAGCTTGGCGAATTGCTTGTTTCACAGCAAAAGCTTAACTCTCGAGATCTTGAGCGAGCTCTGATTGCTCAGCGAGAAATGAGTGGTTTGTTAGGGCAGGTTCTGATTAAGTTGGGCCTTGTTTCTGAAAGTGATGTTTGTGCGGCTCTAAGCGAACAACTAAATATAGGTTTTCTTAGCGCAACGGGGTATCCGACGGAACCTATTCAAATACCAGGTTTGTCTCAAGACTTTTTGTTTAGTAATAATGTTGTTCCGGTTTCTATAAACGATGAAGGTGCTGTTTTTGTATCGACGCTACCTCAAGATGAGTTTATTCAAAAAGCCCTTTTTTTGGCAACTAAACTCCCCCCCAAAATGTGCATAGGCCTAGAAGTAGATATTGGCTTAGCTTTAAAGAAATACCTTGAAGAAGGCGTTGAGGCTACTGGTGAAGATGCTCAGTTGGATAATTACAGCGGAGATGCAGAATTTATTGAGCACCTCAAAGACTTGGCTAGTGAAGCACCGGTTATCCGTTTAGTTAATCAGATAATTCATCGGGCGTTAGACTTAAAGGCTTCAGATATTCATATTGAGCCTTTTGAAGATGGTTTGCACTTAAGGTACAGGGTTGACGGTGTTATTCATGAATCTTCTGAACCTCCTAAAGCAAGTTTGGCTGCCGCTATAGCTTCTCGAATAAAGCTTCTAGCTCATTTGAATATAGCTGAAAGGCGTCTTCCTCAAGATGGACGTATTATGATTCGTGTTAAAGGGCATGAATTAGACTTAAGGATCTCGACTATACCCACGGTTCATGGTGAAAGCATAGTTATGCGTGTTTTGGATCGTCAGAATATTCAGTTGAGCTTGGAAAGTATGGGGTTTGGTGTTGATACGCTTGAGCGATACCAAGAGTTGCTCAAACGTCCTCATGGTGTGCTGTTGGTAACAGGACCAACGGGGTCTGGTAAAACTACGACTCTGTATGCTTCGTTGGCAGCGATGGATTCTCAGCAGCTCAAGATAGTTACGGTTGAAGATCCTGTCGAGTACCAATTAATGGGGGTCAATCAAATACAGGTGCAAAGCAAAATCGACCTTACTTTTGCGAATGCGTTACGTTCTATTCTGAGGCAAGATCCAGACATTATAATGATTGGTGAAATGCGAGATACTGAAACGGCACAGATAGGTGTGCAATCAGCGCTAACGGGGCATTTGGTTTTGTCTACTCTCCATACTAACACAGCGGCAGGTGCAATAACGCGTTTAGAGGATATGGGTGTTGAGCGCTATCTAATAACATCAGCGGTTAATGGTATTTTGGCGCAAAGGTTGTTGAGGCGTTTGTGTGAGGAGTGTAAAGAGCCGGTTCATCTAACAGATAAGATGGTTTTTGAGTTAGGTTTGCAGCGGTTTGTATCTGCAGATAATAGAGTTATCTTCCAGAGTAAGGGGTGTAGCGCATGTAAAGGAACGGGCTACTCTGGTAGAACATCTATTCATGAGTTGTTAGTTATGGAGCCGAGAATTCATAAAGCGATTATTGAAGGTGCTGATGCAACTGTTTTACATGAAGTTGCACGTAGTCTTGGGATGTTGACTTTATATGAGGATGGGTTGCGAAAAGTAGCAATAGGCTTAACCTCTCTTGAAGAGGTGATGCGAGTGACTCAGGATCAAGCGCAGAGTGTTGAGTTGTAATGCCTGAATTTTTTTATAAGGCCGCAAGAAAAGATGGCAGCTTTGTTGAAGGCAGCTTAACTGCGGATAGTAAAGAGTTAGCGGCAAGAGAGTTGCGTTTGCAGCAGCTGACGCTTTTAAAGTTAGATGACTACTTGTCTAGCAGTATTTCAAGAGAGGGGAAGGGGTCTAAGGGGGTTAAAAAGTCATTTGTTCTATCTTTTACAGGTGACTTGGCTGTGCTGCTAAGGGCTGGGCTGCCTATTAATAAAGCCCTCAGCGTTATTATAGAAATGACTGAGAAATCAGCAGAATTGAAGCTCCTTTCCTCTATCCTAAGTGCACTAAAAGGCGGGGCTGGCTTTAGTCATGCATTAGAGCCGCATGATAAAGTTTTTGGTAAGTTCTATATAAACATGATCCGCTCAGGAGAGGCTAGTGGTCAGTTACCTAAAGTATTGGAGCGTTTGGTAGAGTATCTTGAAAATGCAAAACAGCTTCGCTCTAGTGTAGTGTCAGCTTTGATTTATCCTGCAATTTTATTGGTTGTGGCGTCGTTATCGGTGTTTGTTATGCTGGGGTTTGTTGTTCCTCAGTTTGATGCTCTTTTTAATGATATGGGCGATGGGTTGCCCCAGCTCACCCGAATAGTTATAGATATTGGTAAATTTGTTCAGGAGTACGGATGGCTGTTGCTCGTAATTGCTATCGTAGTAGGCTTTTTGTTGAAGTCATGGTTATCCTCGGTTGCGGGTAAAAAATGGAAGGATGGCTTTCTGATCAAATCTCCAGTATTAGGAAGTATTCTCTTCAAATATGAGATGGCAAAGTTCTCTCGCACAATGGGAACTCTTATAGGGAACGGGGTGTCTTTAGTGCAGTCACTTCAGATTTCAGTAGATACAGTCGAAAATTCTCAAGTCAAATCATCTCTATCGGTCTTATTGCCGGCCGTAAAACAGGGTGAACCGATGTCTGTGGCACTTAAAAAAGAAGGTTTTTTCACACCTATGGTAATTCAGATAGTTCGAGTAGGCGAAGAATCTGGAAAGTTGGATCAGATGATGTTGGAATTGGCTGCTGTGTACGATGAGGATGTCAAAGCAGGAGTGAAGAGGGGATTGACGCTTCTTGAGCCACTTTTGATATTAGGAATGGGTGGGGCAATTGCTCTGATAATAATAGCCATATTGATGGGCATTTTATCAGTTAATGATTTAGCTATTTAAGTGATTAGATAGTAACTGAAAGATGAGTTCTCAGACTAAGGAGTAAAGTGTGTTAAAAGCTAAGCAGGCACAAAGCGGTATTACTTTGGTAGAAATGTTGGTGGTGTTGGCAATTATTGGGCTATTGGCCGGTTTGGTTGGGCCTGCGGTGCTCAATCAGCTAGGTGGTGCAAAGACGAAAACCGCGGCTGTTCAAATAAAAGATTTTGAGCAAAGCTTGGAAATGTTTAAGTTAGATGTAGGTCGTTTTCCGACTACTCAGGAGGGTTTGAAATCTCTTGTTACTAAGCCTACAGCTGTAAATGGTTGGAATGGGCCTTACTTAAAGTCTGGTTTGCCCCAAGATCCTTGGAATAGAGACTATATGTACAAATCTCCAGGAGAGAAGTCTGAAGTAGATATTTATTCTTATGGACAGGATGGTGCGCCGGGTGGTGAAGGTGAAAATTCAGATGTAGGGAACTGGAAGTAGTTGTGAGTGTTGCCCGTAAATCTGCAGGATTTACTCTGTTGGAACTGTTGGTGGTGATGGCGATAGCTGCATTGGTTGTGGGCACATCGGTACCATATGCTCAGAAAATGTATCAATCGATGCAATACCGCAGTGCAGTGAAAGATACTATGATAATGCTCATGTCTGCTCGCCATCTTGCAACCTCTACAAGTGAAACTGTTGATGTATACATTATCCCACGTCGCAATGAAATTAAGCTTGCTGCTCAAGAGCGTAATTTTTCTGAGTTCATTAATATTACTGCTACAACAGCTGCAGAGTTTAATAAGGAAGATGAAGGTATAGCCGTAATTCGTTTTTATGCGGACGGTTCTTCCTCGGGTGGGACAATAAGTATTGAAAATATTGGCTTGAGAGCAACACGGCTAAAAGTCGATTGGTTTTTAGGTAAGATTTCTCAGGAACTTTATGAGCCAATCTAGCGTAAGGTATTTGCGTAATTCGCTGAGCAGGGAAAAAGGTTTCTCTCTACTAGAAATGATAGTCGCTGTTGCAATTCTAGGTATCTCTCTGGGGGCTCTGTATCAAGCGGTAGGCGGGGCTACGAATGCAACTAGAATTGATGAGAAGTATCTTTATGCTATCGAAATTGCCAAATCAGTCTTGGCAGATAACTCTATAGTTGATCCGTCTGCCAATGTTTCGGGTGTAACAGAGGGTGGTTTTAAATGGGAGTTGTTGTCTGAGAGTGTTTCGGCAGAATCTATTGCAAAAAATTCTGAAGACGCTTTGCAAAAAATAATAGTCAATGTTTCGTGGGATGATGGAGTTAAGAGCAGGAAAGTACAGCTAGTTTCTGTTGTTTCTGGAGTGATAAATAGGTGAAGCAGACAAGGAAGAGTGTTTCGGGCTTCACTATTGTTGAAGTTATTGTTTCTTTGTTGATTCTGTCAATGTTGATGTTGGCAACGCTTTCAGCTATTCGCACATTTGGCGAGACCCAGTTAAAAGTAGAAGGGACGTTGCAGCGGATGAACGAAACTCGACAAGTAATAGGCTTTCTCCGAGAAAGTCTGTCTCAGGCTGTACCTGTAAGGAGTCGAATAGAGAAAGTTAGTGACTTTTCCTCGTTCTTCAAGGGAAGTAGTAAGGAAGTGATGTGGGTGGCTCCAGCAACTTTTGGCGTGTTAGGAGGAGTCTATATTTTTCATTTGACAGTGGTTGATGAAAAGTTATTGCTGCAGTTTGTGCCTTATTCCTATGATAGCAAGTTACCTAGTTGGAATAGTATTGCGGTGAATGAATTGTTAGATGATGTATCTTCTTTCGAAGTAAGCTATCGATACGATGCAGAGGCTGATTGGCTGAATGAATGGGACTGGGGTATGTCAAACCCGGCATTTGTTCGCATTGTGTTAAAGCGCGCGGAGCGTTATTTGCCCGAGATAATTATCCGGTTAAATGATGGGCAGGCGCGCATAAATTGAATCAGCAGTCAAGGATTAACCAAGCAGGTGTTGCGCTAGCTGTTTTATTGTGGTTTATCGCGGCAATGTCACTGTTGGTTTCGGGTATTTTGTATCAAGTAAAAAACGATATAAAAATATCACAATGGGAACTGCAAAAGGCCCAAGCGGAAGCCTTGGGTGATGGGGCGTCCAATCTTGCGTTAGCGCAGTTGTCGGATGGCGAGGCAGAGGATATTGGGCGTTTGGTTGTTGTAGAAAGTGAGTTAGAGGGTAGTCATATAATTACAGAGCTAATCTCCATCAGTGGTTTATTGGATATCAATAGTCTAAGTAAAGATGGCCTAATTAGCTTATTTGTACATGGTGCGTCGTTAGAGGAAGCTCAGGCAGAGCAGCTGGCGGCGAATGTCCTTGACTGGAGAAGTTATAATCAACTTCGGCGACCCGAAGTTGAATCTGCTTATCTAGGTAGTACAGGTAAACTTGCTCGTTTTGGGCGTTTTGAAGCTCCGGAAGATTTGTTGCAAGTATTGGGGGTTACGCGTGATATCTACGAAAAATTGAGCGCCACTATCTATGCAGGGGAAAAAGATGTCAATAATGTTAACTTGGCATTTGCACCTTTCTCCGTGCTGATGGTTTTAGCTCAAGGTGATGAGGCTTTAGCTGTAGAGTGGGATAGCCAGCGCGAATTATTTCAATCAGGAAATCGTCCCCCTGAGTTGACCGGTTTTGTTACAGGTAATCAAGTGATTCCTGTTTATCGAAGCTCATCATTTGTGAAAATGGCCGATGGCCAGTGGATGAAACGCGTACGTTGGGCTGATATAGGAGCGAAAGGGCGGGATTATTTGCCTTGGAGAATTGTCAGAACTGAGAAAGTTGTGAAAGTGAAATCATCAAAATATTTAGAGATTAGACAATAATATGGCGAGTACAGACAGTCAATGGCTCTTCTTAGGTTATGATCTTCGTCATCTTGTCAGTTACTTTCAAGCGGGATGGAGTGATTTTTTACAGAGTAAGGGGCGAGCAATTAGCAGTACTTATGCTGAACCTGTGGAAATTCGAGTTAGCTCAGGTGTAAACATATACTGCAGTGCCGGCAAATTGGTAACGGCATGCGAGACGGTAAATAAGGGTGTTCTGCTAAATAGTGAGGTCGTTTTAGGAAAAGAAGTCTTCATACCTGAGTGTGCGGAAGAAGAGATTGCAGCTTTCGTCGGGATGGAGGTAGGAGCGAGCAGCCCCTTTGTGGAGCAAGATACCTTGTATGGGTGGAAGTTGCTGGGTAGGGAAAATGGTGCAATACGACTCTTGATAGTCATCTCTTCGTGGACCCTAGTAAATGAAAGTGTTGATTATGACGATTATGAAGCCGGCACTCACGAGATTTGGGCCGAAGTTGAGGGTGAATACATTTCATTTATAACAACCGCGACAATAACGAGAAAAGAAAGAGAGACAAGCGGCGCTAAACGACTGGGTTTTATGGCGCTATTGGCAGTTTGTCTGCTGATAGTAATTGGTGTGATTCCGGCAGGTGTAAAGTTTCTAGAAATGCAAAAAGTGCGCGAATTTTACTCAGTGGCGGAGAGTAGGGCAGTCGCTCCGGCTCAATATCGACATGAATTGAATGTTAATAGCCAATTGATTAGTGATTTGGTGAAATTAGAGGCCGAGGCGCATGATCCTTTGCTAGAGATAGGTCGGTTGTCTAAATTGCTGCCTGATGATGCCTTTGTTAGTAGTATGACTATGGGTGGTGGGAAAATAAGGATTAATGGTGCGGCCAATAGTGTTACACATTTGATACAAGTGCTGAGTAGTAGCGCTGCTTTTGAGAAAGTTGAGTCAACATCCGCTATTATTCGCAATGCAGCGACAGGTAAAGAGCGCTTTTCTATTATTATTTCCTTGCGATCTGAGGAAGGTGCATGAACTACTTGATGAAATATCGCTCTATGCTTGTTGTGGGAATGACGGTGGGGTTTGTTGCGATCATATTATTCAGTGTTTATGTGAATATGTATCAGCGATATGAACGCTATCAAAATGAGGTTGATAGAATGCAGCTTCGTATATCACGGTTTATTGGGTTAGCAGAAAGTGAAGCTGATTTTGTTCAAGAAAATCAAAAGCTGGATGGATATTTAAGTCGTTTTTTTTATAAGGCAGATATGGATGAGATTACTGCAGAAAATACGTTTCAGCGGAAAATGAGCGAGCTTTTTCAGCAGATGGGGGTTTCTGTTTCGGGTAGTCAGATCTTGCCAGCTGTTAAGTCAGAGCGCTACACAAAACTCAAGCTGGACATTACATTGACTGTTAGTATGGAAGAGCTGAAATTTGCGCTAGAAGCGATTAAAGAAGTTAGCCCTATCGTTGTTGTAGAGCAAATAGCTATACAGCCTAACCGTGCAGGTCGGGGTGATGTGGATCAAACACTGACCGTTAAAATGAATCTGTATACTTTGAGGAGGCTCTCATGAATGTGGGTAAGCTGTCCTTACCTGCTTTATTTTTGGCAATGCTGCTCGCAATTATTATCGCTATGCTAATAGCGGGTTGGTTCTATGTGGGTATGATTGTTCCTAGTCAGTCCATTCACCCAGTGATTAACTCGCCTGTTAATGAAAATATGGCTTTCAATAAGCGAGCCAGTAAATTATCAAGTGATTTTTTAACTAGGCCGATGTTTTGGGTTAATAGGCGTCCTCAAGAGTTAGCGGTAGAAGAGGTCGTTGAGGCCAAGCCTGTTGTTGAAAATACAAGTCTTAACGAATTGCTAGTGGCAGGTATTTACAGTGATGGCAATGTATCAGGGATGATAGGAATCTATAAAAATGAAAAGCTGCGCTTGGCGGTAGGTGATGAGTTGGGTGGATGGGTATTGGATGCTGTTTCAGAAGGTGGGGTGTTGTTTAGAAATAATGACCAACTTAAAGAATTAAAGTTAGAGCGAGTCATGCTGCCAAATAAACCAAAAAAATAAATGGTTTGTTTAGTTTGTCTAAGGTATTGAGGTGTAGAAGGTAGTTGAATGAAAAAACAAACATGGCTTAGTGCTATCTCAATTAGTGGTTTAGGGATAGTTTTGAGCGGCTGCATGACCCAACCACAAAAACATGTGGTGGCAGTTGCCCCTTTGAGTGGTAATACGCATATATCAACTAAGAATGTGAGCGGATCAGAGCAACCTCTAAAAAGTTTGGCGCATCTTCAATCTGAGGACTTAGTGGGTGATAAAGGCGAAACTCTAATTCAGAGAAGGGCTGAAAAAAAAGCTGAAGATGGCGATCGGGTTTATAGCGGTACTGATGCAATGGTTAAGTTGCCGCAAGCTAAGCATCCAATTAAAGTTCACGGTGAGGCTGTATCTATAAACTTCGAGCAAGCACCTTTAGAAGAAGTCGTCCATGCGGTGCTTGGAGAGATTCTTCAGCTTGATTATATTATTGAGCACCCTATAGCGGGCCAGGTCACTGTCAGAACGCGTACCCCGGTAAAACGCGAGCAGCTATTGACGATTCTGGAGTCTTTGCTTAAATCGAACGGTGCTTTAATGGTGCGAGGCGACGATGAGCTGATCTATGTCAGTGGGTCGCCAAATATTACAAGAGTGAATCCAGAGCTTTCGAGTCCGAATAATATTGGTGCTGGTTATAGTACGACGATCATTCCCCTGCAATATATTGGCGCGGCAGAAATGGCAGAGATTCTAAGGCCAATGGCTGAAGAATCCTCATTTGTGCGTGTTGATGGAAAACGCAATGTAATAATTATGGCGGGTACTCGCTCGCAAATGCAAGGGTGGTTGGATATAGTCACGACATTTGATATCGATATGCTTGCAGGTATGTCGGTGGGTATCTTTCCCATAGAATATGGCGAAGTAGCAACAATTAATAATGCATTAGCGGAACTAGTGGGGGCGGCAGGTGCTTCCGCTGAAGGTAGCCTTGCAGGATTGCCGATTAAGGTGATTCCGCTAGAAGAGTTAAATAGCTTGTTGGTCGTTACGCCAAGAAAACGTTATTTGAAACAGGTGAAGCTTTGGATTGATAGATTAGATCAAGCGCCGGAGTCTGGGCTGGAAAGAAGTTTGCACGTTTACCCAGTACAAAATGCAACATCAGAGCATCTGGCTGAGCTACTAAGTAATGTATATGGTGGGGCGAAAAGTGGTAAATCAACAAGCTCCACCGGTGTTGCTCCAGGTCTGTCTCAGGAATCGGTGAGTAAAACCGGTACTGAGGTGTCTAAAAATAAAACATCTTCTTCATCTGCGAGTCAGCAAAGTACTACTAGCGTCTCCCTTGAAGGTGGTGTGAAAGTGGTAGCAGATGAAGTCAATAATGCCCTTTTAATATTCTCAACAAAAGCTGAGTACGAGCGTATAGCTGTAGCGCTCAACAAATTGGATGTGGTGCCTAAGCAGATTTTGATCGAAGCAAGTATTGTTGAAGTGTCTTTACGGGATGAATTTCAATTTGGGCTTGAGTGGACATTCTCCGGCAGTTTAGGTGGTGGTAATATAGGCAAGGGCCTGTTGGCAAACGGTAAAAGCCCGTTAACATCATCTGTACCTGGTTTCTCTTATGCTATTGCGGATGCGGCTGGTGGTATTAAAGCAGTACTAAATGCGTTGGCGAGTGAGTCATTGGTTAATGTTATTTCAACGCCTTCCGTTATGGCGCTGGATAATCATGAAGCCTCCATTAAAGTGGGCGATCAGCAGCCTATACGTAGCAGCCAATCATCCAGTACCAATGGTGATGTACTCACTTCATCTGTTACCTACAAAGATACGGGTGTGCAATTATCCGTAACGCCTTCTGTTAATGCAGGTGGGTTAGTAACGATGGATATTTCCCAATCGGTAACTGATGTAGGTGAGATAGATGATGCAACGGGACAGCGAGCTTTTAATACTCGTGATGTGAAAAGCCGTGTGGCGGTACGCAGTGGAGAATCTGTTGTGTTAGGTGGTTTGATAAGAGAAAATCAAACGAATTCGGATATAGGTTTGCCAGGCCTTCACAAGATCCCTGTTTTAGGTCATCTGTTTGGTAAAACAACTGAGCTGGGTACCCGGACAGAATTGTTAGTTATCATCACTCCTAGAGTGATTTCAAATGATCAAGAGCTCATGGAAGTTGGTTTAGAAATGCGATCAGCCGTTCGAGCTTTAGAGTTGATTCAAGATAGTGTTTTTAATAAAAAGTAATTTATGAGTTAGGAAGTCATATGGGTGTAAGATTAGAAATGTATAATAAATTTTTATTGGTGCTTTTGGCTGTAGCTACTTTGAATGGTTGTGCAGCTGTAAGGGCATTTGATAGTGCGGAGGAACAAGTAAGAGTCCGTGCGCAGGAAAGGGTCGATTTCTTAATTAACAAAAACCTTAAAGGTGCATATGAGTATGCAACTCCAGCGCTTAGAGACTTAGAAACTATTCAGCAGTATCATTCAAGGGTTGGTGGTGCGGCTCTTTGGACAAAAGCTGTTGTTCAAAAGGTGGTGTGTGAAGAGGATGCTTGTGATGTGGATGTTGAAGTGACATACCGAATATTAAGGCTGGGTAGCATTGAAATGACTCGCATCATTCAAGAACGCTGGGTAAAAAGTAAAAATAACTGGTGGATTTATCATCAGTTGTAGTATCTTTAGTAAAGTCGTAGGCTTTGCTGGGTATGAGGGCTTCAGGCAAGAGCAAATATCTATTTGATTGCTGTTGTTTGGTTGATTTGCATGTGTTACTCTCACCACAAACATGCTGCACGTTATAGGTGGACCAGAAGGGGCTCCTGGGGATGGCTTAGTTGCTTTCTCTGTGTATGTATGGTTGATGAAAAGAGTTTTTCATGTAATAATTTAAAAACAATCGGATTGTTGTAAATCTAGGAGCAACACAAATGAAGAAAAAACTTCTTTCCTTGACGGTAGCAGCGACACTGGCAGGTGTGGCGTCAACTGCTCAGGCTGTTTCCATGAGTACTGATGGTTCGGGTGAGGTTCTGTTTTACCCGTTCTATACTGTAGAAGGTGGTAACGATACTTACGTAAACTTGGTTAACACTACTGGGAACTACAAGGCTGTTAAGGTTCGTTTTCGTGAAGCGATGAACAGCCGTGAGGTGCTCGACTTTAACCTATATCTGTCTCCATATGATCACTGGTCAGCTGTTGTTACTGCTGGTGCTAATGGTGGTGCGGTAATTAAAACTGCAGATACTTCTTGTACTGTTCCTACGTCTCTGGCTGCTCCATCTGAAGGTGTGTTGGGTGCTACTGTTGAGTTCCGTAGCGATGAATACTCATCTGATTCTATCAAAGGTATCGAGCGTACTCGCGAAGGTTACGTTGAAATAATCGAGATGGCTGAAATCACTGATACGCGTGCTAGTGCGGTTAACTTAACTGTTAACGGTATTAATCACGTTGGTGGTAAGCCTGCTGATTGTGCTCGTGTGCAGAACGCATGGGCTGCTGGCGGTGATTTCGTTAACGAAACAACTGTTGCTGGTCTTGATGTGACTGAGCCAACAGGTGGTCTCTACGGTTATGGCGTTCTAATTAATGTTGCTGAAGGTACTGATGCAACTTACGATGCTGTGGCGTTGGATGATTTCTACAATCCGTTGACGCCTGCTGGTGATTTGCATAAGACAATCGGTACAGAGTCTCCAGGTTTAGGCGATGCGCTTCCTGCTTCAGCTAACTTTATTGATTCTGCTGGTGCGGTTCAAACTGCAACATTTACTGCAAACTCAGTGGCTGAAAATGCTGTTGATGCGGTTTCTGCTGTGATGATGCATTCTGCAATTATGAATGACTATGTACTTGAACCAAGCATTGCTGCTGGTACTGATTGGGTTGTTACTTTCCCAACTAAGAAAGAGTACGTAAATGGTGGTATTACGGCGCCTAGTACTGTTCACGCGTTCCGCAACCCGTTCACGGTTGGTTGGGATACTGCTAAGTCGCAAGCGTGTGAGCGTATTGATGTTTCTTTCTGGGATCGTGAAGAGCGTCAGAATACTAGCGAAATCGACTTCTCTCCACGTCGTGATAGCTTTGTATCTCTATGCTTTGAAGCAAACGTACTGACGTTCAAGAACAGCAACGTGCTATCTGGGTCTAGCCGTGTATCGAACAACCTAAATGTTGATTTCAACAACGGTTGGGCTCGTATTGGTTTTGCTCAGGCTGGTACGGCTACTGGTGACGAAGCTCGTGAGATTTCAAGCGACGGTACAGTATATGACTTCTCTGGTTTGCCAGTTGTTGGTTTTGCAGTACAGAAGTATGTTAACGGTGACTTGAATGGTTTGCTGTCTAACTACGCTGGTTCTGTGACTCACAAAACTCAAACTACTATTACTACTGCTCCATAAGAATATCGTTTAGGTATACTTATGTAAAAGCGCGGTTATATACCGCGCTTTTTTTCGTCTAATTTTCTGTTTTTGCATTTATCAGTAATTGCGCTATATTATAGGCAGGGAAGGATTGTTGTTTGTGGGGTTGAACTTTTGGCAATAGTGCGGTCTAACCTCTAGCCGTCAAATATTAGGTAAAAATTATGAAATATAAGTCTTTAGCTTTAACTATTCTTGCAACTTCAATGGCGCAAACGACAGCTGCTTATGATGTTATTATTAATGGGACGAGTGTGTACTCGGGTTCGACTGTTATTGATAGTGTAAGTGTGCAGCAAACAGGCTCTCAACTTATTTTAACTACATCTCCTAATGTTACTATTTCGACGTCAGGGGGTGGAACTCCAACACCGGTGGCTCCGGTTTTTACCAGTAGCGCTAACCGTTCTGTCGCGGAGAATAGTACATCTGTTGGTGTCATTACTGCTACAGATGGTAATGGTGACCCTATTACTTATAGTCTTACAGGCGGTGCGGATCAAAGTAAGTTCTCTCTAAGTGGCTCGACGCTGAGTTTTGTCAGCGCCCCTGATTATGAGGTGCCTACAGATAACGATAGTAATAACACTTACTTAGTTCAATTGACGGCCTCAGATGGGGGGTTGTCTGCGATACAGAACATGACTGTAACGGTGACGGATGTTTCTGAGGGGGCTCCAGGGAATTGCCCAACAGTTGCTGGTGTAACTGTCAATCGGACGTTGGATTTAACTACGGGTACTCCACAGTTTGAATTGCCGCTAGGTAGCGCCGCTCTTGCTATGAAGTTTAATTTAGATAATGGCTCAGCCTTGAAAACTAATCAGTTTAGTTTCGCGAGCAAATCAGGTACTGCTGGTGTAGTAAGGGATATGTGGATTGCAGAATGTCCAGGCACTACACCTAATAAAAATTTAGGGAATGCTTGCCACACGAGTAATAATACTAATGCTAGTCTCAATTTGGTGAATAAGACTGGGTATGATTCTTACGGATATTGTAGCCTAGATGCAAGCAAGGAATATTATCTGATTATTAAGAACAGAATATGTACAAGCGGTACATGTCCGGTATATATAGAGATTAAATAATTTAGTTACACTGGTCTATAGTGGGGAGTGTGTCTACACTCCTCATTTTTTTGTAAAGAGAAAGGTTATGAAATTTAAGAGTGTTTTTTTGGGGTTGATGCTGTGGAACTTTGAAGCGCAGGCGGCAATAGATTCAGAGACAGCTGTCCTTACTCGAGGTAATATAGTGATCACTGTTGAAGATGTAGAGCGCTATATTAGGGATAATACACCAGAAGATGATCGAAACATTATTTTGCAGAGAAAAGATATTTATAAAGAGATTGCTGAAAATATTTATCTAATACGTTCTGTGTCTAATGAAGCAAGAATTCAGTCTGATATTTTAGACGAAAAACAGACTGAATGGGCTCTTCAGCTTAATAGTGACCGTCGTTTAATGCAGTTATATCTTGCAGCATTAACTAAGCGTGAGATGGCTAAGATAGATTGGGAAACGATGGCTGATGAGGCTTATAAGGCACACAAAGAGAAATATAAAATAAATGCTACAGTTAAAGCATCCCATATTCTCATTAGTACATCTGATCGTTCAGCTAACGAAGCTTTGATTTTAGCAAAGCAGATCAGAGAGGGTCTAACGGCTGATAATTTCTCAGATATCGCTAAAGAAAAGTCAGAGGATCCTTCTGCGGCGGCTAATAATGGCAACTTAGGTTATTTTAGTAAAGGTAAAATGGTTAAACCTTTTGAGGATGCGGCCTTTGGCATGGATGTAGGTACTATCAGTGAACCAGTCAAAACCCAATTTGGTTATCACATTATTTTACTAGAAGATAAAAAGCCAGAGACATATCAAACCTTTGATCAAGCTAAAGAAGGTATTATTAAACAGCTCCAAAATAGCTTGTTTAATGAGGTTTCCCAGAGAAAAATGATGGAGTATCGTAGAGGTGAAGATATTGTTATCAATGACCAAGTACTAGAAGATATGAAATCTAAAAAGTTTGGTTTTATAAATTTGGATAGCAATAAATAGTTTTTTGGTGCTTTTGTAAAGCGCGTTATTTTATACATGGGTTCAATGCAGTGCTTCAGGTTGAAAATGTAAGTAAAAGTTATCCGCTTTTCGATAAGGAGTACCATAAACTACTATACCAGTTATTTTCTTCTAAACAGCGTGTTCAACGCACTTATTGTGCGTTAGATGGAGTTAGTTTTGAACTTAGTAAAAGTGAAACCTTAGGTATCATTGGCCGTAACGGAGCAGGTAAATCTACACTGCTCCAAATTCTTTGTGGTACGTTAAGCCCAACCGAAGGCAGTGTAACAAGCCATGGGCGCATTGCTGCACTGCTTGAGTTGGGGGCTGGTTTTAACCCTGAGTTTACTGGGCGTGAAAATATTATTCTTAACGCTTCTATCTATGGTCTCACTAAAACTGAGATAGCCAGCAAGCTGGATGATATCATCGCTTTTGCAGATATCGGGGAATTTATTGATCAACCGGTACAGCACTACTCAAGCGGTATGTTCGTTCGGCTTGCTTTTGCTGTTATCGCCCATGTTGATGCCGATATTCTTATCATTGATGAGGCGCTTGCTGTCGGCGACGCGCTTTTTGCGCAAAAATGTATGCGCTTTTTAGAGCGTTTTAAAAAGACAGGCTCCATTCTTTTTGTCAGTCATGACTCGGGTGCGATTACCCGTTTATGCGATAGGGCGCTTTGGTTAGATAAAGGTAAAATGCGAATGCTGGGTGATGCGAAGGAGGTTTCTGAAGCGTACCTTGAGCACATCTATTCAGAGCAGCAATCTACTGTTATTAGCAAGCCTGTGCATAAGAGTGACGAATCTGTTCTTCACGAGCGCTATGAGGCTTTTCATGAGTGGCATGACGGCCGGTCTGATTTACTGATCCATAGTAATCTGCGTAATGACTTATCGGTCTTTCCTTTCGATGTTGAAGGTAATGCATTTGGCACGGGGTATGTGGATATTGCAGATGTCTACTTTCGTGACTTGAATGGTAAGCCTTTAGCATGGCTTGTGGGCGGCTCTAAAGTAGTTCTTGAAATTGTGATTACGCCAAACAGCACTATTGATAATTTAATTGTCGGTTTTTTAGTTAAAAATCGCTTGGGTCAAACGCTTTTTGGTGAGAACAATTACTTGTTTCATCTTGATAACCCCGTCAATGTAGAGCCAAATAAACACTATATTGCACGTTTTGGTGTTACTATACCTTATCTGCCTGAGGGCGAGTATGTGATGTCGGTAGGGGTTGCTTCGGGTACACAAGAGGAGCACGTACAACATTGTTGGCGACACGATGCGTTAGTATTCACAGTTGTTAATAGCCATGTTGTGCATGGTTTAGTAGGTATACCTGTTGGGTTTTGTGAAATTGTTCCGGTTGAGCAATAACTTTAGAGTTTTTTGATTGTATGTTCTTTCGACTGAAGCGTTATGTGGCTCCTGTAACAACCGCTTGGCAATTCCGAGACCTTGTCTACAATATGGCGCAAAGGGAAGTGCTGAGTCGTTATAAGGGTTCATGGCTCGGCCTTGTGTGGACATTAGTAACCCCGATTCTTCTCTTGTTGGTCTATATGTTTGTCTTTGGGTTTATTTTTAAAGCTCGTTGGCCCCAGTCAAGTGGAGTTGATGAAGGCTTCGCTTCTTTGTTATTTTGCGGAATTATTGTCTATATGATGTTTTCAGAAGTGCTGAATCGCTCACCGAGGCTCATTGTTGATAATGTGAATTACGTTAAAAAAGT
>Ga0193964_1000660_pt1 | contig 16476 bp, 15 predicted proteins | sample FB_7_MG_FD_140323 | JGI IMG/M metagenome (GOLD analysis project Ga0193964, IMG submission 140323) | Microbial mat bacterial communities from the Broadkill River, Lewes, Delaware, United States - FB_7_MG | ecosystem: Environmental > Aquatic > Freshwater > River > Microbial mats | place: USA... | reverse complement strand
CCTTTTTATCCATGGTTTCAAAAATGATGTCGCCTAGAAATTTTACGTCCATACCCAGTTCATAATAGTGCACGATATCTTCAAAGCCGGAATGACAATTATGACAGGGTGCAATCAAAATATCGGCACCGGTGGCCTTAAGCTGCTCAGCTTTAACACGGTTATTTACCATACGCTCATTTTTATAAGGCGGGCCGCAGTTGATGACCCCACCACCGGAACCGCAGCAGTAATTGTGTTCCCGATTTGGCGTCATTTCCACAAAATCCGCACAGGTCATATCCACCACCGTTCTTGCCAGATCATGAAGACCACGCCCCCGGGAGACGTTGCACGGATCATGAAGAGTGACCTTTTCCTTAATTTTTTTTTTTATTTTAATCCGGCCGGAGGTGAGCAGCTCATGGTAAAACTCAATGGCATGGACCACCTCAAAGGGCGGCATGGACCAGGAGAGCCATCTGTTGCCCACGTCATAGATTGAACGAAATGCATGACCGCACTCGCCCATGACGATACGCTTGACATTTAAATTTGCGGCAGCCTCGTAAAAGGTTTTGGTGATTCTGCCCGAAATTTCATTGTCCCCTGTGAACATGGCCATGTTGGAGTTATCCCAGCCCGGGCGTGAGGACATTGTCCAGTTTATTCCTGCGGCATGCATGATGACCGCAGCCTGATAAATCAGACCGGCCTGAAATTTTGGTTCCGGCGCAATGACGGAATACATGATATCCGCGCCTTTTTTATCCAGGGGGATGCGAAGATTTTCAAACTCATCCCTGGCATCTTCCTCCTGCCACTGCAACGTGTCAATCCATTCATCCTCCTTGACCCACATTTGATTCAAGGTGGCTGAGTGGGAATTAACCGTATCCTGTATATACTGGGGTGTAATCTCAAGCTTATGACAGATGCGCCTGACCAGCAGCATAAGATATGCGATATCAATTCCAAAGGGACAGTACATGGAGCATCTGCGGCAGACATTGCATTCCAGATGGGCAATGCGTACGGCCCTGCGCAAAAAATTCTTTGACACATGCCCTTTTTTTTTAAGCATTTCCCAGATGGTCAGCTTAACCTTGGCTGCAGGAGAAAACCTTGGATCCCTGTCATTGGACAAAAAATAAGCACAGGCATCGGAACAAAGACCGCAGCGCATGCAGGTTTGAACATACGCCTGGAATCGAGCTCCGGTCTCTTCATGGAGCACCTGGTTTATCACTCTGACTATTTTCTCCTGGGTAAGCCGTTCAAGCCCACCTTCTATGGCTGGATCCATTTTCTTCTGATCTTCAGTTTCTATCGGAGCGATTTCCTGCATGATTATCTCCTCTAATATTGCTGACAAGCACTCATTACCAGTCCCTTGCGTGCCTGACATTACCAAACTCAGATCCGGTATAGGCCCGGGTAAAGGGGGCAAACATCATATGAGAAAACCGCGAAAACGGAATCATGATCAACATAAACTCCCCGCACAGAATATGAACAATCATTACCCATCTGTATGCAAAAAATTGATTATAAGCAAGAAATCCGGTTAAAAAGGGCAACAGCACCACGGCGATCAGCAAAAAATCTGTTGACGATGTTAAAAATTTTACGTCAGGTACCATAATCCGGCGACAACAAAAAAAAACCAGGGCGGCAACAACAAAAACGGTCAAAGCATCTGCAGTATGGTCGTCGAATACAGGCCAGGAAATATTAAAGGCTTCCTGCACCAGCACCACGTGGGCGGACAGGAAGATGGGCACTGCAAACAAAAGCAGATGAAACAAATAGGATACACCGTAAAAAAAAGGGTGTTTCCGGGTGGAAACCGGGAAAAAAGGAAGCAGCCAGGCGCCAATGGAGCGCAGGCTGTGAAAAAGGGTCACGTAGGAAAAAATATACGACTCTTGGTGTTTAAGCTCACGAATAAAATAGATCGCTTTAAACCCAAGACCGCCTATAAAAATTAAAAAGGAGATCCACACCATGGGGCCCATGATAAAATCGACAAAAGCATTCATATCCTTTTTTCCTTACACAGAAATGATGCTGCGTTTATATATCCCTTTTTCAATACCTTTAACCAGCACCTTGTCTTTGGTCGGTCCAAGTACAGGGTCCGTCATGTATTCATAGGGTCCTGCCACCACCCGGTCATTGACATTAACATAGTATTTACCCTGTTTTTCATAGCTTACGGCAACAATAGAGCCATCATCGCTGATACAGGGTGAAAAAATCTTATCACAGGAAAGTTGAAACGCTTTGTCGTTTTTTGCAAGACCCCACATACCCTTGTCTTTGAACACGGCAACCAGAGCAGAGCCGTCCTTTGAATGTACCATTTGCCTGACCATACCGTCCCATTCAAGGGTCCACGGGGTATCATCCTGGGCAACGGTCCATTTCCCATATTTAGGCGCCACAATGGCGCACAAAGCCCCGGTGCCCGGATTTAAAGCCAGATGCCAAATATTATCATAGCCGGTGGGCCATAATTGACGGTTATCCTGATATAAAAACCATTTCCCCTTGGTTCTCACAGGCGCTGCAACCGTATGCCCATCTTTACAGAAAATCGGCTTCCATACAGCGCCGAATCGGTTATCCCAGCATGCACCATTCACCGCCACCCCATAGGCCTGACGATCAAATCTAATGGCCCAGGTAAGGTTTTTGCCACTGCCGTCAAAATTAATGTCCCAGATATTAAAAAAATGTTCATTCCCCAGCACACCGTTTTTGGCCACAGAAAAAAGCCCCTGGGAAAAAGCGTTCACGTCTGCGGCAGCCATGGATGTCACCTGGACCACGGCAGCAGCGTCACCCGTCTCACTTAAGACCATCCCCGTCATGCTTTCAAAGGTCTCTTCCCAGGGTTCATCATTTACAGCCATGCCGTATTTCATGTCCTGCTGGAAAGCAATACTGACTTTTGAACCATCGTAATTCCACCGCATATCCCAGATAAAATCAAACTGGTTGGAGCAAAGGGCACCATCCATGACCAGGCCCCACTGCTCATCTTGGCACACGCAGGCGGCCAACCGGTTGTCAGGTAATGCTTTCAGGCTCCATGCCTTTTCATATTCACCGTCCCACAAATTCCCGTTGACACATATACCAAAGACAGCCTCATCAAGGTTGACGATACTTGCCAGGGACTCTCCATCAGCTGAAATACAGGGATCCTCCACCCAGTTATAGTCCGATTCCAATTCTTTAAAAGAAATCTCTTTAAGCGGGGTGCTCCAATCCCATGATTGTTTGTCTTTCATCTTGATCTCCCACCTTGATTAGAATAACGGCCATGGACCGGACTGCAAGCTCTAAAGGATAAATGAACGCCCTTCGGGCGGGCTGTTAGCTATCAGGAAATACAATTTCCTATACTATTGAATTAATGAGTTAATGAACAAATCGCAACCCACCTGCGGCGTTGCATAAATATTTATGCAATTATTCGATCCGGCCTCGCAACCGCGAATTGGTTCCACTTTTAAATATTTATGCGCCTTGCATCCGACAACTTCGACTCTGGGCGATTTTCTTCGTGCTCCAGGTAAAAATCAATTTCACAGAAAAATTTTTCTTGACTCTACTTATTTGCGCCCAAACACGGGGTTTTATTCAGGCGCTATTTGCGACATGAGACAACAGCCACAGGCTGATATGGCCTATCAACACCCTGACTCAACCCACGACAAAGAGAGAAAAAATCCAGTTGCTTGCTGGAAACTTTCTTATAACAGCCATGGGCTGATCTGGTTTATCAACACCCAGACTCAACCCACAACAAAGCATGAAAGTAATTCAGTAACTTATTGAAACTTTCATATAAAAAAAGGAACAAATTAAAACTATTTACAACTTTTTTTCTATGGATTTTTTATTCTGGTAATCCGTCAATGCCAGATAAAAAGCACCAACACAAAGCTCGGCGCAATGGTAATGATCTTCAGGTAAGGTCTGAAGATACTCCTTCACCATTTCATCAGTGATATTCCAAACATTATCAACGGAATGCCCCTGGGCCAGACGTACCACGGTATTGCAGCACGCTGCCGTATATACGCAGCCGTCGAAGTCAAAGGAAATAGAACTTAAGCAGTTATTGTGGTCCACCATGATAAAGAACTCTACAGTGTCTCCACACACCCCGGTCCGGGTTCCGTATCCATCGGGATTGTCAAGCCGTTCTCTGGCACCTGCTTCGTAGGCCATTTCAATTAGAGTAAGAGAGTGAACGTTCCAAAAATCCTGGCTTTCCATCACAAAACAACTCCTTGAACTATATATATTATTTTATAAAAACAATTCGTTAATATCATATATAAATACCATATTCCTATAAAATAAAAAACAGACCGGACAATAAATTCTGTCCGGTCTGTTTTTATTTTAAAAATCTATGAAACAGCTTTACCTTGTGTCGATAAAAACTGCTACATGATCATATGGTTTTTAAACCTCGGGTCTAGGATCAAGTCCTGCACCTTTCACGAGTTCAGGCACTTTTTGTTCCCATTCAATGGCCATAATATGGAAACCTTTTACGCCTTTGCATTCCTTGAGGCGCTGCATCTGCTCAATGGCCATCTTGATGCCTTCATCGGCCTGTTTGTCCTTATCCACACCGGCAAGACGGTCTATAACCTCATCAGGTATATCCATACCGGGTACCTTGCTCTTCATATATTTGGCCATACCCAGGGATTTCATGGGGGTGATACCGGCAAGGATAGCCACTTTCTCATCCAAGCCGCGGTCAACCACCTGTTTCATCCACTCTTCAAACTTATCCACATTAAAGATACACTGGGTCTGGATGAAATCCACACCAGCCGCCACTTTCTTGGCCAGGCGCATAACACGCAGTTCAAAGGGATCGGCAAAGGGGTTGGCAGCCGCACCAATGAACATTTTGGGCGGTTCCGTAATGTCTGCTCCCCCCTGGAACTTGCCTTCATCCCGCATATCTTTGACCATTTTAATCATGTTTATGGAGTCAATGTCATATACGGGTTTTGCCATGGGATGGTCGCCGAACTGGGGATGATCTCCGGACAGACAAAGCATGATGTTGCAACCCAGGACATAAGCACCGAAAATGTCAGCCTGCATAGCAAGACGGTTTCTGTCCCGGGATACCATTTGGATAATGGGGTCAAGTCCCATTTGTTTAATAGCGATACCGCCGGCAATGGAGGACATCCTGACCATGGCGGTCTGATTGTCCGTGATATTGATGCCGTCAACATAGTCTTTGAGCATGTTGGCTTTTTCTTTGATCACATCAATATTGCAACCTCTGGGAGGACCTACTTCAGAGGTTACGGCCAACTGGCCTGAGGCCAGTACTTTTTCCAATCTGCTTTCAGTTTTCATTATTCATTGTCCTCCGTAATTTTGGATGATGCCAAGTCCTCCCGGATAATTTTTCTGGGTCCGCCGCCGCCTGCAGGCCGCCAGTCCTTTGCCGCAACCAGATCTTCATAGCGATCCTGGATACCCAATTCAACCAGACGGTTCCAGATCAATTGCCATGCACAATCCACATCGTCGCTAATTTCACATTTACCGTTGGAATTGCCACCGCAGGGACCGTTCATCAGGCTTTTTGAACAACGTGCAATGGGACAGATGCCGCCGGTAACGCCTAACATGCAGTCGCCACAGCCCATGCAGCGCTCGGCCCAGACGCCCTGGCTTTCGGACGCGCCCATGAACGTGGTATTCACAGCCGGAAAAACCGGAATCGCATATTTGATAGCAACTGTTTGAACGCCGCAGCCACAGGCCATGGATACAATAGCGTCCACTTGGCCAGCCATTTCCTCAAGCTGGTCAACATATTCAGGATCGCACTGACGTTCCAAGGTATGCTCCAAAACCTCAAGCTTTTTGCCCTCTTTGGCGCTGTTCAGGCGAAGGGCGGAAGACAGAAGCCCCACCTCTTTTCTGCCGCCTGCTGCACAAACGGTAACACATTCGTTACAGCCGACCACAAGTATTTTTTCATAGGGCGCAATGTACCCGAGAATTTCCTGCAGGGGTTTTTGTTCTGCTGTTATCATGTTTTAATCTCCAAAAATTTTTATATAAAAAAAATAACCCGTTAAATCTCTTTCATATGGTAGACAAGACAAGCATATGCAACCTATCATTAGAATTGCATTGACCGTTTTTTTTAAACGGCTTTGCTTGTTGCCTGACTGGCCGGGTTTGGCCCTAGGGCTTTAATCTTTTCTGTAAATTCTTCGGCAGCTTGGGCAAAGCTTTCACCCATACCTGCGGAAAAGTGCATCATGGCCACACGTTCGGGCTCCCAACCCAGATCTTCCAGGGTTTTTTTGATACTTTCCACATGGGCTGATGCATGCAGATTGCCGTCTTTAAAATGGCAGTCCCCTTCCAGGCAGCCCGCCACATATACACCATCAGCCCCTTTTTCAAGGGCTTTCATCAGGTGGATGGCGTCCACTTTGCCGGTGCAGGGCACCCGTATGATTTTTACATTGGACGGATATGAAATCCGTCTGGTGCCGGCCATATCCGCTGCGGTATATGCACAATAATGACAGCAAAAGGCCACGATTTCAGGTTCGAAATTACTCATTAGTTAGACCTCTCAAATAAACCATCAAGTTTAGCCAGTATCTGGTCATCTTCCCAAGCCGTTAACTGAATAGCCTTGGCCGGACACTCGGCAACACAGATACCGCAGCCGCGACACTTGGCCGGATCAATTTCTGAGTACCGTTCAGTATTTATAAAAGGAACATCATAAGGACAGGCTCTGACACAGATCAAGCAGACCGCGCACTTAATTGGATCAACCGTGGCATGGGTCGCCCCTAATGTAATCTCTTTATTAGCCAGCACGGTTCTGGCTCTGCCTGCAACGGCATGGGCCTGGGTGATGCTTTCACGAATCACCTTGGGAGAGTGGGCCGTACCTGCCACAAAGAACCCGCGAAGCGCCATGTCAATGGGCTTGAGCTTCACATGGTCTTCTAAGAAAAAGCCGTCTTCGGTTTTGGGCAGATTAAACAGACGTGCAAGTTCGCCGGTAGTATCCGCGTTTGCAACCAAACCGGTACTTAAAGCCACGCAATCGGCTTCAATCTCAATGTCCTGCCCCAGAACGAAATCATGGGTCCGGACAATGGTTTTGTCTGCTTCTTCCCGGACAACAGGACGATGATCAAGGTCAAAACGGATGAACTTGACGCCTTTATCCCGGGCTTCTTTATAGTAATCTTCCTGGAATCCGTAAGTACGGATCTCCCTGTAAAGAACAAAAACTTCAATTTCGGGATTAACTTCCAGAAGGCGCAGGGCATTTTTAATGGCTGCCTGGCAGCAAAGCCGTGAGCAGTTGGGATTGTCCGCTTCTCTGGAACCGGCACACTGAATCATCACCACCTGTTCCATGGCCTTGATTTTATCCTCATCGTTTTCAAGGATGGTGTCAAGATCAAGCTGGGTCATGACCTTATCAAGGTCGCCCAGGCCATACACGGCCGGACGGTTGGCTGTTGCGCCTGTGGCAAGGATGGTGACGCCGTGGCCAATCTGTTCATGGGCGTCAGCGGCCACTTGTTTGATGCCGGTGGAAAAATTGCCTGGCACGCCGTTGTGATCTGCAATGACAGCGTCAGTATAAACTTTGATGTTATCATGGGCAGAGACATTGGCCACAAGATCCTTGACAAAGGCTGCCACATCATCACCTTCGATGGTTTTGGACAGGTTAAGGGCCTGGCCGCCAAGAATCGGTGCTTTTTCCACAAGATAGGTGAATGTACCCTGGTCAGCCAACTCAAGGGCAGATGTCAGACCGGTTACGCCGCCGCCCACAACAAGTGCACTTTGACTTGTGGGAAGCACCTTCTCAGCCAGAGGTCTGGCTGCTCTGACACCGGAAATACCGATCTGAACCATCTTAAAGGCTTTTTCAAGGGCTTTGGCCGGAGCGTCATTATGTGCCCAGGCATTCTGGTCTCTTAAGTTCACAAGCTCAAGCAGGTAGGGGTTGAGCCCTGCGCGTCTGAGCATATCCTGGAACATAATTTCCTGAATCCTTGGGGAACCGGAACCAATGACCACCCGGTTCAAGTTTTGTTCCTTGATCAGGCCTTCAATCTTTTCCATGGATTCAAAGGAGCAGCTCAGTTTAAAAGCTTCTGCCACAGCCACGTCAGGATTGGTTTTGGCATTTTCCAGAATTTTATCAATATCCAGGGCCTCACCGATTTCTCCGTCACAGTCAACAACAAAGAAACCGATTTTGGGATCTTCGCCTTCAACATCTCTTTGGGGCGGATAGAGGCTACCAGATTCATCAACACATTCTTCGCTCTCCAGGGCCGTACCTGCGATGGAGGCAGCAGCTGAAGCCTGAACCAAGGTTTCGGGAATGTCTTTGGGGCTTTCAAAAACACCGCAAACATACACACCGTCTTTGGAGGTTGTCACAGGATCCATGGTGCCGGATTTGGCAAAATTGTGTTCGTTTAAATCAATGCCGAGTGTTCCTGCCAGATCAACCGTTTTCTGATTAGGTCTGAAACCTGTGGAGAGCACAACCATGTCAAAGTCTTCTTTTTCCATGGCTGACAGCTCTTCTCTGGCATAGGTGATCTCAAGCGATTTATCAGGCAATTCAATGACGGTATGGGGCTTGCAGCGGATTAAACGGATACCGTCTTCTTTGGCGCGGTTGTAGTATTGCTCGTAGTCCTTACCAAAAGTCCGCATATCCATAAAGAAAATGGTGGTTTCGATATCATCACCAAAACGCTCCTTGGTCACCATAGCCTCTTTTAGAGCATACATACAGCATACACTTGAGCAATAGGAGACGTCGTTTCGGTTAATACCTCTGGAGCCCACACACTGAATCCAGGCCACTTTCTTCGGCCGCTGCTGGTCAGATTTTCTGACCAGATTGCCCTGAAAAGGTCCTGATGCGGACATGATTCGTTCATATTCAAGGCCGGGAACCACATTGTCAAATGTTCCGCCGCCGAAATTATCCATGACACTGGAATCAAACATCTCTGCGCCCACACTCAGGACAACAGATGCGACATTGATCTGGATTTCTTGGTCACTGTCATCGGGCACAATGGCCCCGGCTTTACAGACAGCCTTAAGCGCCTCGACATCATCTATCTTTTCCATATCAATGGAATAGGCATAGGGTGTAGCCTGGGGATACCGCATACAGGTCGGCGCCCTCGGGTCAAGTCCCGGGGCAAACCGGACGGCTTCTGGAAATTTTTTCAAACACTCACCGCAGGCTGTACATTTATCAATGTCAATAAATCGAGGAGCGGTTTTTAATGTGGCCGTAAAGTTACCGGCCTCTCCGGACAGGCTGGTTAGCTCTGTCATGGTGCTGACCTCAAGAAACTTTTCCCTTGTTGTTGCGGACAGATGAGGAGAAACTGTACACAAGTCGCAATTGTTGGTTGGAAAAGTGCGGTCCAGCTGGGTCATTAATCCACCAATGGCATAGTCGGAATCAATGAGCAGGACCTTTTTCCGGGACTCGGAAAGATCAAGGGCCGCCTTGATGCCGCCAACGCCACCGCCAATGACGAGAACGCGTTTTTCGTCTTGTTTAATTTTTTGCATGTGTAACCTTAACGTTATCAGTTAATATCCATGTGTATCCATCTCCTGTAAACGTGTATCAAATACAAAACAGGCAATGGATGCTTTCTTGCCTAGATCATCAACGGATTGTGCCAATACCCTGCTGTACAACGCTGCAGACAGCTATGTATCTGGATGTCAACGATGTAACAGCGAAATGGTCATAAAATTGTCGGCTGCGGGTATCACAAAAGGGACTACTAATATTTTCCAAAAGAATTATTGGAACAGCGAAATTCTTGAAATCAAGTTTTTTTCGAAAACTCATAGCCAATATCCCTATCTTATTTAATGCTGCTCGATCTGGCATTGAGCAGTCAAAATTAGGTACCCTCAAGGCACGGTGGAACTGCTATCTACCTATATTTTATTTAACCAAAGATTCTATAGCAGATAATAAATCACATGTAAAATGATTACTTATTAATGCTGTAACCGCTTTGCAGATCGTTGTTTGAAGGACTACACCATTGAAAGAAACAACAACTCTTTTGTATTTTAGATAGTTGCTTGTCAATTTCATCCACGTTGAAATGACAAAAATCGCGATATGCTCATTATGGAAAAATAAGATGATCCAAAATCAGCCCATAAAATTTTGAACCCGTCCCTGGTACAATAGGCAGAAAAATCCATCCAAGATGAAAACTACAGTTGCGGCACATGCCAATGCACCAGTCATATCCCGGATACCATGTAAATTCGCTGGACCGCGGTGATCCTTGAGCACAACCGATCGCTTTGGCAAAGCATCCGATCTCAAATACATGTCCGACCGGGTTGGCAAAGGTTTGGGCAAAACCCTGCCCCGTATGAAAGGCAAATTCAGGTGTTGTCACAACTGCATTGCAGTTTTTACACAAAATAACCGGCTCTATCGTCGGTTGAGCCTCCGACGCACTTTTTATTTGTGTTCGCCGGTCTGTTTTTTTACAGATTAAATCCAGGACCATGTCAGTTTTTTTCTTTGTCTATATAATATAAGGTAGCACCCACCGGGGCAAATGAAAGGAAAATAATATTGACCCAGGGCACAAGAAACAACAGCCCGAATCCAATATGGAAAAATAAATTTTTCTTTAGGAATTTCAACCGATCTTTAAACGGCATCATGCGTCTGGCAGGAACAAGATCGGTATTGTCCCAGGCCAGAAAAATACACGCCACCACAGATGAGACAGCTATAATGACAAGGCTTACAGGGGTAAACAGCCCTATAATCATCAGGGCGACGGATATCAGTACGGGTACCACAGTTCTGGGGATTTCCTGGCGGATCAGATACAAAAACATCCCGAATACCGATGACTGGGCACCCGGGGCTTCCTGTCCAAGCACCATGCGCTCTGTGATCCGGGACATATAATCCATGATGAAAACACAGAAAAAAATCTGGGAAATAAGATAGGAGGCGAGCATTGCAAAAGCCATCAATAGAAATGTAAGGAGCCAGGAGACACTGTGCCATAGCCAAATCAGCCACCGGGACTCGGGCATCTGCCATATTTTGGAAAAAATGTCACTGTGCCAGTAAAGCACCATGCCGGACAAAACCAGGGTCAACAGAACAACCACTGCAAATCTTATCAGTCCGAGCATTAAAAGAGGTGGTGTTCTCAACGCCAGGGCAACGCCCTTAATATTGTATTGAATGCCTGCAATAAATCCCATGTTGTTTTTCTCCTTAAAGCCTCAAAGTTGCAATCTGTATTTGAACAAAAAGCGCCCCATCCGACAAGTTGCAATTGGGCAACTTTGTGAACATGCGTTCACCTATCTCTCATGCCAAACAATGCTTTGCTTTCCGGAACTATTTTGGTTTTCCAATTGAAACATGCCCGGAGCTTGCGTATATTAATTAAAAGTTTTTACTATACCTGGCTCTATTTTTCAATTTTACAAAGGACATTTGCATTGAAAACAGTTTATGTCGATGGAAAATTTCTGCCCTGGGACAAAGCGATGATTCCTGTGGATGATCTGGCTGTGCTCAGGGGCTATGCAGTCTGCGATATTATCAGAACAATCAGGGGTAGGACCTACTGCCTTGATGCCCATATTGATCGACTTTTGTCCTCGGTTGAAAAAATTGGCCTTACACCAGCATGGACCAAACAAGAGATCAAGGGCATTGTTCTTCAAGTCCTTGAAAGAAATTCCCATATGAATGAGGCCAATATCCGCATCCTTGTGACAGGGGGATCCAGCCCTGATTTTTTCAGCCCGGCGGATAATCCCAGACTGATTGTTCTGGCAACCGATATCCCTGCCCTGCCTGCCCATTGGTACACAGAAGGCATCAAGGTGATCACCTTTTTCCAGCAGCGCGTACTCCCCGATGCCAAGGCCACCAACTACATCCCTGCCGTTCTGGCCCTAAAAGAGGCAAAAGCCCAAGGCGCTGTGGAGGCGTTGTATATGACCCGGGACAACCTGGTTCTGGAAGGCACCACCAGTAATTTGTTTGCCCTGGTTGACGGCACCCTGGTCACACCTGAAAATGGGGTACTCAAGGGCATAACCCGAAAAACCGTTCTGGCCCTTGGAGAAAAGCTGTTTCCCGTTTCTGAACAGGATCTTTCCCTGGACACCCTGCTGTCTGCCTCAGAATTATTTATCACCGGCACCAACAAAGGCATCGTGCCTGTGATCCAGGTGGATGACCATGTTATCGGCACCGGCCTGCCCGGTCCCGGCACCAGGGCTTTAATGGCGGCAATGAAAAATCAGCAGGGTGGCGCATAAAATTCACCGGCCGCTGTTTGACGGCAATATTGAATGGATAATAAAATGACACAAATTTTTTCAGATCCGAGCAACACATCCCATGAAGTAATAAAAGAAACAGTAGACGATCCTGACCTTAGTTTTCAGCAGGCGGAAGCCTTGGCAAAAAAGATTGCACAAAAAAAATGCACAAGTTGCATGATTCTGTCCTGGAAAAATGGAAAGACAGGCGAATTTTACCCTACCCGTGAATGCGGCACACAAAAAAAGCCTGCTTGGATTTATTATGCCCAGGTAAGGGGTGCTAATCTGACCATCAATATTAATGATGGTGAATATATTTTCATGATCCTGACCATGCAAGACTTCTGATTATTGCTCCCTGGGGGTCATTGTAATAGCGGACGAGACTGATGGAATGCTGAGACATTGCAGGGGGAACGGCTATGCCCTCCCCCCATTTGAATCGGTCTTTTTAATCTTCAACCTGAAGATTCGTTCATTGCGCTCATGACGGGCCATTGGGGAAAGAAGTTGCACAGGTGCCAATACTTGCACCCATAAAAGTGGATGCGCTCATATTTTTTTTAACATCCTTGCTTTTGCATTCAGGACAAGTGACCCCCTTTTCTTCACTTGAAAAAACAACTCTCTCAAACTCTTTCCCACATTGTTTACACGTGTATTCAAAAATAGGCATATCTAAAAAACTCCCTCATTATTGATGAAATTATTATTCAAATTAGGCCCATGATCGGAATAAAACATTCCAAAATATGGTTTGGAATTTTCGTTCGTATTCAAGGCGTGGCAATGGGAGCATATTAAACATATGTGCCCAATGACACAACGAAGAAGACGGATGAAAAGGCAAACCATATGGAAGGTTCTATTTTGAACTTGATCCTTATTCCCTGGAATTAAGATAAGTCCTTCTTGCAGTTGATCAATGGCGGCAGGAAGGAAGAAGATATGAATTGATAAGAGTTTGTTTCCAGCTTTATCAGGTCCAGGCGGATCCCAAGTGGAAGGATTCGGTATCGCGCCACCTTCTCATCCTTTTATAATTTCTAAGAACTGTTCCCTAAAACGCTCTGCCCCACCCATGGCAGGATGCCTGACTTTTTCTGCTTTTATGCCCATGGTTCTGAGGGAGGCGTCAGCTTTATTGCCAAGCGCTATAATTTTCTTGAAGTCAAATGCCTGTAAAAGTGCTTCCAGAACCTGCGCACCTGCCATCATCTCTTTATTGGTCGGCGTCCTGTTGGACAACAAACCTTTTGAATTTTTATATGGATGCCAGGGAAAGGCATTCCAGAGAACAAAATTTCTTGTGTCCAATCCCTCACTGATCAACTTTCCCCAGACAATAGTTGCGGTTGGTTCGTTGAAACCATCCTTATGTTTCTTGGTGTTGCTTGTCCTGTAAAGCGGTGAGCGGCATACATGATCAGGACCGATCCTTTGATCCGTTTTATGCCCCAGAAGAATCCGTTCCGAGGTCATGGGAATGCCTGTAAAATGGCCACCTTGATACCCCAAAGCCTCTGCCAGAAGCAGGTATTGCGCATTGGTACGTTCTTCCAGGTAACATTTCAGGTTCAACAATCTTTTCCCGGGAGCGGTTTTATCAATGTCATTTTCTTTATCCACCTCAACCCAGGGATTGAAAACCTGTTTGGCTGCAGGTTTATGCAACAGCTTAAAAAAATGGTTAATCATTCTCAACTTTCTCAATTACGTTCTTAACTAATAGAACGAATAGGGGCAGACCACGGCTTTATCATGTTTTACCACGGTCTGCCGGTTTTACCCGGAAAAGCACGCCTGCCCAACAGTATGCTGATTTTATCCTGAAATCGTTTAATCCCCAATGCAAAATTTCCATTCGTAGCTTTTCTGAGGTGAAAGGCATACATATAGTTTATCGAGCTTTTGATCAAGCGCCATAACGCAGTAAGCGGCAAACGTTTTACGAAGCCATCAAACATTAAATCTAAAATTAAGCACATCACCGTCCAGCACTTGATATTCCTTACCTTCAAGACGAATTTTACCGGCTTCTTTTAACTTTAGCTCGGATTTATACTCAAAAAGATCGGTACAATGATATGACTCTGCCCTGATAAATCCCCGTTCAAAATCGGTATGGATGATTCCGGCAGCCTGGGGCGCCTTGCACCCTTTAGGAAATGTCCAGGCCCGGACTTCTTTTTCACCGGCTGTAAAGTAAGTGTTTAATCCCAGCATGTCATACCCTGTGCGGATAAGCTGATCAAGCCCGGATTCGTCAAGCCCGGCAGCTGCAAGGAATTCGTTTTTTTCCTCTTGAGAGTCAAGGTCTGCAATTTCGGATTCTAATTTCCCAGATATAACAACCACCTCGGAATCATCTTTCTGGGCAAGTGCCTTTACTTTTTTAACATATTCATTGTCGGAATCCAGCCCATCTTCATTTACATTGCAGCAATAAAGCTGTTGTTTCATAGTAATGAGATGAAGATCTGAAATCAGCTCTTTTTGAATTTGATCAAGTTCAACACTTCGGGCGGGCCTGCCCTCTTCAAGGGCTTTTGATATCTGCTTTAAAATCGGATCAGCAGCCTTTGCTTTTTCCGATATCTTCTTATCGTGGGACTTCATCTGCTTAACAAGATTATCCTGCCTTTTTAGAACCGTCTCAAGGTCAGCTAACGCAAGTTCAATTCCAATTACCTCTATATCACTTGCAGGATCCACAACCCCGTTCACATGAACAATATCATCGTCATCAAAACAACGAACCACATGGATGATTGCACCCACCTGTCTGATATGACCTAAAAACTTATTTCCCAGCCCTTCTCCTTTGGAAGCACCTTTGACCAAACCTGCGATATCAACAAACTCAACAACCGCGGGTATCAGTTTCTGGGGCGTAATAAATTCAGTAATCATCCCAAGGCGTTTATCCGGAACCTCCACAATGCCCACGTTGGGTTCAATTGTGCAAAACGGGTAGTTTGCGCTTTCTGCAGGTGCAGATGTAAGCGCTGAGAATATAGTTGATTTCCCCACATTGGGGAGCCCAACGATTCCACAGTTTAATTGCATTATATTATCCTTCTCCCATAAAAATATAAAACCCGACATTAACATTTGCCTGGGTTTAATTATCTGTTATCAAAAAAAGGGGTTATACTAGAATGTAGGAAAAATTCAAGACATATTGAATTGACCTGGTCAAGTAGAAGTGGACATTTTTGTTAAGCAGCCTTATTAAACAGCCACAGAATTTCGAAGTCTTTAGGGCTCAGATAGCCCAGATAAGAATGCTTCCTGTTGCGATTGTATAACATTCCAATGTAATCGACGAGGCCTCTTCTGGTGTTCCCCGGGTCATATAGTTTGCAAAAAATATTCTTTCTGTCTTCAAGCTACCGAAAAAGCTTTCTGTCACTGCATTGTTGATCAACGATCATTTATTTTTTTCCGTCAATGACCTTCCCAGAAAGTTTAATTGGAACTAAAAAATCTATTTTTACTCCTGTATTTTTATAACACTTGAGCTGAAGTGCCTCGCTACAACCCTTCAACATTTTGCGAACCTACTCGCGCTCCCATCCTGCGATTGCTTAGTTTTTAGTGTTTTCAGTAAACCGATTTGTTGATAAATCCAATCAAGAGCCCCTATCTCGTCTCCAAATTATTGGCTAATATCGTCGAAAGGACCAACATCTTTGAACAATTCTTTGCTTTTGTAGACATTATGACGAACTGAATAATTCCTTCTTAAATTCCACTGAAGATTAACCATCCCTACCAATGAAAAGCAAGAATAAGTTTAATATATTCTTGGGTTTTACATTTTTTGGATTGATCTTTTTAAATCATTAATTGTTGTTTTTTCAATTGATTGTAATATATTAATTTCTGAAGGTCTGATAAATTCACTAAGTCTGTGGCCAATGGACTTAGGGCTTAGGCCCATGGTCAAAATAAAACCTCCCATATGATTTGCCTTTTCATCCGTCTTCTTAGTTGTGTCAATGGACACATATTCCAATATGCTCACATTGACACGCCTTGAATACGAATGAAAAT
>Ga0193964_1000659_pt1 | contig 16497 bp, 11 predicted proteins | sample FB_7_MG_FD_140323 | JGI IMG/M metagenome (GOLD analysis project Ga0193964, IMG submission 140323) | Microbial mat bacterial communities from the Broadkill River, Lewes, Delaware, United States - FB_7_MG | ecosystem: Environmental > Aquatic > Freshwater > River > Microbial mats | place: USA... | reverse complement strand
TTGCCCGCTCCAAATCAGATTGGTATGGGCTGGCAGATTTGTTCCACTTGTTTGGGGGAAAGTATGATCTGAACCTGATATTTTGGTGAGGATTTTTTAATGTTTTCGTATCTGGAACGGGCATCTGCCCGTTTTTGTATTTGTGGAAAAAGGACGATTGCTGCAGGGTATGGCATTTATAAATTCTAAAAAACTCGGTGCCGTTGAACAGCAGATTCAGGCTGTGGCCGAACCTCTGATTGACTCTTTGGGGTCGGAACTGGTGCATATTGAATGTGTTGTCCGTAATCGGCAGAAATTTGTACGGATTTATATGGACAAGCCCAACGGGGTTGGCCTGGATGACTGTGTGGCAGTCAGCCGGGAACTTGGGGATCTGATCGATATCCATATTCAGGATATTGGTCCTTACCGCCTGGAAGTTTCGTCCCCTGGTCCAAACCGCCCCTTGAAGACAAAGGCGGATTTTATCAGATTCCAGGGTGAGCGAATTAAAATTGAAACCCATGAGGTCGTGGAGGGAAGAAAGAAATTCACCGGAATTCTTGAGAAGACAAATGATGATTCTGTGACGATTGCAGTTGACGGCCAGTCCTTTGATGTTTCCGGAACCAATATCATGAGAGCAATTCTTGCAGGTCAGTAAAATGGAGAGCGTTTAACATGTTTATTACAGACATAAAAAGGGTGATCGATCAGGTAAGCCGAGAAAAAGGTATTGATGCTGCCATCCTTATTAATACCTTGAAAGAGGCCATTGTTTCTGCCGCCAGAAAAACGATTGGCCCAAGGGCGGACATCGAAGTCCATTATGATGAAAAAAGCGGAGATGTTGAAGTTTTCCATTTTAAAGAGGTTGTTGAGGAGGTTGAATATTCGGACAGCGAACTGACTCTGGAGGAAGGGCTTGGATTTGATCCCGAATGTGAAATCGGTGACTCTTTGGGGATTCGAATGGATACCGAAGAGTTCGGCCGCATTGCAGCCCAGTCCGCCAAGCAGGTGATTATACAGAAAATGCGGGAAGCAGAGCGCAATGCCGTATATGAGAATTTTATTCATAAAAAAGGTAAGATTATCAACGGTATTGTCCAACGGTTTGACCGGGGTGCCATCATTATTAATTTGGGTCAGGCCGAGGCGGTGCTGCGGCCAAGGGAGCAGATGCCCAAGGAAAGTTATAAACGGGGCGACCGGATCCGCGCTTATGTTCTTGATGTGCTGGAAGAATCCAAAGGTGCCCAAATTATTTTATCCCGGACCCATCCGGAATTTTTGGTTGAATTGTTTAAAACCGAGGTGCCGGAGGTGGCAGAAGGCATTGTTTCCATCCGTGGTTCAGCACGTGTGCCCGGCGTAAGGGCAAAAGTTGCTGTCTCCTCCATTGATTCCGATGTGGACCCCGTAGGCGCCTGTGTTGGTGTGAAGGGTAACCGGGTTCAGAATATTGTTCAGGAGTTGCGGGGCGAGAAAATAGATATTGTTCAGTGGAGTCCGGACGTTGCACGATTTGTATGCAATGCCTTGTCCCCGGCTGAAATTGCAAGGGTTATCATTGATGAAGACAATCAGTCCATGGAAGTGATTGTTAATGACGAATATCTCTCCATTGCGATAGGTAAGGGTGGTCAGAATGTCTCCCTTGCCTGTGAGATCACCGGTTGGCATCTTGAAGTCACCAGTGAAGAGCAGTACAGCCGGGAGGTCAAGGAGGGCTACGACAGTTTGATGAAACTGTCCACAGTGGGCCTGTCGGCAGCAGAGTTACTGTTCAAGGCAGGTTATTCTTCGTTTCTGGATATTATGGATGCCATTCCCGAGGATATTGCGGCCTTTTTAGATATTTCTGTGGAAGATGCCCAGGCAATGATAGACGAAGCCGGGCATCTGCTGGAAGAAGAGCGGGAACGGGCCCGGGGTGAACTGCTGCAGCCTGTATCTTTTCAGGATACCGACACGGATACCGACACGGATATGGACACGGATATGGACGCGGATATGGACGACAATGCCGGTGATGGGGAAACGTTTGCTGATGTTGAAGATGGACCGGTTGAAGAATCAGATAAATGAGGATTGTTGCATCGGTAACGCGGGGAACGAATTTCAAAAGAATCAACTATAGAGGATTACTGGGGGCAACGAATGGCCAAGGTCAGGGTATACGAGTTAGCTAAAGATCTGAACATGACAAACAAGCAGCTTCTTGAAAAGCTTAAAGAGCTGGAAATAGATGCTAAAAGTCATATGAGTGCTCTGGGTAGCAGTGACGTCGCGGCTGTCAAACAGAATTTGTTGGGTAAAAAGAAGCGCTCCAATGAGGTTAAAGTCCGCCCCTCGGTAATCCGCAGGCGCGGGACAAAGACGACATCCCAGAATGATGAACTGGAGATGGATGAGGATATGGACGATTCATTCGAACCCGACGAGCCGACTGTGCAAAATTCTGGTGACCAGGAAGAGGCACAGGACCTGGATGATGATGCTGTTGTAGAGGCGCAGCCGGAGGAACCGGTTATCCAGGGTAGTGAAGATGTGTCGGAATCCAAAAAAGAGAAAGATGTAAAACGGCCTGCCAGAAAGGTTGTGTCCAAAAACAACGAACCCGCGAAAATTATCAAGCCTGTCAAGGTTGAAGAACCCCCGGAGCCCGAGCCCGAAGATGTGGTTGTGGATGTTGAAGACAAAATTGAAAAGGCCCCCGCCGAAGATGATAATGCTGTAAAACAGCAAGAAAATGAGAATGCAGAAAAGCCTATGGTAGCCGTTAAATCCGAAGGTGAAAATAAAACCGATACACCTGAACCGGCAGATTCCGGGGCGGGTAAATCATCGCCGAAACCGGCGGACGATGACCGGAAAGCGTCCCCGGAACACAAACAGAATACGGAACAGCCTATTGAAGACGAATCCCCTGAAGAGGATAATAGCCAGGGGAAACGTAAAAAGAAGAAAAAGAAGACAACCCCTGCCAAGATCGTCAGAGTGGCGGACCCCATGGTTTTGGAAAACATAAAACGAATGAAAGCCGGGGAGAATCATTCAGGTTCTGGCAGCGATCATGATCGGCCTGCCCGCAAACCGCCGGCGGCGGGTACTGGACCTTCGAATGTCCAAGGCAGAAAAGATCCCACCGGACAGAGCCTTGTTATGCCGTCTGCAGCTCCCAATGACCGTAAGCGCGGAAAGACCCGTGATGAACCTCAACCCACTGACGGACCTGGAGCCAGGAAGAAGCGGCGTAATAAAAAATCTGTGGTGGAGGGTAATGACCTCTACCGGGGCAGGGGAGGCCGGAAGAAAAAAGGCAGAAAAGATCACAGGGGTAAAAAAGGCAGTTTTCAAAAAACCCAGATTACAACACCCAAGGCGATTAAACGTCGCGTGAAAATAGATGAGGCGATCGAGCTGGCAGAGCTTGCCAAGCGTATGGGCATCAAAGCCAACGAGATGATTGTTAAGCTTATGGGTATGGGTGTGATGGCCACGGTGAACCAGACCATTGATTATGACACCGCTTCCCTTGTGGCCGCTGAATTTGATTTTGAAGTTGAAAAGGCAAGCTTCGAAGAAGAGGCATTGCTTAATGTCGTGCCAGAGGAGGAAGATGCTGGAACTTTGGAAGCGTGCCCTCCTGTGGTTACAATCATGGGACATGTTGACCATGGTAAAACCTCACTGCTTGACGTGATCCGGGAATCCAAGATTACAAGCGGCGAGGCCGGTGGCATTACCCAGCACATTGGCGCATACAATGTGGAAACGCCTAACGGCGGACGGATCACCTTTCTTGATACGCCGGGTCATGCCGCATTTACCGCCATGCGTTCCCGGGGTGCCCAGGTTACGGATATTGTTATTCTGGTGGTGGCGGCCGACGACGGTGTCATGCCCCAGACGGTTGAGGCCATCAATCATGCCAAGGCTGCAGGCGTACCTGTGGTGGTTGCTGTGAATAAGATGGACAAGGAGGGTGCTGACCCGGACCGTATTATGCGTGAGTTGTCCGAACATGATCTGCTGTCCGAGGACTGGGGTGGTAATGTCATTTTTGTGAAGGTCTCAGCAAAAACCGGTGAGGGCATTGATGGGTTGCTTGAAATGGTGCTCCTCCAGGCCGAAGTCCTGGAATTGCGGGCCAACGCGGAACGGAAAGCTACGGGCTACGTGGTGGAATCCCGTCTGGACATCGGTCGTGGTGCTGTGGCCACTGTACTGGTAAAACAGGGCACCCTAAAGGACGGTGACCCCGTTGTTTGCGGTCTTCATTCTGGCCATATTCGGGCCATGATTGATGATTCCGGAAACAGGGTGGAATCGGCAGGGCCTTCCACGCCTGTGGAGATTGTAGGCCTGGCTGGCGTGCCTGATGCCGGTGACGAGTTTGTGGCTGTGGCGTCAGACAAGGACGCCAAGCAGATTGCTGCCCACCGTATGCAGAAACAGCGGGCCAAGGAATTGGCGAAGAAGAGCCGGGCAAATCTGCAAAAAATGTTTGAAAACCTTGGCAGTGCAGAGATTCAGGAACTTAAACTCATTGTTAAGGCAGACGTTCAGGGTTCCATTGAAGCGCTTAATGATTCTCTCAATGATTTGGCTAAGGAAGAGGTTGAGGTTAAGATCGTTCATTCCGCAGTGGGTACTATCAATGAATCTGATGTTTCCCTGGCTGCCGTGTCCGATGCCATAATCATCGGGTTCAATGTTCGGCCCGCCCCCCAAATCCGCAGGTTTGCCAAGGATGAAAACGTGGATATGCGTTTCTACGATATCATCTATGACGTGATTAATGATATTAAGGCCGCCCTTGACGGCATGATGCCTTCTACTTTCCAGGAAAATATCATTGGCCGGGCCGAGGTTCGCGACACCTTTGTGGTTCCCAAAATAGGGACCATTGCCGGGTGCGGCATCACGGAAGGCAAAGTGGTGCGCGGCAAGAAGGTGCGCTTGCTGCGTGACGGTATTATCAAGTGTGATACGGAATTGTCTTCCCTGCGCAGGTTCAAGGATGATGTCAAGGAAGTTGAGCAGGGATATGAGTGTGGTATCGGCCTTGAAAAGTATAATGATATCAAGGTGGGTGATGCCATTGAATGCTATGAAGTTGAAGAAGTTAAATATCAGGGATAGCGGGACAGGACTATGAAACCCTATGCACGTGCCGAGCGGGTCTCCATAACGATTCAGCAGGCCATAACAGAACTTTTGTCCAAAAAGATGCAGGACCCCAGAATGGAGATGGCAACGATTTCCGGTGTGAGAATGTCCCCGGATCTTAGTTTGGCCTATGTTTATGTCACGGTGTTCGGGGATAAAAAAAGAATCCGTAAAGCCCTGGAAGGATTCCAGAAATCAAAGGGGTTTATTAAGAAAAAAATTGCCCCGAAACTGGGCCTGCGGATTATGCCGGACCTGCGTTTTATCCATGATGACTCCTTTGATGAGGCCGCCCGCTTGGATGCCCTGATTGATGCAGCCCCCAAGGGGGAGAGCCGGGATGCGGACTCCGATGTCCCGGACGGGACTTTTGGCGACACTGCTGAATGAAAAACGGCATTCTTGTTGTTAATAAACCCAAAGGCATCTCCTCGGCCGGGGTGGTCAGCCGGCTCAAACGTCTGCTCAAGGTAAAAAAGATTGGACATACTGGCACCCTGGATCCCTTTGCTACTGGGGTGCTACCCATTGCCGTGGGCCAGGCCACCCGGATTTCAAAATATTTTTTAAAAGGTGTTAAGGGGTATTATGCCCAGGTGACCCTTGGCATTGAAACCGACACCTATGATTGCACCGGTACGGTTACCCACACGGCGCCTTCCGCGAATCTTGCCGCTCTGGGTTCAGATCAGCTTCAAGGCGTGGTGACTGGTTTCTTGGGGCACCAGGAACAGATTCCCCCGGCTTTCTCAGCCCTGAAGCATAAAGGTCAGCCCTTGTATAAGCTGGCCCGCCAGGGACAGATGATTGAGAAGCCGCCCCGGCCTATTGAAATCATGGCCATTGCCATGGAAAACTTTCGCATGGATACGAACGGACATCCGGTGTTTGATATGCCGGTGACATGCTCGGGGGGTACCTATATTCGCAGTCTGGCCCATGATATCGGGGTGGCACTGGGGTGCGGCGCCCATTTGTCTGCATTGCAGCGCACCCGGGCCGGCCAGTTTAAAATTGAAGATGCTGTGGATCTTGATCGCTTTGAGAAGATGTCTGCTTTGGATATAGAGGCGCGGTTCATATCCATGTCCCAGTGTCTGGATTTTCTTCCGGCCATAATTTCAGACAATGAAACAGCCGGTAAGGTTAAGCATGGTCAACCTCTGTTTGTGGCAGACATACCCATGCCCGATGCCTTGCTGATTGCCGGTGATAAAAACGAATCTCAAAATATTATTTCAGATATCCGGGTGCTGGATTCAGATGATAACCTGCTGGCCATCGTAACCCCGGATAAATCCGGACAAACATACAAATATTGTTGCGTTTTTAACGCGTAACTGGTAAAAATATCAGGCTATCTCTTCGATGTCCGGGCTGTTCGTTGCCTTTTTTCTGAATGGAATATTGGATAATAGGCAATTGACGTGAACGGCTTGTATATTTATGGCATCGAATTTTAATCTATTCCAAATAAAGGAGTGTTACAGTGGTACTACTTGCAGAAAACAAAGAGGAGATGATTGAAAAATTCAAGCTCCATGAGTCCGACACCGGTTCCCCTGAAGTTCAGGTGGCTATTTTAACCCATAGAATCAGCTATCTGACCGATCATTTGAAGAGCCATAAAAAAGACCACCATTCAAGGCGGGGGCTTTTAATCCTGGTCGGTCGGCGCAGAAGTCTTCTGGACTATCTCAAGAAAAAAGATATTAACAGATATCGCGCATTGATCGAGAAGCTCGGACTCAGAAGATAAGATGTTCTTCTTAAACCGGTTTTTGATGCGCTTTGGTCAAAAACCGGTTTTTGTTTTCAGAAGGGCGGTACAAGACGGGAATTGCTTTTATATAAGTTCGCATTTTTGCTATCAAACCAATCTTGCCACTCATTGAGGTGTTTGATGGTAAACATGCGGGTTTATGATATGTAAGCTCTTTTCCTACCTTATGCCGCCCATTTTTTTAGTGTCCATCCGGAAACAGCCTTTTTGCCCAATTGTGAGCATTCGCTCTTTTGGGAATCGGCGTTGGATAAAATTCTTATTTCCGGATAGACATTATCCCAATTTTTAGTTTATCAGGAGAAATTATGGAAAAAGTTGTTTCAGCCGATATTGGCGGCAAAGAATTAATTATTAGTACAGGAAAAATTGCCAAACAGGCCTCCGGGTCTGTGGTCGTGCAGTATGGGGAAACCATGGTGCTTGTCACGGCGGTGGCTTCCAAAAACCCCAAAGAGATAAGTTTTTTGCCCTTGTCCGTTGAATATCAGGAAAAAATTTATGCAGCCGGTAGAATTCCGGGGAACTATTTCCGGCGGGAAATCGGTCGGCCTTCGGAACAGGAAACCTTAAACGCCCGACTCATTGATCGGCCTATCCGGCCTTTGTTTGAGGATGGTTATAATTTTGAAACCCAGATCATCGCAACCGTGATGTCCACGGATAAGTTGTGCGAACCGGGCATCCTTGCCATGATCGGGGCATCAGCTGCCCTTGAAATTTCAGACATTCCTTTTGACGGCCCCATTGCCGGTATTAAGGTGGGACGGGTCGACGGGCAGTTCATTGCCAACCCTACGCCTGCCCAAATGGAGGAAAGCGATATTGACCTGACCGTGGCTGGTTCCAAAACCGGTGTTGTTATGGTGGAAGGCGGCGCTGACATCGTATCTGAAAAGGATATGCTGGATGCCATTTTCTTTGGTCATGAAGCCATGCAGCCTGCCATTGCCCTGCAAGAAGAGTTAAAAAGCACAATGGGAAAGGCCAAACGGGAGTTTATTCCGCCTGAAAAGGATGAGGCCCTTGCCGCCAAGGTTCAGGACTGGGCCTGGGATAAGATTCATGAACAGGTTCAGATTAAAACTAAAATTGAACGCCAGAACGCCCTGGGTGCACTTAAGGATGAGGCTGTTGCCCAATTTGAGTCTGAATATCCGGAAAAAGTCAAAGAGATTAAGGAAGTTTTCAGCAAAACCGTGAAAAAAGTTTCCAGGGATATTGTTCTCAAAGAAGGCAAACGCATTGACGGTCGTGCCTTTGATGAAATTCGTGAGATCACCTGCGAAGTGGGTTGTCTGCCCCGTCCCCATGGTTCGGCCCTGTTTACCCGGGGTGAAACACAGGTTGTAGGCGTACTCACCCTGGGTTCGGGTCTGGACGAACAGCGTCTGGAGACACTGAACTCCAATAATCTGACCCGGGCATTTATGCTTCACTATAATTTCCCTCCCTTTTCCGTTGGCGAGGTGAGACGTCCGGGTGGGCCGTCCCGCCGGGATGTCGGTCATGGAAATTTGGCCCATAGGGCCTTGGCCCGGGTCATTCCATCCCATGATGAATTTGAATATACCATTCGTCTGGTAGGGGAAGTCACGGAATCCAACGGGTCCTCTTCCATGGGAACCGTATGTTCCGGATGTCTGGCACTGATGGACGGCGGTGTGCCTGTTAAAGCGCCGGTATCCGGCATTGCCATGGGTCTGGTTTCTGATGAAAACAATACGGTTGTCCTTTCCGATATTCTTGGGGACGAGGACCATTTCGGTGATATGGACTTCAAGGTCGCCGGCACTAAAGACGGCATTACCGCGCTGCAGATGGACATCAAGATCAAAGAATTGTCCAAACAAATTATGGAAGACGCTTTGAATCAGGCCAATGGCGGTCGTCTGCACATCCTGCAGGAGATGCTTGATACCCTGGATCAGTCAAGGGCGGAGATATCCCCCCATGCCCCCAAGATCGTATCCGTCCAGATCAACAAGGACAAGATCAGGGATATCATTGGCCCGGGCGGCAAGGTGATCCGGGCGCTCCAGGCCGACACCAACACCACCATAGAGGTGGATGATTCCGGCATTGTAAAAATTGCCGCTGAAAATGAAGACGATTCCGCCAAGGCCGTGGCCATGGTCAAGGATATTGCCATGGATCCGGAGATCGGTACCATTTACGAAGGGGCTGTGGTTAAGATCACGGACTTTGGCGCCTTTGTAAACATCAAGTCCGGTACTGACGGTTTGGTTCACATTTCGGAATTGGCAGACTATCGGGTTAAGAAAGTCACCGATGTGGTAAAGGAAGGCGAAGTGATCAAGGTCAAGGTGCTGGATATCACCCGGGACGGAAAAATCAAGCTTTCCTATAAAGCCGCTAAAAAAGATGCAGAAAAAACCGAAGAATAGTTCATTCTGTCTATGTCCCCTTGCCAGCGGCAGCAAGGGGAATGCCATATTCGTATCCACTCCGGATACTGCCGTTCTTGTTGATGCAGGGCTTTCAGGCATAGAGATCCAGCGCCGGCTGGCTGCCGTCGGACGGACGCCGGATGAACTGAAAGCCATCATCATCACCCACGAACACACCGATCACGTTAAAGGGGCAGGGGTGTTGAGCCGCAGGTTCAATATTCCTGTCTATGTGACTTCCGACACCTTGAATGCCAGCAAGGGGTTCGGTAAAATTGATCAGATTAATTTTTTTGAATGCGGGTCTGCCTTTGACATCGGATCCCTGACCGTCAATCCCTTTTCCATCAGCCACGATGCCTGCGATCCTGTAGGTTTTACCTTACAGCACCAGGGAAAAAAGATCGGCATTGCCACGGACCTTGGGGTGGTCACAAATCTTGTGCGAACCCATTTAAGTAATGCCAATGCCCTTTACATTGAAGCCAACCATGACCCGGAAATGCTCATGGCAGGTCCCTATCCCTGGTATTTGAAGCAGCGAATCCAGTCGCGAACCGGCCATCTTTCCAACCAGGATGCAAGGAACTTGGTGGCGCAAGTTTTTCATAAGGACCTTGACCATGTGGTGCTTGCCCATTTAAGCGAGGACAATAATTGTCCTGAAAAAGCATCCACTGAGATGTCTAAAAATCTTGACCCCTTGTCCACGGCACTGCATGTCGCAGGACCGGAGCAACCCGGGGAAATGATCTGGCTATAGCGCAAGGGCCATGGTATATTTGGGGCTGCCAATAACTTTGAAGTTGTAGACAGTGGGTTGTGACATGATGCGTTATGCTTTGATCGCCATTGTACTGATGTCGTTTTTTTTCATTTCTGGCTGCAATCTGATAGCCCCTGAGCCTGTAGCTATGTTGTCCGTTGAGATGCCTGATGCCTATGCTCATCAGATAGATACCCCAACGCCCCGGCCCGGTGAAGAAAACCCGGTTGGCGGGTGGTGGCTTGTCTTTGACGTTGATGAACTGGGTGAACTGATCCAGACTGGTCTTGGCGCCAATCATGATGTAAAAGTGCTTAAAGCCAAGGCTGACCAGGCCCTGGCTGATGTGAAACGTGAAAAATCAAATCTTGGCCCCACCCTTGATTATTCCCTTGGGGGCGAACAAAACTACTCCCAATCCAAAACCTCCGGTCAGTCAAGTTCTTCGGATCGTGATCACAGCTATTCGGCTTCCTTGAAAGCAGGATATACCCTGGATTTGTGGGGTAAAAATCGTGCCGATGTTAATGCCGCTGAGCTGGAATACCTGGCTGCTCTTCAGGATCTGGAGGACGGGGCGCTGACCCTGTCCACGGATATTGCCGATACCTGGGTGGATATTGTATCCGTGCGGACCCGTATGCAAGTGCTTACCCGACAGATAGACGCCAACCGAATGACGCTGAAATTGCAGGAATTGCGTTTTGTCAACGGCATGGCCACGGCCCTGGAAGTCTCCCAGCAGCGACAAGCCCTGGCCCAGGTACTTTCTGCCATGCCCTTGCTTGAAAAAGAGGAAAAACAACTGGTCAATGCCATGGGCCTGTCTTTGGGCCAGACCCCCGGGACCCCTGTGGCAGTGTCCACCACAGATTTGCCCCAAACCTTTCTGGCACCCCAGCCCGGCATCCCCGCCGATCTGATCGAAAACAGGGCCGATATCCGGGCCGCCCGGATGCGCCTTGAAGCGGCTGTCCTGGACGTGGACGCTGCCAAGGCCGATCTGTTGCCGGAACTGACCCTGTCTGCTTCGACTGCTTTTTCCAGCGGTACCTTGGACCTGTTGTTCCAGAATTGGGTGCTTTCCCTGGGCGCTGCCCTGGCAGGTCCCCTGCTGGACGGCGGGGCGCGCAGCGCCGAAATCGAGCGCACTCGGGCCGTGGTTCGTGAAGAAGTTAATATCTATGCCAAAATCGTTGCCAACGCGATCCGAGAGGTGGAGGATACCCTGGTCGCCATTGACCGTCAGAAAGCCTATATCAATCTTCTGGAGCAGGAGATTTCAGCCGTCAAGGCGACCCTGCAAAACGCCCGGGTTCAGTATCTGAACGGCCAGAGCAGTTACCTGAACTATCTTGCGGCCTGGGCTTCCATGGAGCGCCTGGAACGTCAGCTGGTCAACGAACAGGCAACTTATGTCAAGGAACGCATTGCGCTTTATAAAGTAACAGGCCGGCGGGGGTCTTTTTTTAATGCCGTCCCGGCACAAGATAATAATACCGGAGCCAAGTGATTTATGAACCAGACTGCTTCACCGACGTCCCTGGGTGTAACCCTTTTAAAAATTATTCTGCCTGTGTGCCTGATTGCCTTAGGGGTTGCCGGATTCTGGTACTATAAATCAAAAGCCGTGAAATTCAAACGCAAACCTGCTGAGAAAACCGCGCCGGTGGTGGATATCATGAAAGTGAATCCCGATCGCGTCACAGCACAGATCAGTGCCATGGGTACGGTCCGACCGGATCGGAAAGTAGAGATTAAATCCCAGGTGGCCGGTACGGTCATCCAGGTGGCCCCGGAATTTGTCCAGGGGGGATTGATCCGTAAGGGCCGGACCATGGTCCGGATTGACCCAGCGGATTATACGCTTGCCGTGAACAAGGCCCAAAGCCTATTTGCCCAGGCCCAGGCTGATTTTAAAATTGAAAAGGGTCAGCAGCAGATTGCAAAAGAAGAGCTCAAGCTCATGGCCGCCATGTCGGCCAATGAGATACATGAGACCAGTCTTGTGCTCAGAGAACCCCAGCTTGAGCAGGCCCGGGCTGCCGTGGCAAGTGCCAAAAGCGATCTTGAAGCTGCACGCCTGGACCTGGAACGAACCGGAATAACATCCCCCTTCCATGCCCTGGTGCTGTCCAAACAGGTGGATAAAGGCGCCATGACCGCAGTCCAGGGAACCCTTGCCACCCTGGTGGACGTGACCTGTTACCAGGTGGAAGTCCAGGTGCCCCTGGACCGACTGGACCGGATAACGGTCCATGAAACCCACGGCAGTTCGGCCCGTATCCGCTCCCTTTATGCGGGCCGGGAGTGGGAAGGACGTGTGGTGCGGATCACAGGCGCCGTTACTGAGCAAAGCCGCATGGCAGGCGTTATTATCCAGGTGGATGATCCCCTGGGGCTTGGGCCTGCCAAAGGTCGCCCGGCCATGCTGCTGAATGATCATGTGGAAGCGCTCATCCAAGGCCAGGCCTTTGACAATGTGTTTTCCCTGCCCCGGACCCTGGTCCGGGAGAATTCCAGTTTATGGATATATAATGACGGGCACCTGGAGATCCGCAAGGTGGCTCCGGTGTGGATTGAAAATGACCGGGTGTTTATTCAGTCCGGACTTTCCCCGGGTGACCTTGTGATCTCTTCTGATCTTTCCGCACCAGTGTCGGGCATGGCCTTGACCCTTGCTTCACAGGAGAGCCAATAATGTCTGAGCATAATCCGGATTCTCCTGGTCCCGCAGGACACGGGCCAAGGGGCGCCATCGCCTGGATGGCCGGTAATACTGTGGCCGCCAATCTGTTAATGGCGGTTTTTCTTGTGGGCGGCTTTTTCATGGTATTTAATATCAAGCAGGAGGTATTCCCTGAATTTTCCCTGGATACGGTAAGTATTTCAGTGGCCTATCCCGGGGCCAGCCCCGAAGAGGTGGAGTCCGGCATTATCCTGGCTGTGGAAGAGGCGGTGCGGGATCTTGAAGGCATTGATGAAATAACATCCCAGGCTTTGGAAAGCCGTGCTTCGGTCACCATAGAAGCCCTGGACGGGGCTGATGTCACCCGGTTGTGGCAGGAGATCAAAAGCGAGGTAGACCGGATTGACACCTTTCCGGATGAGGCCGAAGACCCGGTGGTCACCATCACCTCCCGGCAGCGGGAAGTGGTGCGTCTGGCCCTTTACGGGAATGCGCCGGAAACCACCATGCGGGACCTTGCCGACGATGTTAGGGACAGATTTTTATCAGATTCTGCAATCACCCAGGTAGCGCTGGAGGGCGTCAGGGAGCGGGAGATCCTGGTGGAGATTTCCACCAATACCCTGAGGCGATACGGCATGACCCTGTCCGATGTGGCCGATGCCATCTCCACGGCGTCGGTGGAGTTGGGCGGCGGAGCCATCAAATCCGGGGGCGGCGATATTCTGCTGCGCATTAAATCGCGCAAAGACTATGCCCGGCAATATGAAAAACTGCCTATTCTCACCCGGGAGGACGGGTCCCAGCTGGTGTTGTCGGACATTGCCACGGTCCGTGAAGGCTTTGAGGATTCGGATACCTGGGCCTCATTTAACGGTAAACGGGCCGTCACCATTGCTGTTTACCGGGTGGGCAAACAGACTCCCACCCAGGTGGCTGATGCCACCAAGAAGATGCTGACAATTATTAATGCGGACCTGCCCCAAGGGATTCATTTAAGCATTGTCAGGGATATGTCCAAAATTTTTGCCCAAAGGGCGGATCTTTTACTGCGCAACGCCTATCTTGGCCTTGGCCTGGTGTTCCTGTGTCTGGCCCTGTTCCTTGAAATCCGCCTGGCCTTCTGGGTCAGCCTGGGTATCCCCATTTCATTCCTGGGCTCTTTTATTTTTTTGTCTGCAACGGATTTTACCATCAATATGGTAAGCATGTTTGCCTTTATCGTTACTTTGGGTATTGTGGTGGACGATGCCGTGGTGGTGGGGGAAAATATCTATCATTGCCGCCGCCAAGGCATGGGTTTTCTGGAGGCTTCCATCCAGGGGGCAAAAAGCATTGCCGTTCCCGTGTTTTTTTCAGTGATCACCAATATGGTCACCTTTATTCCCATCATGTTCATCCCCGGCATTATGGGCAAGATTTTTAAAACCATGCCCCTGGTGGTGGTAGCCGTGTTTGGTGTCTCCTTAATCGAAAGTCTGCTGATTCTTCCGGCCCATTTAAGCCATGGCAGCCGCCCTTTGTTTTTTCCCTTGAATATTCTTGAAGCCTGGCAGGCAAGATTTTCTGAAAAATTTGAAATCTTTATAAAATCTGTGTATGGACGGATTCTGTCGGTATTGCTTTCCTGGCGGTATACGGTGTTTGCTTTGGGGGTTACCCTGCTGCTGATCACCTTTGGATATGTAAAATCCGGGAACATGGGCATGGTTCTGTTTCCAAAAGTTGAATCCGATTACGCCTTTTGTGAACTTTACCTGCCCTATGGCACGCCTGAAGGCAAGGTGCGGCAAATGGAAACCCGCCTGGTGGCATCGGCCCAAAAGACCGTGGATGAAAACGGAAAGCAGGATTTGTTCACGGGGATTTTTTCCCAGGTCAGTGAGAACCGTATCCAGGTGAGGATTTATTTAACTGCGCCTGAGGTGCGCCCGGTGTCAACCTCCGAGGTGACCCGGATCTGGCGGGATAAAACCGGCCGTATTGCCGGCGTTGAGACCCTCTCCTTTGAATCCAACCGGGGCGGTCCCGGTTCCGGCAAGGCGTTGACCATTGCCCTGAGCCACCGGGATGCGGATATTTTGAACCGGGCCGGGGAAGACCTTGCCCGGCAACTGGGTGAATATCCCATCGTATCGGACATTGATGACGGATCCGCCCAGGGAAAACGGCAGTTTGACATCATTTTGACCCCTGCCGGCCACCGCATGGGACTGACGCAAAAATCCATTGCCCGTAAAATCCGAAATGCCTACCAGGGGATTGAGTCGGTGAAAAGCCAACGGGGAAGAAACGAGGTCACGGTAAGGGTGCGGATTGCTGGTGATGAACGCATTTCCGAAACCGCATTTGAAAATTATGTGCTCAATACCCCCAATGGGGAGATCATGCTCAGGGATGCCGTCAAAATCGTCAAAGGGCGGGCCTATACCGAGATCAGCCGGAGCGACGGACGGCGGGAAATAGAGGTTTCGGCCAATGTCACCCCCCAGTCGCAGTCCGAGAATATTATCCGGGACATGAAGCAGGATATCCTGCCGTCACTGATGAAGCAATATCCGGGCCTGTCATACGAATTCAAAGGCAAACAGGCGGATATCAAGGAGAGCGTCGGTGCCTTGGTGAAAGGTCTGGGTTTGGCATTATTCTGTGTGTTTGCCTTGCTGGCCATTCCCTTTAAAAGTTATCTTCAGCCCTTGATCATCATGCTCTGCATCCCCTTTGGCATCATCGGGGCTGTGGCCGGTCATATTATCATGGGGTATTCCCTTTCCGTGATGAGTTTGTTCGGCGTTGTGGCCATGTCAGGTGTGGTGATCAATGATTCTTTGGTGCTCATTGATTTTGCCAACCGGCTGGTGCGCGGGGGGATGCCCGTGGTGGCCGCGGTCAGATCCGCCGGGATACAGCGGTTCAGGCCCATTCTTTTGACCACCTTAACCACCTGTGGGGGCCTTGCGCCGATTATCATGGAAACGTCCCGCCAGGCAAAGTTTCTGATTCCCATGGCCATCTCCCTTGGGTTCGGTATTTTGTTTGCCACGCTGATCACCCTGGGGCTTGTGCCCTGTCTTTACCTGATATTGGAGGACATTAAAGGTTTTTTTAAAGATAATAAGGGGGCGTCTTTATGACCAAGGTAGCGCTTTGTGCATGCCCGGATTATGATGAGGCAACTGTGGCATCTGCAGTGGACCGGGCCGTAAGGTTGTGCGGGGGCATGGAAAAGTTTGTGCGTCCGGGGCAGCGCGTGCTGCTCAAACCCAATCTGCTCAGTGCCGCGCCTTTGGCTGATCGGGTGACCACGGACCCGGCCGTTGTACGTGCTGTGGGAAAATTAGTGTTAAAGGCAGGGGGACGGGTCGTCATCGGGGACAGTCCGGCCATTGACAAGGTGTCCCGCATTTCTCGGATTACCGGTATGAAAGAGGTGGCTGACGAGCTTGGGGCTGATCTCATTGAATTTTGCCGGCCCACCCTGGCCAAAACCCCCGAAGGCTCTATATACAATGCCCTGGAACTGGAAGAGATCGCACTGACCGCTGATGTGGTCATCAATCTGCCCAAGCTCAAGACCCATTGCATGATGCTTTTAACCATGGGGGTGAAAAATCTTTTCGGAATGGTGGTGGGTCCTCGGAAAAGTCAGTGGCACATGCACGTCGGGGAGGACCGGATCATGTTTGCC
>Ga0193964_1000657_pt1 | contig 16517 bp, 14 predicted proteins | sample FB_7_MG_FD_140323 | JGI IMG/M metagenome (GOLD analysis project Ga0193964, IMG submission 140323) | Microbial mat bacterial communities from the Broadkill River, Lewes, Delaware, United States - FB_7_MG | ecosystem: Environmental > Aquatic > Freshwater > River > Microbial mats | place: USA... | reverse complement strand
GTTATCGGCGGACTGGCCCTGGCCTGTTTTACCAAGGTGGTGGGGGTGGTTTTCCAGGGAGAACCCCGAACCAAGGCCGCCGAAGATGTCCAGGAAAAAGGCCTGGCCATGATGATTCCCATGGGCATCCTTGCCGCAGCCTGCGTGATCATCGGTGTGTTCCCCAAGGTGTTCATTAACATGGCCCTGACGGCAGTGCAGTCCCTAGGTCTTGACTACGGCCGAGTCCCTGTTGAACCCTTTGGCCAAATAACCGGCAACATCACCTTTGCGGCCCTGCTGTTTTTTGTCGTCGTCCTGATAGTCATGGGTATCCGGTCAATCTACTACAAGAATAAAACGACCACAAAATCCGGAACATGGGGCTGCGGTTTTACCCAGCCCACGGCTAAAATGCAGTATACGGGATCTTCCTATGCCGGTTCCATTTTGGAATTTTTCAGTGCTGCAGCCCCGCTTTCCGAGGAGCATCCCCCCATCAAGGGACGATTCCCCTTAAAAACCCACTACCACAGCCATGTCAATGACATTGCAGAACTTCACATGAAAAATGTGGTTGTACGTCCTGTTTTTTACCTGTTTGACAAGCTTCGGTGGATGCAGCACGGGGATATTCATCTGTATATCGGATATATTTTGCTGGCAATTGTATTGCTGCTGTTTTTTATATGAAATCAGCCGGCAGTTAAAGGCTAATAGCTTTAAGGAATACTCCATGATTCAATCCATTTTACTCTGGCTTGCAGCCATTCTGGCAGCACCATTTTTTTCAGGCCTGATCCTCAAAATCAAGGCATTTTTCGGGGGAAAAAAGGGACCGCCCATTTTGATCAATTACTACACCCTGATCAAACTGTTTAAAAAAGGATCGGTTTACAGCAACAGCACCACCTTAATATTTAAGCTGGGTCCGATCATCTCCCTTGCCGCGTCACTTACGGTTCTCATGTTCCTGCCCATTGCAGGACACAATCCAGTGTTCTCATTTAACGGAGACGTAATTTTTGTCCTGTATATTCTGGGACTTGGCCGGTTTTTCACCATTGCAGCGGCCATGGATACGGCATCTCCCTTTGAAGGCATGGGCGCGGCCAGGGAAGCGTATTTCCCTATTATCTGCGAGGCCGCCATGTTCATGATCCTGATCTTTTTCTACCGGATCACCGGGGAATTGCAATTATCCGCTTACTTTGCAGGCAGCAACACCCAAAGCATGTGGAGTTCGGCAGGCGCACCGCTGCTGTTCATTGTAATCTCATTTTTTATCATTCTTCTGACTGAAAATTCCAGGGTCCCGGTGGATGACCCGGCCACCCACCTTGAGCTGACCATGATCCATGAAGTCATGGTCCTGGATCACAGCGGTCCGGATTTTGCGCTTATTGAACTTGGTTCTTTTTGCAAGCTCATATTCTATTCAAGCATTATTTCAAGGATGATCCTTCCCTTTGAATCCGCCATTTTCGGATTCCCGATAGTGATGTATATATCAGGCCTTTTGATCGTCTATGTTGCCGTGGGCGTAACAGAGTCGGTAACTGCCAGGTACAAAATGGACAAGGTGCCCCAGTTTGTGCTGACATCCTTTGCCCTGGCCTTTTTTGCAACCATCATCACCTTGGAGTTTGTAAAATGATATTCAATCCAGTTGATATAATTCTATCCTTTGTGCTGCTGTCGGTTTTGTTTTCATTCGGCACCGATCGGGTCCTGATACTGATCAAACTGCTGGGATTCCAGGGAGTCGTGGTTTCCATTATTCCCTTTTTCATCGGTCATGACATGAGTACCGGCGGCACGGTGTTTACCCTGGTCACCCTGGTCATTCGAGGTATCGTTATCCCTTTGAGTATTTTTGTGGCCATCCGAAAAGGGGCCATCCGGCGGGTGGTTGAACCCATTGTGGGGTATCATGCCTCCATTTTGTGCGGTTTGGCGGTGATTATCGGCGCAACCTATATTTCCGGGCGCCTGGATATTGTTTCAGTAAGCGGGTTTAAACTGCTCGAGCCTACGGCCATTGCCCTTTTGGTAACAGGAATGTTTCTGCTCATGACCCGAAGAAACGCCATTGCCATGGTTATCGGCTACATCATGATGGAAAACGGAATTTACCTGGTCGGGTCGGGCCTATCCGTTGGTACCCGCCATATTGTTGAATTTGGTATTTTACTGGACGTTCTGGCCGGAGTCATGATCATGGCCGTGATCCTCCGTAATATTAAACAGACCTTTGACGACGTGGATACGGCGTTGCTCAGAACGTTAAAGGATTAGAGTATGGTTGAAATAGTATTTCTGACCCCTTTTATTGCCGGTCTTGTCGCATTGTTCCTACCCAAACTTATTGGCCGATCCCTGCTGGTCCTGACCGGAGCGGCTCATTTAACGCTTTCGTTTATGCTGTGGAGAAATCAGCCCCAGGCGATTTTCGATCAATATTTTGCAGTGACCCCCGAAGGCATGCTTTCCCTGCTGGTGATCTCCCTGCTGTTCTTTTTGATCTCCATTTACACCGTGGGCTTCCTCAAAGAGAGTCAGATCCAGTCCGAGAGCCTTTTTACCGGTGCCATGCTGGTATTCTTGTCCACCATGACCATGGTCACCCTGTCCGACCATATCATGGTCATGTGGATCGCCATTGAGGCCACCACCCTGGCAAGTGCTCCTTTGATTTATACCCATCGCTCGGCCGCTTCCCTTGAGGCAACCTGGAAATATGTGCTCATCTGTTCGGTGGGAATTGCCATGGCCCTTTTGGGGTCTGTTCTGGTGGCCTTCTCCATGGGCCAGGCAAATGCCGGCACGCCGATCTCATTTTCCGCCCTGGCCGGGGTGGCCAAGACCCTGGATCCCATGTGGCTTAAGGCCGGATTCGTTTTTATCCTGGTGGGATACGGTACAAAAATGGGACTTGCGCCCATGCACACCTGGCTGCCTGATGCCCACAGTGAAGCCCCAAGTCCTGCATCTGCTCTCTTGTCAGGAGTTTTGCTCAACTGCGCTTTTCTGGGAATTTTCAAAACCAATAAAATTATGGTGGCGGCAGGGCTCGAAGACTTTTCAGGCGGAATTCTTATGGTGTTCGGTCTGTTATCCATTTTGGCCGCAGCCACCTTTATCCTCAAACAGAACGAATACAAACGGATGCTGGCCTATTCCAGTATTGAGAATATGGGCATTATTGCATTCGGAACCGGCGTGGGCGGTCTGGGGGTATACGGTGCGGTGATCTGCATGCTCCACCACAGCCTGATCAAGTCCTCTTTATTTCTTTGCTCGGGGAACATTCTTCTGGGATACGGGGACCGGATGATCAAGAATACTGGAAACCTGATCAAGGTTATGCCCCGGACCTTTGTGGCCTTTTTTGCGGGATTTACCGGGATTGCCGGTTTACCTCCTTTTGGCATTTTTATCGGGGAACTTTGCATTATTGTCGCGGCGTTCAAGGCTGGGCACTACGTGGCCATCACCGTTTTTATCCTGAGCTTGTGTGTTATTTTTGCAGGATTTGCCAACCAAATCATGAAAATCAGTTTTGATGAATGCGACACAGTTATCAAAATCAAAGAAACTGCCGGTATGGTCTGGCCTCAGTATCTATTACTTTTGACCTCACTGATTTTATGTTTCTATATCCCGGATTCATTGAATCAAACCATATCCGATGCAGTAATTGCCATTGGCGGAGGACTTAGATGAGCAACGCTTTTTTACAGATTTCAAACGGCGAAAAAGTCTGTCGGGACGACATCCCCCACCTTTCTTTTGATGAATTCCGAAGCCAGGCGTTGGGAATGGTGACCAACGGAGGAAAAGTTGTCCAATATTTTGCTTACCCGGACAAAGACCGTTTAAAACTATTGGCAGTGTTACGGACCGACAAACTTCTTGTGGCCGAATGTGACGTGCCGACCCCCTACCCGTCATTCACAAAGGAATGCGAACCTTTTCATCTGTTTGAAAGGGAAATGGCAGAGCAGTACGGTATCCATCCCCAAAACCACCCCTGGCTGAAAATGGTCCGATACCATCCCAACTATACCCAAGGGGCGGCTGATGATGTGTTCGGCAATGACTATTCCCAGGACATCCCTGGAAATTATCCGTATTACCAGGTGGCGGGTGAAGAAATCCACGAAGTAGCTGTGGGGCCGGTCCACGCCGGGGTAATTGAGCCGGGGCATTTCAGGTTCAACTGTATCGGGGAACGGGTCCTGCATTTAGAAATCCAACTGGGATACCAGCACCGGGGCATTGAACAACAGCTTCCAATAGTCCCGGCCAAGCGGCTTCCCATCATTGGTGAAAACATTGCAGGCGATACCACCATCGGACACAGCCTGTGCATGGCCCAGAACCTGGAGGCACTGACCGGGGTTCAACCGGACCAGGGGGCCCGGGTCATCCGGACCATTGCCCTGGAGTTAGAACGTCTGGCCAACCACATTGGTGATCTCGGGGCGCTGAGCGGTGACGTTGCCTTTTTGCCACCGGCCAACTATTTTGGCAGGATCAGAGGAGATTTTCTCAACCTTTCCCTCTTGATTTGCGGTAACCGTTTCGGCAAAGGGTTGGTCCGGCCCGGAGGGGTACGGTTTCCCCTGTCCGAAGATATCAGAAAAGTACTCAACGAACGCCTGGCAGAGCTTCGGCCCGAAGTGACACATGTACTGGAACTTCTCTTCAACGCCGTCACTGTCAGGGCCCGGTTTGAGGGATGCGGGGCAGTAAGCCATGAAGATGCCGATCATCTCGGTCTGGTGGGACCTGCCGGCCGGGCCAGCGGCCTGACCTACGACGTGCGACGGTGTTTTCCCACGGAACACTACCCGCACATAGGCATACCGGAAAATAAAAAGGCCACAGGGGACGTCTATGCCAGGGCCCGGGTTAGATATGACGAAATCCTTCAGTCCCTTCAGATGGTTGAATCACTGGCCGCCATCCCCGTGGAAACCCAGTGTGTCAGCGAGAGCACAATGAACGACTTGCCGGCTTCCAGTTTTTCCGTGGCCCTGAACGAGGCCTGGCGGGGGGAAGTTTCCCATGCGGTCCTGACCGATGAAAATGGAAAAATCCTAAGGTACAAGATCAAGGATCCCTCTTTTCACAACTGGAACGGGCTGGCCATGTCTCTCAGGGATACAGGGATATCGGATTTTCCCTTGAACAACAAGAGTTTCAATCTATCCTATTGCGGATTTGATCTTTAGAAAAGCGGAGAATATCATATGCTCAATGTACTGAAAAACAGATTTGAACAAGGCTGCCGGACCAACCGGTATCCCGAAGAAAAGGTCAAGGTATTTCCCCGCTACCGAGGCAGACCCGTTATCCAGGATAATATTTCTACGGCAACCCTTGAAACCTGTGCCACATACTGCCCCCAGGACGCCATAGATGTACAGACTAAAAAAATCGACATGGGTCGGTGCGTATTTTGTGGGACCTGCGAAAATACCTCCAACGGACTGATCCAGTTTACCAATGACTATGAAATTGCCACATCTGAGCGGGCAGACCTGATAACATCAGGTGATCTTCCGGCATTGGCCGAGCACGCCAAGCAACATTTTAAAAAACTGTTTGGACGCTCCTTGCAACTGCGCCAGGTGTCAGCAGCCGGCTGCAATGCCTGTGAGGCGGACCTCAATGTCCTGGCCACACCGTTTTTTGACCTGGCAAGATTTGGCATCAACTTTGTCGCCTCTCCCCGTCATGCCGACGGGATTGTGGTCACGGGCCCCATATCCAGAAACATGAAAACCGCCCTGCTCCAAACCTATGAGGCCACACCGGCTCCAAAGGTGGTCATTGCCGTGGGCTCATGCACCATCAGCGGAGGCCCGTTCACCGGAAGCCCGGAAATCACCGAGGGTCTGGACAAAATCCTGCCGGTGGATCTGTTTATCCCGGGATGCCCGCCCCATCCCATGACCAACCTTCACGCGCTGCTTTCCTTTTTTAAATAACGGCCATGGCCGACCTGGTCTTTCACCGAGGTTAGGCCACAACAAATCATGAAAAAAACTAACCGGTTAGTTCAGTTCTTTCATATAAAATGTTATTTGACTCAAATCCTGGGGGCTTAGCAACGGATAAATAGCCCCCTAAGCATATGAGGATATTGTGATTACACCCCTGGACGCTTTTTTACAATGGTTTGATGCCCTGCCGGTTACCCTGCGCAGGTACCTTGCCCATATTTTCAGGGTATGCACCACCGACGACACCTCCCAGATGGTAGCCTTGCCCCAGCAATCCCTTGACAGATTCAGGATCTGGGCCGTTAAATCAGATTTCCCCCTGCGTGTTGCAGCCCGCCTGTTCTATATCCGATCCATTTTCGACATGGTGATTTTGCATCACAAGGAAATATGCAGTGGCGATAATTTCTCCCCCGTGGCCGATGAAACAAAAAATATTATACAGCTGTCTTCAAGACAATGGGAAGAGGTTCTTGAATCCTGGACACACTTGCGGTCCAGGGAAATGTCTGATACTTATGTCCATTCTTGGACGTCGTGGATGATAAATGATAGATGATTAAATTACAATTGGAGGCGAAGTAGCAACGTGAAACGGTTTGGTTTTTATATTGGGTTAGGGTTAATGTTGACTCTTTTTTTAGGGGCTGCCACGGATTTGACCTGGGCGGGAGAACAGCAAATGACCCTGGAGCAATGCTTAAAGACAGGGATGGAAAATAACCCCTCCCTTAAGGCTTCACGATTTGACGTTGATATAAGTGCCCAGGGCATCAACCAAGCCAGGGCGGATTTTTTGCCATCTATCTCCTCCTCGTACTCGATGACCCCCATCAGGAGTATCAGTTCCAAAGGAAATGCTGACCCCGACTATGTCGACAAAGATGTCAACTCTTTCAGCGTTAGACTGACCCAAATTCTTTATTCCGGCTCACGGATTACGAACAGCTACCAGCGCGCCCGTATCTCGGAACAGCTGGCCAAAACCGAAATGGAGCTCGCCGGGATGGAGCTGGCTTACCGAATCGAAACCACTTTTTACAAACTGATGAAGGCCAAACAGGATGTGATCACAACCCAGGAATCGGTCAGCCGACTGACCGAGAGTGTTAAATCAGCCGAGGCCTTTTTAGAAAGAGAATTGGTGCCCTGGGTGAATGTACTCCAGGCCCGGGTGGATTTAGCCGATGCCCAGGACCTTTACAAAATTGCAAAAAATGATGTAAACAGGCAGCGGGTGGAGTTATTCTCCTTGATGAATCAGAGGCTGGATCCTGCCATTGAGTTCTCCGGACGATTGAACCCGTTGCTGGCAAATGAACCTGTCTTTGATGACAGTTTGCAATATGCCCTTGAAAATCGTCCAGATATAAAAAGCCTTATTCATCAGCTTGAAATTGCGGATAAGGATGCCAAAATTGCCATGGGAAAATATTTGCCCACGGTAAAATTTGATGTCGGGTATTACGATCGCGACGATGAATATGAGCAGTTGGTAGGACTGGATAAAAGAAACCGTTACTGGTCCGGAGGAGTGACTGCGTCCTGGGACCTATTTGACGGCGGAAGAGCTTGGTATGAAAAAGAAAAGTACAATACACAGGCAAAAAAAATAACCGCCCTTATTGAAGACGCCAAAAACGAAATTGCCACGGGTATCTACAATGCCCTTTATTCAATGACCGAAGCCAAGCAGAGAATCAAAAGCAGTGCAGAGGCCCTGATAGCGGCCAACGAATATTATGATGTTGAAAAAAACCGGCTTAAAGCAGGGGTGTCGACCATTCCGTCCCTTTTGGATGCCCAGGACCGGTTACTACGTGCCCAGGCAAACGAAACCCGTGCAACGCTGGATTACCAGCTGGCAGTCTCTGAGTTAAAATTTTACACCGGAAGAAAAGATATTGAATAACTGCCATGGGCTGACCGGGGCTATATTAAATTCGCTTTTATTATTTTTAATTATAAGGAGATTTGGATGTACTTAGCCAGTGATTTGAGAAAAGGGCTTAAAATAGAGATTGACGGTGATCCCCATGTGATTGTCGGTTTTGAGTTTAAAAAGCCGGGCAAGGGGCAATCCCTGTATAAATGCAGACTTAAGAATATGATCACAGGTTCCCAGTTTGAACGAACCTACCGTTCCGGTGACAAATTTGAGAAGGCTGACCTGGAAGAGACGGATATGGAATACCTCTATTCAGACCGGGATGGCTGGTGGTTTATGAATTCCACCAATTATGACCAAATCATGCTGACCAAAGAGCAGATCGGAGAAAACGTGGACCTGCTCAAAGAAAACACTGTGTGCACTGTGCTGCTGCATAACCAGAACCCCATTGGCGTCACACTTCCCAACTTTGTGATCCTGCGGGTCACGGCCACAGAACCCTGGGCCAAAGGAGATACGGCCACGGGCGACACCAAGCCTTCCACGGTTGAAACCGGATTTAAAGTCCAGGTACCTCCTTTTGTGAATGAAGATCAGTTAATTAAAATTGATACCCGGACCCGGGCATACGTTGAACGCGCCAGTGAATAATTTCCAAAGAATTTATTTTGCCTCGCATCCCTGATTAATGAACGGTCCTATCAGTTCAATAATAAGGGTTGTATATATTTGCCTTGCTTCGGCAGTCAGGTGATATGGGGTGTCAAAGTAGTGATCGGGGGGAAACATATAGTCCAGGGGGTGCCCAAGGTATGTTAACCCCTTTTTACGTGCAAGGGCGGGCAGCACCGTATAAAAATGGTTTTCTACCGGGTCCTCTATATATGCTTTTTGAAAAAGAAAACTTGGCGGAATGAAGATCACGCAGATACGCCGGCTGTCCGCCCAACGCTGGAAAGAGGTCAAAAGATTCCAGGCTTCATTTTTTTTTGAAAAATTTTTACCGTAGTACCGGGGAGTTAAAGAATTAACGATTGCTTTTTGATGCTCAGACTGTCTTGCGACTTCAGAGTGGGTTTGGTCTCCGTGGGCATTCATATGGTGGGGGCCGTATAGACCTTGAACTGTGAACCCCCTGGGAAGCCCCTTATAGCCCTGGATAACACGTTGAGGGCTAACAGCGAACAATAATTTTAACTGAAGCTGCCACGCTTGTTTTACCAGTAGCCCCGGTTCAGAAAGATAAAAATCAACCATGACCGGATTTATTGTATAGTTATAGTTATACAGGGGATATTCCAGGGGAAGCAGGGCGACATCCCCAGGGGTGAGGACGGCTTTTGCTTGGTCAAGTAGATAAGGCAATGACAGTCCTGCATTAACCCCTATATTGATAACAGGTTGGTGATATCGTTCCTGTAGTTCAATGGAATTTATAGAAAAAAGTGCGGCAGATCCTCCAATAATAACCAGCTTGGGCGCTGAAATTTTTTTAGCCAGAGTTCGCTTATAAGTATAGGATTGCCGCACCCACTGGCTGTCGGGTGTTGCGTTGCCCAATTGTCCTACAACCAGCAGAACCCATAACAGGGCCGCGCCGCAGAATCCCCCAAAAAATCCAACGATAATTTTCATCTGCATTTGACCCCTCAGAAATTAAAATAAAGAAATTCACTGCTGCCGGTGCCGGCCAGCACCTTCAAAGAAACAAAAAACAGCATGCCTGCTATAATGGCTTTTATTACCCCTTTATAAACAGGAAAAGATTCTATATTTTCGGTATGCAGGCGACACCATGCCGCAGTATTGGGAAGCCCCCACACGATCAGGGTGGACAGGCCCAACCAGTATGGGGCTGAACTGGGTCCGGCGGTTATGAAATATGCTATATCGAAGCGTGGAAAAGATAATTGTGCTGATGTCAAAAACCCACTCACACAGAACATGGTCTTATAAAGATATAAGGCGGTGGCCATGTTCTGTGACCTAAAGGCAGTCCATAGGAGCGCAATGATCAAGAATGTCACCAAAACGCCCAATGGGCGGGGTATTATTAAATTTGGAAACCGGGATAACCTCAAATGATCCAGCATCAAAAATAGCCCATGCATTCCGCCCCAGAAAATAAACTGCCACCCGGCCCCATGCCACAAACCGCAAAGGAGCATGGTAATCATTAAATTTTTAAGATGCCGGGAAAAAGCACACCGGTTGCCACCTAATGGAATATACAGGTAATCCCGGAAAAAATGGGACAGACTGATATGCCATCGCTGCCAGAAGCTAATGAAGTTATGGGCCTTATAAGGAGAGTTAAAATTATCCGGCAACCGGATGCCGATCATGGCACCCAGACCAAGGGCCATGTCGGCATATCCTGAAAAATCAAAATATAATTGAAATGTATAGGCCAAGGTAGCAGTCCATGCCTCTATTGCAGAAACAACATCCCCACGGGCACCGGCATCAAAAACCGGTCCGACAAATACTGCCAGTTGGTCTGCCAGAACTGTTTTCTTAAACAATCCCAATGAGAAAAGGCACAGGCCTATGGCGAAAAATCTATTGTTCCATCTCAGCCATTTGGGAGAGGTGAACTGTTGGTGAACTGTATTGTAGCGTACAATGGGGCCGGCAATAAGTTGGGGGAAAAAAGAGACAAAGGCCATATATTCTATAAAGGAGCTACGCTCGATTTTTTTATGATAAACATCCAATAAGAATGCAGTTTGCTGAAAGGTGTAAAAGGAAATACCCAAGGGCAGAATAAGGGGATGAATGTTTGGATCAAAGGGAAACACCTGGGCAAGTGACCCTAAAAAAAAATTCCAGTATTTAAAATACCCGAGCACAGTAATGTTCAAGGAAATTCCAACCCACAGCCATATCCGCCGCTGCTTTCCCGGCCTCTTTATGATCCGAAGTCCGATTTGGTGGTTGACTAAGATGGAACCTGCGAGCAGCATCAGGAAGAAAGGGCTCCAGTATCCGTAAAAAACAAGAGAAGCTGCAACAATACAGATCAACCCGCCCCGGCTGCCATACCAATACCGGCCCGCGCCAACCAGGGCAAGGGTGACGGGTAAAAAAATAAAAATAAACAGATATGAATTAAACAGCATTCGTGAATGACACCCAGTTAACAGCGACTACACCGATAGATTATTGTATTTTGTGCATTTTAATTGTTCCAAATAAATTGTCAACATGAAACGGCTTGAGCAGGATCTGGCAAAAAATGGCTTCGCTGTTTTTATTTTCTATTTTAGGGCCTCGTCCTTAGCCCAGCCTGGTAAGAACATTCACCTTGCGAACCCTTAAAACCTTGTGATATATTTCCGCGTCATGAGAAGTAAGTTAAAATTAACCTCCAAACAGACTCATTTATAATCAAATGCTTAACAAGGGAAAAATTATCAGCGCTGTTGCGTTGCTGTATTTACTATCTGTCGGATTTTTTACCTGGGGCCTTGCTGCCGGGCACTATAACATATTTCCCTGGAAACAAATTGAGGTCATTTATTGGGATCTGCACAACTTTTTGACGTTTAAAGACGGTCCTGCCAAAACCGTAAAAGAAAAAATATTGCTGGATATCCAGGAACGTCCCACGCAATTTGATTTTTCCGGTTTTAAATTAAGGGATTCAGCCTTTCGGGACCCCGGATATATGTTAATGCCAAGGTACAGCAAAAAAGACGGTCAGGTGATCGTCGAATTATTTTCCATTGCTGATAAAAAAGTTGTACACACCTGGGTGCCCCCGCTGGATGAAATCTTTAAGACATCAAAAGTGGAACAAACGGGTGCCAATTCAGTCAATGAATACCGGGCCCAGCACCCGCTCCTCTTAAAGGACGGCGGCTTGATTTTTACCAGCGGTGAAGGTCCCATGGTAAGAATTAATGCCTGCAGTGAACTGATATGGGTGAATGACCGCCACTTTCACCACTCAATTGAACTGAATGCAGACGGCAACCTGGTGGCTCCCATTGTCATGAAGCCCCAGGTCTCTGAAACGGTCTTACCCATAAGAGATGACGGATTTGCCATTATTTCACTGGCCGGAAAAATCATAAACGAATACTCTGTCACAGACATATTGCTGAAAAACGGATATCGCGGTTTGATATACGGTGTCGGCAGATTCGAGACGGATCGAATCCACTTAAACGATGCCCAACCCATATTTAAAAATCTTAACGGGAGGCAAACCGGGGATGTTGCGCTGAGTATCCGCCATTTATCAACTGTCCTGCTGTTTGATCCGCCAACCGGAAAAATCAAATGGTTGAAAACAGGGCCGTGGCTAAGTCAGCATGATATTAATCTGCTTGATGACGGCAGGTACAGTATTTTTGGTAATGATATCATAAGAAAACAGGACACCAGCCAGATACTTGTTGAAAAAGATATGTCAGATATTTATGTATTTGATGCGAACAACGGCAATATAGAACAGCCCTATACCGAAGTAATGGCAGAACATAAAATAGCCACCGGTTCATCCGGCCGGTTAAAAATATTGGCAAACGGTGACGCTTACATTGAAGAAAGTGATAAGAGTCGAATCATACGTATTTCCAAAGAAAAGGTAAGGTGGGAATATGTGAACGGCGTATCGCCCAATACAGTGGGTGCGGTGCACTGGACACGATATATTTCCCAAGACGACATAGATTTACAATGGAAGGATGACTTGGCATGCGATTAACGGTAATGGTTTTATTGGTTTTTTTATTAGTAATGAACCCTGTGTGTGCCATGGCATATATCGGCCCTGGCCTTGCAACAGGTACCATCGGTGTAATCCTGGGGGTTGTGGGCTCAATATGCATCGCTGTGTTTGCCATGCTGTGGTATCCCATTAAAAGAGTGTGGAAAAAAATCAAAAAATCATCCCCGGAAAAGAACCGCCGGCCACCGGAATAAATACCAATGGATTGGTTTCTTTTATCATTGAGTTCTATTGGTTTTGTACGGATATTTATATGGACAAAGACACCTAATCATATAAAAGCCCTTCAAAACATTGTTACAAAAAGCTTCAACGTCATACGCTCGCCCGGCATTTCCGATCATTGGAAAGAAAAAGTCCTTCTTTGCTATTCACTGCAGTTATTTTTAAAATCCATTTTAATCTTTGGGGTATTAGCCTTATCGTTTTCCCCTTTCATTGTATTGTCTATATTTTCCTTGGTTACGGACGGCCAATTCATTGCACTGGTATCATCTTTTAAAGGCATTGCAGCCGGCACCATCATCGCAGCCGTATTTGCGTTTATTTTATCACGCGCGCCCAAGGGTAATTATGGAACCGGCTCAAAAATTCTCCATCAGATGGTATTGGGAAATAATTTTTTGGGAGAAACGTTGTTTGACATTGAACGGCTGCTGTTTTCCCCCGATATTGCATCGGAAAAGCCCCATGTCTTTGTTGCCGGGCTTGCACGCGCAGGCACAACGATCCTTATGCGCACCTTGTACGAAAACGGAAAATTTACGTCCCTGACATACAGGGACATGCCCTTTGTTCTTGCACCCAACCTTTGGCGCAGGATCTCCGGCGTCTCCCGACAGGACATAGGGATGCAGGAAAGAGCCCACGGGGATGGCTTGAAAATTGATTATGACAGCCCAGAGGCCCTTGAGGAGATTTTTTGGCGGACCTTTTGTGGTAGTGATTATATTGCAAAAAACGGCTTGATTCCTATGACCGCCGACAATGAAACCTTAGATAAATTCAAGGCCTTTGTCAGCCTTGTTTTAAACAACACCCGTGACAATTGCTATTTATCCAAGAACAATAATAACATTCTGCGTTTAAATTCCATAACCCGGGCATTTCCCAATGCCTTAATCATTGTCCCTTTCCGGGATCCCTTACAGCAGGCATTTTCACTTTTGAAACAGCATAAAAAATTTTTAAAAAAACATTCAGAAGATCCCTTTGCAAAAAAGTACATGACTTGGCTGGCCCATCATGAATTTGGAGCCGATCACAGACCGTTCCAATTTGATGGAATAAATGAGAACGAAAAAGACACTCAAATATTAAGCTACTGGCTTATGATTTGGATAAATACCTATTCCTATCTGATAGAGAATATGCCCCCCCAAGCGCTCTTTTTAAGCTATGAGAACCTGTGTGAGAAAACTGAAATTGTCTGGAAAAAGCTTGGTAAACAAATCAACCTGGCCCCTTATACCGATAAAATTTCATTTACAAAAGCGTTTCATCCGATAAATGAACCTGTCTCCAGTGATCTTTTAAAAAAATCCAATAATATCTACACACGCCTGATGATTAAATCACAATGATACACCTTAAAAAATTTATGCTGGCAACAGTAAACAAAATACTTTGGGCAAGGGTTATTCAAAAACCAGCCTCAGCATTTTTAGCCACACATCCAAGATTAAAACACATCGCAAAAAAAATAGTGATCAGATATTTTATAGGATCCCAGCCCCAGGCCCTGAAAAATCCCCAGTTAGATGGCGGTATACGTATGTCAAAAACATCTGCCACCTATCAAAAGCTATTAAAGTTTACACTTCAAAAAAACACTTACGACATCTATCATACAGCCTGGGTGAATAAATTCCTCCTGGCTTTGACTGACAATGACTATGGTTATTTAAACCAGCATAACATAAAAAAAAGACAGGCTGATTTAATCATATCCTGCTACCTGTATCTGCTCCGGCGGTATCCCTGTCAAAATGATATTGACCTGTGGAAAAGCCATCTAAGCCAAGGCGCTTCCATTGAAATCATTTTAAACGCTTTGATGGCATCTCCTGAATTTACAGAATTAGGTATCTACTACTTACACAAGGTGTAATAGCTTCCAATTATGTCCCATATTTACATTGACATCTCAAACACATATACAACCCGGGCCTATACCGGTATCCAAAGAGTCGTACGTGAATTGTCCGGACGTCTGGTAAAAACGGACCTGCCGATAAAATTTCTCCATTTTGCAAAAAAAGAGGAGTGCTTTTACAGGTTAACGGCACCCGACATAGCGTTAGATCCAGCCCAGGTTCTACCCGCCACCCCTGGGGATAAAATTTGCGTATCAGAAATTGGATGTGGTGATATATTCATAGAATTGGATGCAGCCTGGGGGGATCCACTTGACCGGTATTCTCTCCTAAGCGTATTAAAACAAAGAGGTGCCATTATTGTCTGCATGCACTATGATGCCGTGCCTGTACTCTTCCCTGATTTTTCCCATCCCAACACCGTGTATCGTTATACCAGATACCTTGCCGCCCATATGGATTTGGCAGATTATTTTATCTGCATTTCCAATACAGTCAAAAAAGATCTGGGGGCTCTGTCTTTACAAATCACAAATCGCGGGGTCAATGCGTTTACCCTGCCCCTGGGAGCAGACTTTAAAAAAAAAGGGGGGAGGCATTCGCTAAAACAGGACAACAAGACTCTCATCAAACGTATATTGAAAAAAAAATTTCTCCTTGCCGTCGGTACCCTTGAACCGAGAAAAAACCATGCACTCCTGTTACAGGCTTTTGACATCCTGAACAGCACCTACCCATTAAATCTGGTAATCGTCGGAAAACAAGGCTGGAATATAGAGACGTTTGCCCAGAATATAAAAAATCGACCAGATTTTCAAAAAAACGTATTCTGGCTTGAAAATGCCGATGATAATCAATTGCAGCATCTTTATAAAAAGACCTTTGTCTGTGTGAATGTGGCCCATTATGAGGGATATGGTCTTCCGGTCATAGAAGCCCTGAATCATGACTGTGTTACCATCTGTAGCAGAGGCGGTGCCCTGGAAGAAGTTGCAGCCGGTGCATGTCATATACTTGCCGAAAATACGGCTCAGTGCCTGGCAGATGGTATAATAGCCCTGTACGATGACCGGCAACTCTATGACCGGTATAAACAAAAGGCACAAAAGTTTAATGCTCCGACCTGGGATAACAGCTGTCGAAATTTTTTAAATATCCTTGGGCATATCCAAAAAGGAGAATCGTTTAACTGGGAATTTATCCCCCGGCAAGCCGTCTATATTTCCATAAATGCGGAGCAACTTTCCCTGTCCATCCGGTCCGTAGTTAAAAATATGGATTTTATAAATCACTTTATCCTCCTGACGCCAAAAAAATTTAAAAAAGATATGGCCGAGGTGCTGAAAAAAACAAAAAAGAAATTCACCATTATCACCGATGAAGAGATTTACGCAACGTGTGGGGTGTCGACTGCGGACTTTGACGACCATCAAATGCGGAATATATTTTTGCGCAGCGAATTGTTCAAAAACGAAAAGATTGATCCCAATTTCATCTCATTTGATGATGATTATCTGGTGCAGGAAAAAATCAACACCGATTTTTTCCTGGACGGACAATGTCATTCTGGTTTTTACTGCATTGAAGATGCGAATCAGTGGTTAGGCACACCTGTTTGTCCGACAAGCTATGATGCCGGAATCTGGCGAACAGGTGACATGCTCAAAGCCTGCGGGTATCATCGCCGTATCTTTTCATCCCACATGCCCCAGATCATAAACAAAAAAATGGCCCGGGTTGTATATGGCAGGATGGTGAATGATAAAAGCCGGCCCATGTGTGAATGGAGTCTGTATTTC
>Ga0193964_1000653_pt1 | contig 16596 bp, 15 predicted proteins | sample FB_7_MG_FD_140323 | JGI IMG/M metagenome (GOLD analysis project Ga0193964, IMG submission 140323) | Microbial mat bacterial communities from the Broadkill River, Lewes, Delaware, United States - FB_7_MG | ecosystem: Environmental > Aquatic > Freshwater > River > Microbial mats | place: USA... | reverse complement strand
AGGCTGTGTCTAACGTAGCCATGGACTATTCAATAAAAAAATCAAATCAGGCTAATACTTCAATCTGAAACAAAATAATGAGAAGTAAAATTAGCTAGAACGCTGTCTCACCGATTCAAACAGACAAATACCTGTAGCGACGGAAACATTTAAGCTACTCACTTCGCCCGCCATTGGAATTTTGACCAATTGATCGCAATGCTCCCGGGTTAATCGGCGCATTCCTTGTCCCTCAGCTCCCATAATAAGCGCCATCGGGCCACTTAAATTTGCTTGATAAACATCTAAATCAGTCTCACCTGCTGTACCTGTCGTCCAGATACCGCGCTGCTGTAAACTTTTAAGTGTTCGCGCAAGGTTTGTCACCAAAATATAGGGAATCGCTTCAGCGGCGCCGCAAGCTACTTTTGCTGCTGTGGCATTTAAAGGAGCAGATTTATCTTTGGGCGCAATGACCGCTTGCACACCTGCGGCGTCAGCGGTACGTAAGCAGGCACCCAAGTTATGAGGGTCTGTCACACCATCAAGCACCAGTAAAAAAGGAGGCTCGTCTAAGCTATCTAGCAATTGCTCTAAATATTTTTCATTACGGGTTGGTATAGGTTTACAGAACGCTACCACCCCTTGATGAACACCACCTTCAACGAGGCCTTCAAGCTCACGTTTAGTGACCTGTTCCACCTGAATTTTGTGGCTCATCGCCGTTTCAAATAAACCCTGTATCCGTTCATCATTACGCCCTTTGAGAATCAATATTCTCTGCACGCGTTTAGGATCACGCTTTAAAACAGTATTAATCGCATGGATACCAAATAGATGTTCATACTGCATATTTAACGTTCCCCAACCCAATCACCAGCCTGCTCTTTCACCAAAGCAGCCAGCAGATCTATAAAACCACTCTGTGCATTCAAAGCAGATATATAATCATAACGTTCACCACCTGCTTCTAAAAAAACATCCCTATTTTCTATCGCTATCTCTTCTAACGTTTCTAAACAATCAGCAGAAAAGGCTGGGCAAGTAATATGTAATGTTTTAACCCCTTTAGCCGGCAAGGCTTCTAAGGTTTTGTCCGTATAAGGCTGCATCCACTGCGCTGGACCAAAACGGGATTGAAATGTTGTCATCCATTCGCTATCGGCCAAACCCATTTTTTCGGCCAACAACGTTGACGTTTGATGGCATTGATCTGGGTAAGGATCACCTTTATCAGCATACTCTTTTGGTATGCCATGGTAAGACAAGATTAATTTATCTGCGCTACCTTTCTCGCGTTTAAATGCTTCTATATGATCGGCTAAAGCAGAAATGTAAGCGGGATGGTCGTAGTAAGAATTTACTATACGAATATCGAGAACACAGCGCTGTTTCAATTGATACTTAGCGGCTAAATCATAGATAGGTGCGGTTGTTGTCGCTGAATATTGAGGGTACATCGGCACTAACAGAACTTTTTTATACCCACTCTCAGATAACTTTTCCAAGCGTTGGGTCAAACCTGGCTTGCCATAAGTCATTGCAGAAAAGACTTCTGGAGCATGATCCCCGTACTGTTTCTGCAATAGCAGATGCAGCTCCGCTACCTGTTTATCTAATATTTTGCGCATTGGGGAATCATCTTCCCAAATACTGGCGTAGGCTTTGGCCACTTTTTTAGGGCGAATATTTAAAATGATGCCATTCAGTACGGAAAGCCATAACAGACGGCGCAACCCTTTGCCTTCTACAACCCGCTGATCAGAAAGGAATTCTTTTAAATAACGCCTGACAGCACTAGGCTCTGCTTTGTCGGGTGTACCAAGATTGACTAATACGACCGCTGTTTTTCCTGATTGACTCATTCAATAACATTCCTTCTACATAGACCCGAGATTATCCCGAAACTATCAGCAAAAGCCTATAGGCATTGTAAATTGCAGGCATAAAAAAACCGCACCTTTTCAGATACGGTTTTTTAAAACGATCAGATCAGCAGATTATGCGTTATCTAAAGCGGCAAACACTTTATCACGGATATCTTCTACAGAACCTACGCCCGCTACATAAACATAGGCTGGAGCAGCAGAAGCATTTTCTTCAGCCCATCCTTTGTAATAAGTAATAAGAGGTGCAGTTTGATCATGGTAAACGTTTAAGCGGTCACGAACGGTATCTTCAGCATCATCTACGCGCTGAATTAGCTCTTCACCGGTCACATCATCTTTACCTTCCACTTTAGGTGGATTAAAAACGACATGATAAGTACGGCCTGAACCAGGGTGTACACGACGGCCAGCCATGCGCTTAACGATCTCTTCGTCAGCAACATCAATTTCTACTACAGCATCAATCTTCACACCAGCATCTTTCAATGCATCAGCCTGAGGAATGGTGCGAGGGAAACCGTCAAACAAAAAACCTTTCTCACAATCTGCTTCAGCAATGCGCTCTTTAACCAGACCGATGATCAAATCATCAGATACAAGCTGGCCTGCGTCCATTACTTCTTTGGCTTTCACGCCCAGAGGGGTACCCGCTTTAACAGCAGCACGTAACATATCGCCAGTAGATATCTGAGGAATGCCATACTTTTCAGTGATGTACTGTGCCTGAGTACCTTTACCTGCGCCTGGTGCGCCCAGAAGGATCATACGCATACAGGAGACTCCTAACTTAGTAAGTTTATAATTTAAAAAAATGTTACATTCCCGACATTTCATGGAACATCGAAAACGTGAAATTATTATTCTGTAAAAAACGCTAATGCCGGACAATACCATGCCTCTGGTATCGAACAATTCGACATTAGCACTACCGACCCTGAACTAAAGTCCGGCGAAAGGGCTACAATAACCCGCTAATCAAGTATAAAACGCTAGATTATAAGACCTTAGGCATATAACCAATATTCCGTCGATTATATGCCGCCAGCTACTGTACATGATCAACCAGTATTTCGCATCCCCGCTGAAATTCCCGCCATGGTCACCATCAATGCTTGCTCTAAACGCTGGTCAGGCTGGTTGCGATCACGATTCAACAATTCTGCCTGCAAAAAATGCAAAGGATCTATATAGGGATTACGTACATCGATCGACTGCCTAATCACAGGACTACTATGCAGCAATGAATCCTGCCCTTTAATACTATTGATAATCGACACAATATTCAGCAAGCGCCCTCTTAAGCTTGAGCCTAAGATTCGCAATTCCTGCGATACCAGTCGCTCATCATAATAAGCAGAGATATTTGTATCACTTTTGGCTAACACCATCTCCAACATATCGATAGTCGAACGAAAGAAAGGCCATTGCTGATACATCTGTTTAACGAGTTCAGCACTGCTGTTATTCATCGCTTCCTCTAATGCTTTATCACTGCCTAACCATGCCGGAAGCATTAAACGAATTTGTGTCCAAGCAAAAATCCAAGGAATAGCACGCAAACTTTCGACGCCGCCATCTTGCTTACGTTTAGCGGGGCGAGAACCCAATGGCAGTTTTGCCAACTCCTGCTCTGGCGTCGCTGCACGGAAGTACGGGACAAACATAGGGTCCTCGCGCACTATCGCACGGTACTCAGCTAAACCACGCTGCGCCATCACATCCATCTGCTCTCGCCATGCTTTCTCAGGGCCCGGAGCAGGATTTAACGTCGCCTCTAAAACCGCACCTGTGCATAACTCCAAATTACGCACAGCTAAATCAGGCATACCGTATTTAAAACGGATCATCTCACCCTGCTCGGTTAAACGCAGACTATGATCCACAGAACCAGGCGGCTGGGCCAAAATAGCCGTATGGCTTGGGCCTCCGCCCCGCCCTACAGTACCACCACGACCATGAAACAGCGTCAGATGAACGCCGTGATCTTTGCATAACTGCGTCAACGCTTCTTGCGCTTTAAACTGCCCCCACGCAGCAGCAAGCTGACCTGCATCTTTGGAGGAGTCAGAGTAGCCTATCATCACCTCCTGATGGCCTTCGGTATACGCTTTGTACCAATCAACATTTAACAAAGCATCGATGCAATCACGCGCACTATCTAAATCCGATAAGGTTTCGAACAGCGGCACAACACGCATATTATGGCTAATACCCATTTCGCGCAGCAGTAAAATAACCGCTAACACATCCGATGGCTGGCTCGCCATTGAGATGACATAAGAGCCTAATGCATTTTTATCCGCCGTTGCTACCTCTTGGCATGTATCCAGAACCTCTTGGACCTCTGCTGATGGAACCCAATCATTAGGCAGCAACGGACGACGGCTTTGTAGCTCTTTTAAAAGAAAGCTCTGCCGCCCCTCTTCACTCCATCCGTTATACGAACCGAGCCCATAAAACTGCGCTAGCTCTTCAAACACCTGCGCATGACGATCCGAGCTCTGACGAATATCAAGCTTAACTAAAGTAAGGCCAAAACATGAAATCCGGCGAATAATATCTTCCAATGCGCTTTCAGCAATAATGCCCATGTCGCATTCCTGAAGTGAGCGGTAGCAAAGCATCAACGGCGCTAACAACTCATCTTCTCGAACTAATACTTCATCATCTTGTTCAGTTTTACCACTGAGCTGCCGAGCTACCCAGTTTTTGGTTGCTACAAGTTTTTCCCGGACATCACCTAATAGTTTCCTGTACGGTTCCGAACATTCACCTACACGCTCGCGCAACTCTTTACTTGCTTGCGACATAGATAATTCGGCTCGTAATGCATCGATATCATTCAGATACAGATCGGCAGCCATCCAGCGAGATAACAGTAAAACCTCCGCTGTTACTTTCGCCGTAACATTTGGATTACCGTCTCTATCCCCTCCCATCCATGATGCAAACCGGATAGGTGAGCAATCCAATGGAAGATTTTCACCCAATGTTTCATTTAGTTGGGCATCGAGTCGGCGTAGGAACTTTGGCACGGCCGTCCAAAGGGAGTTCTCAATAACAGCGAAACCCCATTTAGCTTCATCCACAGGCGTAGGACGTTGCTGGCGTATTTCATCGGTATGCCAAATCTGACGAATGAGCTCATCTAAACGTAACTGAGCATTCTCCTCCCCTCGATCTAAACGACGCAGGCAATCAGCAATATCATCATATTTTTGAATCAATGTACGGCGATTAACTTCGGTTGGATGAGCCGTAAGAACAAGATCAATTTGCGTTTTACTCAACGTTTCTGCCACTTTCTGCGGAGAAAAACCCTTCTGGCGCAGTTGAGCAAATAAGGTGCAAAGAGAATCGGGAGTACAAACATCGGTCACCTCTAGATGACGACGTACACGGTGGTGCTCTTCCGCTATATTGGCTAAGTTCAAAAACTGAGTAAAAGCACGTGATAAAGGAAGTACATCGTCTTCGCTCAAATCATGCAGCGCTTGTAGCAACTCTTCATGCTCCGGCTGCGCTTCATTTCGCCCCGCCTTCGCTAACTGTCGTACGGTTTCAATTTTAGCGAATAGCTCTTCACCTAAATGAGATTTAATGGTCTCACCTAAGCTCGTACCTAGCATTCGAACATCATCGCGTAAAGCTTCGTGCAGATCGGTCATATACCCCTCCTGACGCAGAAAATAGCATCTGATTAATTCGATGCTACCGCATTAAAAAGAATAAAAACACTGACAATTCAGGCTATTAGTCTCAGCCATTGATAGGTATTAAGTAGGTAGATCTTGAGTAAGTACAATTGAAATTTATAAAAAACAACTAGGGCAGTCGTTTTTGAAGGGCTTGAAGCTTTTCTTCTGCATTCCATTCATTATCAAAAGCGATCTCCCGGGTAGAGATCGAAGAATCCACGAAAGACAGCTTAATTCGAAAGTTCTCATCTAACTGAGCGTTACGGTCAAACACAAGTTCAAGCTTTTTAATGTTTGAAAAATCGTAACGCTGAAATCCGCTAGGACCAACCACTGCAACCTGCTTTAGTTGGTCATCTACGAGTAAACGAGGCGTACCTTTAAGATCCTCAGTAATCACAAAGCCTTCGGCTTGCAATCGTTTGACCTGCTGATCACTACGCTGCCAATTCCAATAACCCAAGCCGGCTATTATGACCAATGCAATCAAGAACCAATGCAAAGATGCCAAACTATAACCCCTTCTTTTTAGCCTGATCCCAATATTGATCAAGCTCATCCAATGTAAACGCGTCCCAGCGTTTACCCGATGCGACAACCTGCTCTTCAACAAAACCAAATCGACGCTCAAACTTCAAGTTTGTACCACGAACAGCATCCTCTGGATTAACGCCTAGATGGCGCGCCAGATTAACCTGAGCAAAAATCATATCACCCATTTCATCAGCAACCGCCGCTTGATCACCTGAGCGAATAGCCTCTCTAAGCTCTGCAAGTTCCTCTTCAATTTTATCGAGCACTAACTCTGCATCATTCCAATCGAAACCAACCTGTGATGCCCGTTTTTGCAATTTAACCGCTCGTGTTAAAGCAGGAAGCGCTTTAGGAACATCGTCTAGCACCTTACTTGGTCCTACAGTCCCCTTGCTATCACGTTCCTGTTGTTTGATCCGCTCCCAGTTCCTCTTGATTTCAGCATCCGTTAACGCACTCTCAGCCGGTGCTGAGTGTAACGTACCATCCGGAAAAACATGAGGATGGCGACGCACTAACTTGGCAACAAGATTAGAAACAACCGTGGAGAAATCAAAACGCTCCTCTTCTTTGCCTAATTGGGCATAGAAGATTACTTGAAACAGCAGATCACCGAGCTCATCGTTTAGATGCGTCCAATCTTTCCGCTCAATAGCATCCGCAACCTCGTAAGCCTCTTCGAGCGTATGAGGCACTATTGAATCAAAGCTTTGTTTGAGATCCCAAGGGCAGCCCCCTTCAGGGTCTCGCAAACGAGACATCAAGTAGACAAGATCCTCGATACTATATTCTTGAGGCGTTCTTATGGACAAAATACAAACCCTACCGGTTAATTAGCACCTGCACGCTGACGATGAACTTCCATCACATTCGGTACTTGATTAATCTTATCCATTAAACGCCCTAACAGATCGAGACTTGATATCTCTACCGTTAATGTCAGACGAGCAATGTTCTCATGTTTATCCGATATTGTATTAGCCGCGATAATATTGACATCATCCGCAGCCATAATCAGCATGACATCGCGCAATAAACCAGACCGGTCAAATGCCTCTATAAAGATATCAACAGGGTACGTTGTCTCATTGCCATCTCCCCAATCAACTTCAATGATCCGTTCCGGTTCTTTCTCTTGCAACTGAATAAGGTTAATACAATCTTCACGGTGAACCGATACACCCCGTCCCTGAGTGATATAACCTGATATCTGATCACCGAGTACTGGCTTACAGCAACTGGCCATCGTGGTGAGTAGATTACCAACCCCTCGAATACGCAGCCCTTCTGGACGCGCTTCTGTTTCGTGTGATGAAGGAAGCGCCAAATCTAATTGCTCTTCCTGCTCTCCCGCAAGAATTTGGCGTTGCGCCGCATTAATGATCTGCGATAAACGTAGATCACCTGCACCTAAAGCCGCATACATATCTTCGACAGTTTTGTAATTTACTTCTTCACAGATAGTGGCGAAGTTTAGCTCTTCGAGATCGATTGCTAGGCGTTTAAACTCTTTTACAACAATGCCCCGACCGGCATCAGCGTTTTGTTCTTTAGCTTGAAACTTAAACCAATGAGCAACCTTAGCGCGCGCACGGGGTGTCGTCACGAAACCTAGGTTCATATTTAACCAATCACGACGCGGGCGCTCCTCGCTACCGGTCATAATTTCCACTTGATCACCGGTCTGTAAGCGACGATTTAACGGTACGATTCGACCATTAATCTTGGCTCCTCGACAGCGATGACCAATTTCCGTATGAACTCGATATGCAAAATCAACCGGAGTCGCCCCTTTTGGCATATCAATGACGTGCCCATCAGGGGTAAAAATGTACAACCGATCTTGGACAACATCACCACGAAGCATTTCACCAAAACCTTCGCTCTCACCAAGGTCATCATGCCACTCCAATACTTGACGCAACCAGGCAATCTTGTCTTCATAAGCATCGCTGCTCTGCTTGGTATCTGTGCCCTTATAAAGATGGTGAGCACAAACCCCTAACTCCGCCTCTTCATGCATATCAAAGGTACGGATCTGAATCTCTAATACTTTTCCATCCGGGCCAAATACAGCCGTATGTAATGAGCGATAACCATTAGGTTTCGGCGATGCTATATAATCATCAAACTCATGAGGTATATTGCGCCATAGACTATGCACAATACCGAGCACCGCATAACAATCTCGGCTTTGAGGCACTAATATTCGTACTGCGCGAACATCATAGACTTGGCTAAACTCAATATTCTTGCGCTGCATTTTGCGCCAAATACTGTAGATATGTTTAGCGCGACCATTCACTTCGCCATCAATATTGACGCTTTCTAATTCACTCTCTAAACGCACAACGACTTGATCTATATAATCCTGACGATCAAGACGCTTTTCATCCAGTAACTGAGCGATGCCTTTATAATCATTGGGCTTGAGGTAACGGAAAGATAAATCTTCCAACTCCCATTTGATATGCCCTATACCTAAGCGATGTGCTAATGGTGCATAAATATCAAATACTTCACGCGCAACCAAATAACGTTTACGGCGAGAGCCATCTTTGACACCACGAATAGCGCAAGTACGTTCTGCTATTTTGATCAGTGCAACACGCACATCATCAATCATAGCGACCAGCATTTTTCGAACATTATCCATTTGAGTAGTATCACTACCCAAAACGTTCTCATCTATGCGCGGGTTTTTACGACTGCCGATAGCAGCCATTTGAAGGACGCCCATGATCAACTGAGCAATGGGTTTACCAAATTGCTTACGTACACGCTCGATAGGGAGTTTGCGTTCTCGAACAGCTCGATATAAAAGAGCCGCGAGCAGTGATTCTTGATCTTGATGAAGGTCAGCCAGAATTTGCGCCATCTCTAAACCTGTTCGGAAACTACCTTGGGTATTTTCCGACCAAACATCGACAGAATCATCTGTGCTGCTTTGCGCTTGCATCGACATTTCGCAAGCACGTCTTATCGCGTCGATATCATCAACATCTGTTAAATCTTGAAGGTGCTCAAGCCATTGCTCGAGATCCACCGAACCATCGTCTTTAATGGGTTGATCCTGACGAACCTTAACCATGATGAACCTTAGCCATGAAAAATCCTGTTTCCAACATTCACTTTACCGCTTGTGTTATTTTTATTGTTATGGACAGAAAATATGGGCAAATTCCTTTTTTTCAACCCAAATCCTGCGGCGCATATTCTATTCTTAATAAGCTGAAAGCGCTAATTTGTTTCTACCATTGTGTACTTTTGTTAAATAAAGAGATGATCTGTATCGACTCAACAACAATTAAAAAAAAAGCCCCATAGGGGCTTCCTTGACCATCTACAAGTGTTTTAGCCGTTAAAAACACCGGTAGATAGATAACGATCACCTCGATCACAAATAATGCACACAATAACTGCATTTTCTAGCGTTTCAGCTAACCGTAAAGCGCCTGCAACTGAACCGCCAGAAGAGACTCCACAAAAGATCCCCTCTTCTTGAGCAAGCGCCTTCATCGTTGCTTCTGCTTCTTCTTGACCAATATCTAAAACATGGTCAACCCGGCTCTCATCAAAAATCTTAGGCAAATACTCCTGTGGCCAACGGCGGATACCAGGAATCTGAGCGCCTTCACTCGGTTGTAGTCCAACAATCTGAACATCAAGGTTCTGTTCTTTAAGATAGCGAGAGGTTCCCATGATCGTACCCGTGGTGCCCATTGAGCTAACAAAGTGCGTAATCCTGCCTTTTGTTTGCTGCCAAATTTCCGGACCTGTTCCTTGATAATGAGCTTCCGGGTTATCCATATTAGAAAACTGATCAAGAACGATACCCTCACCACGCTCCTGCATCGCCAAAGCAAGGTCACGCGCACCTTCCATCCCTTCCTCTTTAGTAACAGGAATCAGCTCTGCGCCATAAGCCGTCATCGATGCTTTACGTTCTTCACTGGAATTATCGGGCATGATCAATTTCATTTTGTAACCTTTAATCGCCGACGCCATCGCTAGGGCGATGCCCGTATTACCGGAAGTGGCTTCAATTAAAGTATCACCAGGCTTTATCTGACCACGCTCTTCAGCACGCTGAATCATGCTTAAAGCAGGACGATCCTTTACCGAACCAGCAGGATTGTTTCCCTCTAACTTACATAAAATAACATTGCCATTTCCCTGGCCAATTCGCTGTAAACGCACCAAAGGGGTTTTGCCAACATAGTCTTCAATAGTAGGAAACTGAACGTCCATAAAATACTCACAGTGTAGGAAAGGGTGCAAACAATAAGCTATAAAAAGAACAGCTCTTATACCCTATAAGAAGACTCGGAATTCTACCGCTGGTTCCCTAAAAGCTCAAGAAATCTACATCAGACCGATAAAAACCAATAACCGGAAGCGTATCACCGCAATATCGTTCAATAACAACGATAAAAAAACGCCATAGTAAGTGCTAGAAACTTTTTAATCCTATCTGCATACAACAAGGATCATCGATGGCTACGGTTTTACTTTCAATGTCCCTCTTTGCCCTCATCGGGGCGATTACCCCAGGGCCTGTTAATATTATTGCCACCAGCTCTGGAGCCACCTTTGGCTATCTCCGGACACTTCCGCATATACTGGGCGCAACAATATCTTATACATTGATAGTATTCTTGGTAGGCACAGGATTAAACCAACTGCTCACCGATACTCCAACAATAACCGAGATACTTAAGTACCTAGGTAGTACCTTTCTGCTCTACATGGCATACAAAATAGCTACATCCAATGGCGATAACGGTGACAATGACAATAAGAGTTCCCCTCCCAGTTTTATTCAAGGTGCTCTTTGCCAAGGCCTAAACCCTAAGGCATGGCTAGTTTCGATGTCAGGTGTTAGCGTTTTTGTACTCACACAAATCGCTACAGACACCCTTAACTACCTACTAGCCTATACAATAATCTCTTTTGTATTATGCTTTGTTGGTATTAGCACTTGGGCGATAGTAGGACATCTGATTCGGGAATTCCTTGCAGAGCCAAAACGGCAACGCACTTTTAATCGCTTGATGGGGATTCTTCTCAGCCTTACCGTTATATCGATTTTATTTGGTTAACTAACAGAGCGGGATAGTGCTTATGCTTCAAGATAAGTCGTTATACTTTACGCGCAGCGGAGCTCTGCCATTCATCGAAATGCGTTCAGCAAGCCATTCAGCCGCCTGCTTTCATACCCACTCCCATGACGAATTCACGTTTGGCGTAATTGATACCGGTAGTGGCAATTATCATAATCTCAATCAAAAAAATCATATTAACCGCGGTACCACTGTCACAATAAATCCAGGTGATGCTCACTCTTGCAACCCTGACGAGGGTGAATGGTCTTACCGAATGCTATTTGTTGATACCGCTTGGATTGCAGAGCTACAGCAGGAACTATTTAAGTGTGAAGGTATGGATTACCTCCCTTTTCCCGACTTATACGATACAAGTAGCCCTAGCTTTCATCAGTTTGACCAGATTTTTGAGCTTTTACTTCGCCCCCATGACCGTTTAGCAGCAGAAAGCACGCTCGTAGAGTTTCTACGGAGTCACTTCGCCAAAGGCTTCAATCTAAAAAGTAGAGAGCAAACAAGAGAAAACTTCCATATTCGTCGTATCCAAGAGCTCATCATGGATAAACTAGATAGCAATTGGTCACTAGAGCAATTTAGCCAAGAAACAGGCCTAAGCCGCTACCACCTTATTCGTAGTTTTAAAGATCACTATGGCCAATCCCCCCATGCTTATCAGTTAGATCAACGTATCAAAAAAGCAAAAACGCTTCTCCGACAGGGCAAACAATTGTCCGACGTAGCACTGCAATTAGGCTTCTCCGATCAAAGCCACTTCCAGCGCAATTTTAAGAAGCGAGTCGCTGTCACACCAAAGCAGTACCAATCCTTTTTTAAATGAGGCATAAACTTACCGCCAGGATCAGCGACTTATCCACTGTAAAGGAAGCGAATAATGCCTAAAGAAAAGAGAGAAGGACCGATCCAAGCAAGACTGATGGGGGTTTTGGCAGCGATGTTTTTCGCCATCCCCACAACGGTTATTCTCTGGCTAGGTATTAATAGAGAACTGGCACTTTGGGGAGCGCCAGACGCCTATATAGGCAGTAGCGGTTTTTGGCTTATTATGGCTGCATTTGTCAGCGTTGCTATGATATTCCCACACCTTTTTCCCGCTATGTTAGGGAAGGCATGGAGATTTATCACCTACTGGTTCTGACAACGTGATTGCATTAAAGCACTTAACAAGTACTAGCAAGCACAACCTTTAATCACATGAAACCGTACGATCTTCTGCCCACAATCGTAACTGCGCTACTTTTTCAGCCATAACCACAGAGAGAGGCTGAGTCTTACGTAACTCTCCTATCAACAACGCTTGATCTAACTCTCGCTCCTGACCATGCGCCGCGTAGAATGAAGAGATAACCGCTTGTTCTATTTCAGCACCTGAAAAACCTTCGCTCTCATCAACCAGTCGCGCAAAATCAAATTCCGCAGGATTGGCTTTTTGTTTCTTAAGGTGAATATCAAAAATCGTAAAACGCACCTCTTCGGTAGGAAGGTCGACAAAAAAGATCTCGTCAAAACGCCCTTTTCGAATTAATTCAGGCGGTAATGCTTGGATATCGTTTGCAGTAGCAACAATAAAAACAGACTCTTTTTTCTCAGCCATCCACGTTAATAAGGTACCAAGCATACGTGTAGCCGGCCCACTATCGTCGCCATCACTTGAGATACCTTTTTCAATTTCATCCAGCCACATAACACAAGGTGCCATCACTTCAGCCGTTTGTAATGCATCTCTTAAGTTTTTTTCCGTTTCGCCATAATACTTATTGTATAAACTGCCAAAGTCCAAACGAAGCAACGGCACTTGCCAACTTCCAGCAACCGCTTTTGCCGCTAAACTTTTTCCGCAGCCTTGCACGCCTAATAACAGCATCCCTTTTGGGGCGGGTAGATTGCTGCTAGCAGCCCCACCTTTAAAGAACACCTGGCGCTCATTCAACCAACCTTTCAGCTTAGAAAACCCAGCGATATCAGAAAACTTAGCCGTATCATATTCAAAGTGTAGGTTTCCCTCTTCACTCAATAACTTATATTTTGCTTCGTTTATTTGAGGAAGGTCGCTCTCTGTTATCGCGCCATCATCAAAAATAGCGTTGCGGGCTAATCGGCGCACATCAGTGCGAGTTAAGCCTGCAAGATTGCTAATCAGTAACTGTAAGTAATCAGAATTCGCTTGAACTTTAACGCCGCTCTGTTTCATCCAAGTCTGTGCTTCTTCCCGAACAATTTTCTCAATTTCAGTACGATTAGGAAGCGCCACATCTAGTTTTGCGGTTAACTTCCTCAGTTCGACAGGCACAGTGAGCGCATGGCTCAATAAAATCATCGTATGGCCTAGCTGATCAAATTGAAGAGCGATGTCCTTCAGTAATCGAATATGCATAGGCTCATCGAGAAAAGGGTGGATATCCGCTAGAACATAGATACCAGGTGTAGACACCGACTTTATATGCTGCAAGGCGTCCGTAGGAGACGAAAACAATTTTTGAGGCGCCATCTCACGGTCAATCCGTTGAATCCCTTCTGTTAACGTCCACTTAAATAGAGGTCTTGCATGCAGAGGCTTTAAATCATGTAAAACATCCACAACTTGATTTTCTTCTGTACTCTCAATCACTATTAAGGGTACTTCCGATTTAATTAAAACCTCTAACTCGTGTGACAACATACTTTACTTTCCCTAGTTATAAATGATCAGCACTTAAACGCTTCAATTGGTAATTTAAGCGGTAACGCTAATAAGCACAACACTAGCAAATGGCAGCCATGTTTATGCTGTCTGTCGAGTAATATAGAGAGTAAGTACTTTCATTAACTCAACTGTGTTCGAATACTTATCTCCCCCTCAAGGGTCCGATGAACTGGACAGCGATCAGCAATTTCCATCAGCCTTTGACGCTGCTCATCTGTTAAATCGCCAGAGAGCGTAATCTGACGAATAAACTGGTCAACTTTACCACTACTTTGCTCACAGGTTGTGCAATCTTGAGCGTGTACTTTGTCATGGCTAACATCCACCTGAACATGCTCTAAAGGAATCTTTTTCTGACGCGCATACATCCGAATAGTCATGGATGTACATGCCCCCAAACCTGCCGCGACAAGTTGATAAGGGGTGGGGCCTAAATAGTTTCCCCCATACGCGATAGGCTCATCCGCAATAAAATGGTGTCCTGCAGCGCTTATATCTTGAGTAAAGCTATTGGGATCAGCTTCACTCACACGCGTAAGGCCTTCCGGAGCGTTCATCAATTTTGGCAGTAACGTCACATCAATATAACGTTGCACCCAAGCAGAGATAAGTTCAGCGGCATATTCTGCATCTTCTGTTCGACTTAACAAATGGTCTGCGTCATCTAAGGTAACAAAGCTTTTCGGATGCTTAGCCATCTGAAACAAACGAGCAGCATTGTCTAAACTTACCGTTTCATCCAACGGTGCATGCATGACTAATAGCGCTTTTTTCAGGCCACCAACACTGCGTTCAAGCGGTACCTGTGAGATATCTTCAATAAAATCACGCTTAATAGTAAACGTTCGACCACCCAACTTAACTTCAGCCTTACCTTCACTGCAGATTTCACCGACATGCTCACTGAAATTATGTATAACGTGTTCAGGATCCGCCGGCGCACCTAAGGTAACAACCGCTTTTGCTTCAGGAATACTTCCTGCAGCCGCCAAAATAGCAGCACCACCCAAGGAGTGGCCTATCAGCAGCTGTGGTGCTTGATACGCTTTACGAAGATAGTCTGCGGCTAAAAGCAGATCTTTAACGTTTGAACTGAATCCCGTATTGGCAAACTCACCACCGGAATGACCTAACCCGGTGAAATCAAATCGCAGTACCGCGATCCCTAATGATGCAAGCCTTTGCGCAATTCGTCTCGCGGCAGGAATATCTTTTGAACAAGTGAAGCAGTGGGCGAATAGCGCAAAAGCGGCCGGTTTCCCAACGGGAAGATCTAGCCTTGCGGCCAGCGTTGAACCATCATGCCCAATAAATTCCAATCGCTCAGTCTTCATTTCCGATCTCCTTGAAGGTAAACCTTATTATGATGGTTAGAGTATTACCCAATGGCACCTTAAGCACTATTCACATATTGCTATAAGCATCATAGGTTCTGTTTATAGCGGTAACGGAAATAACATCACACCGCTAGCCGCTGGTGTAAGATTGTGAAGATAGAATACAGATTACCCCTTTCCTTCCTGATCTAACGCGCCCTTAAAGTGGGAATCGGACACCAACACCGATGGCACTTCACTAGTATGGCTGACAGGGCTTAACAACAGTAGTAGCAGCCCTAAACGACGAATCAGCAAGGCCGAACTAGGCTAAAAGAAACGAAAAGAGCAAGCAAAGTAAGCTAGCGCCCCCTAAAACCACCAAAGGGAATTCAAGACTAGCTTTAGAGATACGAATATTCATTAAAACCTCCTACTTAATAATGATAATAATTATCATTTAAAATAAATATAATGTAAATGATTCTTATTAGAAATAATGAAATAGCCACCCCAAATACTCAACTAGGCCGTTGATACACTGTATAATCGGTTCAATCATCATGCTTTGAAGTCCAATCAATACGCTGCTCGAGGGGGCAATATGTTTGAGTTACCCACATTAGACCTTAAAAATGCTGTTTCTCCTGAAGAGTGGGAAGCTCGCGTTAATCTTGCCGCCTGCTATCGCTTAGTTGAAAACTTAGGTTGGGGCGACCTTATCTATACCCATATATCTGCCAAAGTTCCCGGTACTGAGCATTACCTAGTTAATGCTTTTGGCTTAAGCTTTGACGAAGTGACTGCATCCAATTTGGTCAAGGTTGATCTAGAAGGGAATATCCTCGATGAAACCCCTTTCGACATTAACCCTGCGGGCTTCACTATTCACAGTGCCGTCCACGAAGCACGCCCTGATGCCCATTGTGTCATCCATTTACATACCAATGAGACCATTGCAGTATCCACCCTAAAAGAAGGCTTGCTACCTCTATCTCAATACTCTTGCTTCGCCCTTGCCTCTCTCGGACATCATAGTTACGAAGGCCTTGCGGTTAACCTGGAAGAGAAGAAAAGATTGCAAGCCGACATGAGTACAAATAATTTCCTTTTGCTGCCTAATCATGGCGCACTGACAGTCGGCCCAACAGTAGGTGATGCATTCATGCACATGTACGACCTTCAACGCGCATGTGAAGTACAGTTAATGATTCAATCTACAGGCGCAGATGCTATACCGATTGAACCTGAAATTGTTGCGGGCATTAAAAAACAAGCAAATGTAGTACATTCTGGCTCTACTGGCGGTCAAAAATCTTGGCCTGCAATGTTACGTAAAGCTTACCGTCTCGATCCGGGTTTTGCTCTGTAGTT
>Ga0193964_1000652_pt1 | contig 16600 bp, 15 predicted proteins | sample FB_7_MG_FD_140323 | JGI IMG/M metagenome (GOLD analysis project Ga0193964, IMG submission 140323) | Microbial mat bacterial communities from the Broadkill River, Lewes, Delaware, United States - FB_7_MG | ecosystem: Environmental > Aquatic > Freshwater > River > Microbial mats | place: USA... | reverse complement strand
GGAAATATCTCCGAAGAAGAGATAGATACAAAAATAATAGAAGCGATAGAGGAATATAGCATTGAAAAATATTAAAAATATCCTCATTAGAGCCGATTCCTCCTCTACGATTGGTACAGGTCACATCATGCGAGATTTGGTCTTGGCTAGTCACTATAAAGATGCTCGTATTACCTTTGCCACACAAGAGCTTGAGGGGAATATCAATGAGAGAGTATTAGAAGCTGGATATGCGATAGAGATATTAAACTCAAATGAGATAGAAGAGCTAGATAAGCTTATTGAGAAGTTAGAGATAGATTTAGTGATTATTGACCATTATGGTATTGATTATAAATTTGAGAAAAAATTAAAAAAGCTAAATGCAAAGCTAAAAATTCTCAGTTTTGATGATACCTATGAGAAGCACTACTGCGATATACTGCTCAATCATAATATCTATGCAGACAAAAAGAAGTATAAAGATTTAGTGCCAAAAGCATGTGAGCTAAGGTGTGGCAGTGAATATACACTTTTAAGAGATGAATTTATTGAGGCTAAAAAACAAAAAAAACAAATAAAAAATTATCCGACAAATATTTTTATTGCCATGGGTGGAACAGACCATTTAAATATTAGCACACAAATATTACTCGCACTAGATGAGGTAATAGAGGTTAATATAGATGTTGTAACAACAACAACTAATCCGAACTTGAATGAATTACAGAAATATATACAAGGTAAAACAAACATTATCTTGCATACAAACATCAGCAATATGGCTGAGCTAATGAATAAAGCTGATTTGGCAATTGTCACACCTAGTGTTACTGTGAATGAAATTTTATATATGAGAACGCCATTCATCGCAATACAAACAGCAGACAATCAAAAAGAGATGCATGATTATTTAATCAAAAATAATTATATATCTTTTAATGAATTTAATGAGAAAGAATTTCTGAATAATTTTAATACAATGTTTCAAAGGAAAAAAGTTGTTTAAAAAATACTTAAAGCTTTTTGATGAGTCCCAATATGATACAAAAATATATGATAATTTTAATAATCATGAATGGAATTTGTTTTTGAAAACATATAAAAATATTTTTAGAACTATAGATAGAAGTGTTTTTCAGTGGTATTATAATTTAGGTAATTTTTTCACTATTTTATCGACTAATAATAATGTTTTCTTTGGGATTTATGGATTATTGAATATTAAAATATCTCTAAATGAGAAAACTTTAAATTCCTATTTATGCCATAATGTAGGGATAAATAAAGAATACTCGGGAAAGGGTTTTTTTCAATTTATTGGAGAAAAAGCTTTAGATTCAGCTTTAAATAATGATGAAATTGCATTAGGATTTCCCAATAAAGCTTCAAAAAAAGGACATATTAGATTAGGCTGGAAGGAAATTGGAAATATGCAGTTTATTGCATATCAATCTAATGATAAAAGTGAACTTCCTTTAAGCAGTAAATATATATTTGATGAAGTGCCAAGCTTTCCTGAAAATATGAAAGAATTAGTTGAGAATACATCTCCTATGTTTTCTTTGCGATTAGAAAAAGATGGAAAATTTTTAAATTGGAGAAGTTCTAAACCATTAAGTAATTACAAAATATATCTAATAAAAGAATCTCAAAAATTAGTTGGATATCTAGTACTAAAAAAGTATATTGAAAACTATGAAACAAGATTACATTTAGTAGATTTTTTATATGAAAATAGAGAAGTTTTAGATAATTTAATTATTTTTTCTATAAATAAGTACAAGAATAATAATTATGACATTCTTAATACTTGGATAGTAGCTGATAGTAATTCTGAAGATGTTTTTTTGGAACATAAATTTTCATTCCAAAATGATACACCAGTTTATCCAATCATACTTTTTCAAAAAGAAAATGTTTATGATTTTGAAAAAATTGACAAAAGAAAAATGTTTTTTACTTTATTTGATAATGATGTATTTTAAAAACAGGAGAGATAAATGAAAAAAAAGATTTTAATAATTGCAGCACATCCAGATGATGAAGTACTAGGTTGTTTTGGAACTGTAGCAAGACTTATAAAAGAAGGCTATGAAGCTTATACTCTGATCCTTGGCGAAGGTAAAACTAGTAGAGATGAACAACGAATAGTTGAAAATAAAAAAGAAGAGATAGAAGTTTTAAATAGTGAAATTCAAAAAGTCAACAAAATCATAGGCATTAAAAAAGTATTTATAGAGAGTTTCCCAGATAATAGATTTGATAGTGTTGATTTACTTGATATTATAAAAGTTATCTCAAAAGTTAAAGATGAAGTAAAACCAAATATTATATTTACTCATTATGAAAATGATTTAAATATTGACCATCAGATAACATATAAAGCGGTTATAACAGCAACAAGACCTATGGAAGATGAATGCGTAAAAGAGATATATAGTTTTGAGATATTATCTTCAACAGAGTGGAACTACCCTCTATCTTTTTCTCCTGATACATATTTTGACATTAGTAATACGATTGATTTAAAAATAGAAGCCATGAAAGAATATAGCTCTGAGCTTTGTAAATATCCACATCCTAGGAGTTTAGAGGGAATAGAGCTTAATGCTAAATATCAAGGTATGAGAGTTGGTAAAAAATATGTTGAAGCTTTTAAAAGTATAAGGGTTATTAAGTAAAATGAAAAACTTTATTGATTTAAGTAGTTACGAAAAAGAGATGGTTTTAAGTTGGCGTAATAATATAAGAATAAGAAATAATATGTATTCTAGTAATGAAATTACACTTGAAAATCATTTGATTTTTATAGATAAACTAGTTGGCAATAAAGAAAAGAAGTATTTTTTAGTAGAGGATTTAGGTGTAATTTATTTTAATAATATTAAGAATAATAGAGTAGAAATCGGGCTATACTCAAATCCTAGAAAATATGGAGTAGGTTCTATTTTAATGGAAAAAATATTATCATTTGACTTTGACCATTTTTACTTGGAAGTTAGAGAAAGTAATAAAAAAGCTATTGAGCTATATCATAAATATAAATTTGAGGAAAAAATGAGAAAAAATATAGATGGAAATGAGATAATATGTATGGAGCTGAAGAATGAAAATAGACAATTTTGATTTAGAAAAAGATGGTATTTATATCATTGCAGAACTTAGTGCAAACCATGGTGGAAGCATTAAAATAGCAAAAGAGACAATAAAGGCAGCTAAGGAGATAGGGGCAAATGCAATTAAGTTACAAACTTCTAAGCCAGGATTAATTACATTAGATTGCAATAAAGATGATTTTGTTGTCAAAGGTGGAACACTTTGGGATGGAAGAACATTATTTGATTTGTATTCAGAAACACAACTTCCTTGGGAATGGCATCAAGAGTTATTTGATTATGCAAGGGAGATAGGTATAGATATATTCTCTTCACCGTTTGACAAAACTGCTGTAGATTTTTTAGAGCAGTTTAACCCATCTGCATATAAGATAGCTTCATTTGAGATCACTGATTATGAGCTTATCAGATATACTGCTTCAAAGATGAGACCTATGATTATTTCTACAGGCATCGCTACGATTGATGAGATACAAGATGCTGTGGATATTTGCAGAGAGTTTGGGAGTGGTGAGATAGTTTTGCTCAAATGTACGAGCAGTTATCCTGCCCCACTAGAAGAGGCTAATCTCTTGACTATCCCAAATCTATCACAGACATTTGGAGTGGTGAGTGGGTTTTCAGACCATACTATGGGTTCAACTGCACCTATTGTCGCTGTTAGTCTCGGTGCAAAAGTGATAGAGAAGCATTTTATTATAGATAAGTCTATAGGTGGAGCTGATGCTGAGTTTTCTATGGATAAGCAAGAGTTTGGAGATATGGTAAAAGAGATAAGAGATACGGAAAAACTTTTAGGTAAGGTTGATTATAGTTTAACACCCAAAAGAGAAGATAGTAGAAGATTTAGTAGAAGCCTCTATGTAGCCAAAGATATAAAAAAAGGTGAAATTTTTACAGAAGAGAATATACGAAGTGTAAGACCAGGGTATGGAATGCATCCAAAGTATTTAAAAGATATTTTAGGTAAAAAATCTGAGAGAGATTATGATTTTGGAGATAGATTTGAGTAGATTGGATATTTTTTCAGATAAATATATTAAATTATTTGAGTTAAAATGTAATCAAAAAATAATTAAATATAAGAAAAATCATGTTTTTAAAGTTTTTTTTATCTATTATCTACGAGTATTATATTCTTTTCTACACTCCTTTAAAGTTAAAAGAGTATATAATAATTCTATAGTAATTTCACATTTAGATTCTATAGATAATTATGGCTATTTAAATAAAGAAAAATATTGTAAGTATAACAAATTGAATAATAATATAATTTATTTAGTTAGCGAAATTATTAAATTCCCTAAATATTTATATTGGTTTTTAAATATAAAGTCAGATTATAAAAACCAAATTTTCGAAGCTTTTTTAAAAAGTCAAATTATTATAGGTTTTACAAAAAAATATAATTTGAAAAAAATTATTTTTTTTGGTTATGATTATGATTTGGTATTTTTATACGCAACTATACAACTTAATCAAATTAATATTCAAACAGAATTATATTGCAATTCAGGCTTCTTGGGAGTACATAATCTTGAAGTAGCTAATAAAGTATATTGTAGAACAAAAATACATAAATATTATATGTTAAGCAGAAAAGATATTTTTTTAAGTAAAGATATAAATTATCTCTTCAATAGTAAAAGAATATCTAATCAAACCATAGTAAACAAAATAGCCATATATACATCAGGTTATTATGCTAGAAGTAAATTAAATTTTACAGATAATAATACTATTCATCAAGGAATTATTTCAGAACAACAAATTATAGAAACTATGAGAAAGTATGCTATTGAAAATCCAAATATAGATATAGTTTTATTTATTCATTTACATAATAATATTGAAAATATAATTGATGCAAAAATATATTATAAAGATTTTTTATCTTTAGATAATGTTAGATTACAAGATGAGAATGAGAATTCAATAGAAAATTTTAATAGTTATGATTTAGGAGTATGTTGTATGTCAGAGATATTTTTTGATAGATATGAGAGAGGTTATAAAACTATTTTAATGAATCCTTTTGCTTTAGATGATTTTATAATAAATTCAACCCTTAAAAATGTAACTGTGTATAGTAATAATTTGAATACAATAGACAAAATAAATGATTATTTAAAAATGAAAGATGAAAAATATTTTAACTTATTGGAAAAAAATGAATAATAGTTTTAAACTAATTATCTTAGTAATACTAGTTATTACCTTAGTCAATTTAGATATGACTAAAACAGTTGTAAATTTAATGGATAAAAACATAGGCTTGTTAAAATCACAATCAATAGAAATTTTTGTTTCAGAAAATTATAAAGATAATAAAACTTTTCTTTCTTGGGCAATACCTAAAACAAAACTACATAATCATATAGAACTATATAAAGGGAATACATTAAGTAATAGCTATAGAGAAAATGGTGAAAGAATACCTTTTAAGAGTAAAAATCAATCTTATATTTTATTAGATAATAGTAAAGCAAAAGAGTATTATTCTTTATATTCAATTGATAGATTTGGCAGATATTCTAAACCTAAATCACTATATTTAGAATCAAATGAGCAAAACTACTTTTCGAAAGGTTTATTTAAATTCAATTATTCTGAAACAGAAATTTATTATCCATATTATATTCTAGAAAATGATAAAATAAAAGTTACTTTATCAAGAGGCGTTTTGATAGGAATAGAAAATAAAGATAATGATAAAATAATTTTTAATACAAATTTTAATTTTTTAAATAGTTATTTGACGCAAATGGATATTTATGGAAAAAAAATTATATTTGCATTATATCGTCATTTCTATGAAGATGACTTATCATGGATAGAAGTTCAGAATAAAAATAAAAGTATAGTTTTTACAAGACATTATAAAAATGACAATAGAATAGAAGAAGTAATTTATTCACTAGTTGATAGTAAAACTATTAAAGTGAGTTATCATTCTGATTTTTCAGAAAATATGGATGCTGTGAGAATTAATTTTTTAGGAGATGATAATTATAAATCAATAACAAGGTGGACGGCAGAAAATGTATCATCAATTATTAATGAACCTAAGTTTGATGATACAAATTTATCGTTTATAAATAGACAATACAACAAGGAATCATTAGTAGATTATCAACATGATGAAAATATTTTTAATGATAGTTTTCCTTATTTGGAAACAAGAAAATTCTTAAATATAAATACAATATTTAATTTATTTAATAATGAAAATAAAATTTTCAGTATGTATGGAGCTACAGATAAATACTTTTTTTACAAAAACTGTAGTGGAGAAGAGGGATTTATGTTCGGTTATAAGTTTCCATATATGAGTGGAACAAAAACAATCAAAAATGACTTTACAATTTATATTAAAGTAGAGTATTAAATATAATGAATAATAGTTTTTTTTCTAATATTTTAAAGCATGGAAGTAAATATTTTATTGCATCAATAATAAGTGCGGGTACAACACTTATTATGACCAAATACTACACCTTTGTATTTGCTCCAGCAGAGTTTGGAATATTAGCAATGTATTTAGTTATGCTTAAATACATTACTACATTAGCAGGACTTACTTTAGATAGTTCTTCTACAAGATTTTATTTTGACTATAGAGAGACTAAAAGAGATGAATATTTAAGCACTATATTTTGGTTTATAACGACTCTATCTATAGTAGTTTTGGTAGTAGGATTTATATTTATGGATAGTATATCCAATTGGATAACTCCTGATAGCCAGATGATTTATATTGTGACACTCTTTGCAGGAATTGCTAGTGTATATGTGAGCTTTTTGACACGAATTTTGTATAATGAACATAAATCATCTTCTGTACTTAAACATACTATCTTTCAAACTTTTATCAATCATTTTAGTTCTTTTGTTTTTATCTCATATTTTAATTTAGGAATATTTGGTAGAATGAGTGGACAGGGATTAGGATATTTTTTAAATGTATGGACACTTTTACGAGAGTTTTCAAGAGAGAACTTATTTAGACTCAAACTTACATTTAACAAGGCTATGGCGAGTGAGACTTTTATGTTGGCATTGCCATCAATTATTGCTTCTTTACAGACGGTAGTATTTGTATATTTGGATAGAATTTTTATCAAACACTATATAGGTGACAGTGCTGTAGGAGTCTATACTCTAGGTTATATGCTAGGTCATGGTTTATCTTTAGTTTATGAGGCTATATCTCAAGCTATACTGCCCAAAGTCTATAATGATATGAATAAAGATTATCCTAAAGCAATAGATGAGTTAGAACACTTTTCATATAGATACTATTTAGGATTGGGTATAATTACAGTTATTATTTCAGCATCAAGTCCAGTAATTGTAAGTATGTTTTCAAATGATAACTATAGTGGGGCTTCGGATGTGATGCCTTTTGTGATGGCAGGATTTATGATGGGAGGATTTTATAAAATTCCATTATTGATTTTGGGCTATCATAAAATAGTGTGGTTTTATCCATTTTTAGCATTTTTTTCATTTGGTACAAATGCTTTGTTGAATTGGATGCTGATACCTATTTATGGTATTGTTGGAGCTGGATTTGCTAGTTTTGTGGGTGTTTTTATCTACTCTAGTATTATTCAAATAATATCAAAAAAGTATATGAGTAGTAAATATAATTTATTTACACTATTAATATATGCAGTTGTTCTAATTATAAATATAGGAGTTTTTTATGGATAAGATTTTTCATTTAGGTAGTTATCATACAGAAGATGAGATGAAAGATATTGTAACTGAATATTATAAATCGGTTTTTGAAAAGAAAAAAGATAGACATGTTCAGATGCAAAAACTATTTCCTACTAATTTGACACAAGATTCAAAAATCTTAGATTATGGTTGTGGTATGGGCGGTGTGAGTCAATTATTTAATGAACGATACAATTGTGAAGTAGATGGAGTAGAAATATCAGATAATGAATTAAAAAAAGCAAAAATTGCTTTTGGAGAGAATAAAAAATTAAACTTTTTACTATTAAATGAATTTGAATTCCCAGAAAAGAATTATGATTTAATATTTAGTTCACAAGTTATAGAACATGTACATAATCCTGGAAATTATTTATCAAAAATAAATTATATGCTTAAAGATGATGCTTATCTATTGATAGGTTTACCAAATATTGTAAATTTAAATTATTTGATTAATCTTCTATTTTTCTCTCCTAAAAGAATGCGTAAACATGCAAATAATATGTCTAAAGGTTATAATAAAGCAAGTAATCATATAAATGGATGGGATCCATTACATTTTATAACATTAGTTACATCTTGTGGATTTGAATTTGTTGATTATTTACCAACTGAGGGTACACCAATTACTAATGTATTTAATAAAATACCAATTATTGGAAAATACCTTTACAAAATACCTTTTCAGACGAAATTATCATATACAATGTTTTTTGTATTTAAAAAGAGTAAATATATTGAGATAGGGAACAGTGATTAATGTGTGGTATAACAGGCTTTTATTCTTATAAAAACAAAATAAATACAAAAAAATATTACGAAGCTCATAAAAAAATAGCACATCGTGGACCTGATGATGAGGGGTTTATATATAAAAATAATCAAAATACTATAGAGTATTTAAGTGGTGATGATACGATAGATGAACTGAAGCCTAGAGGTTTTATATACAATAAAGAGCCATCATCTCTTATTTTGGGGCATAGAAGACTTAGTATTATAGATTTAACATCAGCAGGACATCAGCCATTTGTATTTGAAAACTTATCTTTAGTTTATAATGGTGAGATTTATAATTATATTGAATTGAGAAATGAGCTTAAAGAGTTGGGATATAATTTTGATACAGATAGTGATACAGAAGTTTTTTTAAAGGCTTATCACTGTTGGGGTAGTGAGGCTTTTAATAAATTTAATGGTATGTGGGCGAGTGCTATTTATGACCATAAACAAGATACTATTTTGTTAACTCGTGATAGATTTGGGATTAAGCCATTATATTATTCTATTGTTGATGATAATTTGATTTTTGGAAGTGAGATAAAGTTTGTGGCATCATTTATGGATAAGCTTTATGCTAATGAGCAGATGGTTTATGAGTATATTGAATATGGTTATCTTTCTCATACAAACAAAACATTGTTTAAAGATATAGAGCAGTTAGATAATGGGTATTATGGAGTTTACTCATATTCTGGTTTTCAAAAAAAACAATATTACAGTATTGAAGAAAAAGTAACTATAAATCCTATTCAAACAATTAAAAAAAAGCTTTTGGATGCAATTAAAATTAGAATGAGAGCAGATGTTGAAATTGGTTCTTTATTAAGTGGAGGTATGGATTCTTCTTCGATTGTATGTATAATACATAGTGAGAAACTTAAAAACAATATGGATACATTTACGGCTACATACAAGGAGAAGGAGTTAGATTTTGAATCAAAATATGTTCAAGATATAATTAAAAAAACGGATTTTAATAACCACTCTATATTTTTAGAACCAGAAGATAAGTTGGTTGATAAACTATTATATATTTTGGAAACACCTTATAGAAGTTTTGCTCAAAATGCTATGTTTAACCTATATGAGTATATTGATAAAAATACAAATATTCAAGTAGTAATAAATGGAAGTGGTTCAGATGAAATTTTTTCAGGGTACAATGCACATTATTCATATTATTTATTAACTTTATTATTTAGAGGTAAATTATTTAAATTTTTTAGCGAAATAAAGTTTATAAAACAAAGAACAGATAGAAGTTATAGTTCTTTATTTATAGAGTTATTTAAGACACTATTAATACATTTTAACTTTCAAAAATATTTTAAGAAAAAGGATATATTTAAAAATAAACTATCAACTGATAGAAAAATAAAATCATTAAATCCATTGAGGAATGAAATTTTAATCAATAGAGAATATTCAGCCTTACCTGAATATTTACTTTATGAAGATAGAATTTCCATGTATTTTTCGTTAGAAGTTAGAGTTCCTTTTTTAGATTACAATTTAGTTTCAGAAGCACATAATTTAAAAGATGAAGATTTAATTAAAGATGGTATTACTAAATATACATTAAGAGAGGCAGTAAGGGGAATAATACCAAAATCTGTTTATGAAAGAAAAGATAAAAAAGGATTTTTTACACCTCATGAACTTTGGTTAAAAGCAAAATTTTCAAAAAATATAGAATTGGAATTTAATGATATTAAGAAAAATGGTTTATTTAGTTTTATGAAAAAAGAGAATATATATAAATTATTTCTAAATGATGGTTTTACTCAAAAGATATGGAGAATTTATTTAGTTTCAAGGTGGAAAAAAATATGGAAAATAGAATATAATAAGAAAGAAGGATAAATATGAAAAAAAAGATTTTAATAAGTTGTAATATGGAAATACAACATTTTTACTTTGTAAAATCATTTATTGATAAATATAATGAGGATTTTAATATAAAAGTGATATTCCAGTCACATATTTTACATATATCCTTATATAAACAAATTATTAATTATATTAATAAAAAAGGTTTAATACCTTTAATTAAAAGAGTTATCTGTGGAAATAAATACTCAAATATTTTTAATGATGAAAAAAAAGTATATTATAATAATTTTTATCCTAAAATTAATTTAGAAGATTTTTATGATCTTATAGGAAAAGAGAATATTATTATATCTAATAATATTAATTCTGTAGAAATAGTAAAAAATGTAAAAGAGTTCTCTCCAGAGTTATTTTTATTACAAGGTGGAAAGATACTAAAAAAAGATTTTTTAGATTCTTTAAAAAATACATATATTTTACATTTACACCTTGGATTAGTCCCATATTATAGAGGTGGTAATTCACAGTTTTGGTCTATCTATAATAATAAAATCAACGAAAATGGTTTTACTATTCAGTCCGTTGACCTAGGTATAGATACAGGTTCTATATATATTAGAAAATCAATTATTGATTTTAATGAGAATGATACTCAGCATAGTATGTTTTGTAAAACACACATAGAAGGTATTCAATCTATTGTCAATTTGATTGATTTTTACATAAAAAATAATTTTATACCAAAAGCGATAAAGAATAATAAAAAAGGGAAAAACTATAGTGGGGAAATGGTAACATCTTCTGCAAATGAGTATGTATACTTAAATAGAAAGAGAGTATTTGAAAATTATTCTAAAACTGATAAAAAATCTATCTATAAAGACTTATCTGTATTATGAAATTAAAAACTTTACTAACATTTGATTATGAACTTTACTTTGGAGAAAATTATTATTCTGAAGATATAGTTTTGTTTAATCCTACGGATAAGTTATTAGAAGTTTTAAAAAAAAATAATACAAAAGCTATTTTTTTTATAGATATATGTTCTATTTATGCATATAAAAAATATAAAAAATACGACTATATAGAAAAATTTATAAATCAGATGGTAAAGATAAAAAAATATGGACATGAAATAGAGATGCATTTTCATCCTCATTGGATAAATTCAAAATATGATAATAGTAAACAAGAATGGATATTTGACCATAAAAATTATTCTTATTCAAACTTAATTGATAATTTGGGAGAGAAGAAAGCAAATTATTTTTTTCTTGAAGTACATAGTTTATTTATAGATATTATTGGATATCCTCCTACAGCTTTTCGTGCAGGTGGTTATACTATACAACCGTATGAAAAAGATTTAATAAGTTTATTAAAAAAATTAAATTATAAAATAGATTCTAGTGTTACTCCTTATAAAAAATATATATCAAAAGCTCAATTTTTTGATTTTTTAGATTGTGAAGAGTTAAATATATGGTTTATTTCAAATAATAGTTTTCTAAAGCAAGGGAAAATAGATTTTTTAGAGATGCCTATATCTTCTGTAAAAAAAAGTTTTATTAATCTTATTCCTTATGCTCTTTTAAAATTAATTAATAAGACTATTCCAAATAAAATTTTTAACCGAAGAGGAATAGGTGCTTCTTTAGAATTAATTGAGTATAAAAATGATGCTTTAACAATAGCTTTTGATATGAGTTCCCAAAAAGATAAAAAGATAATCAAATATATAACAAGTTTATATATAAATAAATTTAAAAGAAACAATACTATTTATTTAAATATATTAAGCCATCCAAAGGCTATATTTGATGAGTCTTTAGATGTAATGGAGTGGTATATTAATTATATGAAAGAAAACTATGATTGTGAATTTATTGGTTTTGATGAATTGGAGATATAGATGAAAAATAAAATATATTACCTAGCTCGTTCGTATTCACCATATCAAAAAGGTGGTGGTCCTTTGATGAGAACAGGTGCTGTCAAATATTTAAAAGCATTAGGATGGGATGTAATTGTAGTTATTCCAAATTATAATTCAAAAGAGTTACTAATAGAGGGTAATATTATTCAAATACCATTTAAATTTAAATATATCCAAAAATTGACGTCTATATTGGAGAGATTAGGTATTTATGAAGATTATTTGGATAGATGGGTGGATGAGGCTTTTATATATCTAAAAGATAAGGTACAAAAAGAAGATATAGTATTTGCTACAAGTGGAGGTGAACTAGGTATGATAAAATTGGGTTCATTTCTTAAAAATACTATACAATGTAAGTTTATAGTTAATTTTAGAGACCCACTAAACTATGGCTATATGAATGGACTAAGACGGGATAAAAACTTTCATATAGGTAGAGAAAAAGCTCACGAAAAATATATTAGTAATGCTGACTTGATACTTACATCTTCACAATATTATGCAAATGTACTTAAGGGTAAATTTACTAATCTAAAAGAGAAAATAGTAAATAATTATTTTGGATATATTAAACAGATAGATACATTTAAATATACAAAAATAAAATCTGACAAATTAAAAATAGCTTATGTAGGAACTATGGGTAGTACGCAAAAACCAGAACTTTTATATCAAGCATATAGTTTATTAGGAGATAGTAATATAGAGTTGTATTTTATAGGTGATATAACAAACTATAAACCATTACAGAGTATTAAAGAGAATAGTGTTCACTTTATAGATTTTTTACCACATAATGAATTTTTAAAATTTATGAGTGAAAATATTGATGTAGGGTTTGTAAGTTTGACTAATGAGTATTTTGGTGCATGTGTACCATCTAAAATTTATGAATATATCAATCTTGAACTACCAATGATAGGGGCTTTACCATTAGGTGATGGGAAAGATATAATCAATGATAAAAATTATGGTATAGCTTGTGATTATGATGATATAGAAGGATTATCTAATACTATTAAAATGTTTCAAAATAAAGAGTATATAACTAAAATAAAAAATTATATTTTAAATGATAAGGAACAATGGTATATGTCAAATAGAATTTTAGAAATTGATAAATTACTTAGGGAATTAAAATAATGCATATAGCACATATAACATCAGTTCATCCTCAAAATGATAATAGAATATTTTATAAAGAGTGTGTGACTTTAGCAAATGAGGGATACAAAACTACACTTATTGTAGCAGGAGCTGAGAATAAAGAGAGTAGTGGAGTCTCTATCATAGGGTATCCAAAAGCAAAAGGAGGTAGGTTAAAACGAATATTTAAAACCTCTTTATTTGATATGATAAGAGCATGTAAAAAAGTTGATGCAGATATTTACCATTTTCATGACCCAGAACTTATTTTTACGGGTTTATATCTAAAACTAAAAGGCAAAAAAGTTATTTATGATATTCATGAGAATATTCCAGCAGATATTTTATCTAAACCATATATTAAATCGAAAATACTAAAACAGGTAATTTCAAAGATATTTAATATATTTGAAAAGAATATTATAAAATTTTTTAATGCTATTGTAACGGCACGACCAGATATTACTAAAAGGTTGAAACATCATAATATTATAACGCTTAGAAATTTTCCTATATTATCAGATTTTTCAAAAACAATAGAGATAGAAGTTAATAAAGAGAAACCTGCTATTATTTTTGTAGGAGGTATGACACAAATTAGAGGAATCAATAAACTAATTGATGCTTTTGAAGATTTAAATGAGTATGAACTCTGGCTACTAGGACCAATTACAGAAGAAAAGTTAAAAAGTAGAATAGATAGTGGTTGTAAAAATGTAAAATATTTTGGAGTAGTAGAGGCTTATGAAGTATTTAGTTATATCCAAAAGGCTGATATAGGTATAGTAACATTTCTATATGATTTGAATCATATAGAAACATTAGCAACAAAACCATTTGAATATATGGCTTGTGGTAAGCCCATGATTATGTCAAATTTTAATTATTGGAAAGATACGTTTAGAAATAGTTCTCTTTATGTTGATGCGAATAATTCAGAAGATATAGCCAAAACAATTAAAAGTCTAATAAATAATAAAGCTTTATTGCACGATATGGGTATTTTAAATAAAAAACTATCACAAAATGAATATAATTGGGAAAAAGAGAGCCAAAAACTCTTAAAGTTATATAAGGAGTTATATTAATGTGTGGAATTAGTGGAATAATAAATAAAAACAGTAAGAATGTTAAGCCTAATGAAATAAAAAATATAAATGCTCTTATTTCTCATCGTGGTCCAGATGATGAGGGTTTTTATTATGAAAAAAATTTTGCATTTGCACATAGACGATTATCTATCTTGGATTTAGGTGCAAAAGGACATCAACCGATGCATTACTTGGATAAATATGTAATCACTTATAATGGAGAAATTTATAATTATATAGAAATTAAAAAAGAGCTTTTAGAAGATGGTTATGTTTTTCATTCAGATACAGATACGGAGGTGATTTTAGCTTCGTATGCTAAATGGGGTGAAAATTGTGTTAATAAGTTTAATGGCATGTGGGCTTTTTCTATTCATGACAAAGTTAAAAATATTATTTTTTCTAGTAGGGATAGGTTTGGGATTAAACCTTTTTACTATACAGAAATTGATAATAAATTTATTTTTGGTTCAGAGATAAAACAGCTTCTATTTTTTTATAAAGATAGATATGTCAATAAAAAAGCTTTATTAGACTATCTTGTTTTTAATTTTGAAGAGTATTCGAATGAAACTTTTTTTGAAAATATTTTTAAGCTAGAACAATCTCATAATTTAATTTATGATATAAAAAAAAATAGTTATGAAATAAAACGATATTATTCTATAGAGGTAGATAAAAAACTAAAAAACATAGATGAAGATGCAGCTATTAAAAGATATAAAAATGCTTTAGAAGAAGCTATAAAACTTAGGCTTCGTTCTGATGTTAAGGTAGGAACATGTTTAAGTGGTGGACTTGATAGTTCTTCTATTGCCACTATCGCTTCAAATTTATATCAAAAAGAGAGTGACTTAAAGTTTACAGCCATCCATGCCAAATCGATAGATGAAGAAACAGATGAAAGTTCATTTGCAAAGCTTGTTGCTACACATTGCAACTTAGATTTAAAGATAATAGAACCACAAAATAAAGATTTTTTGAACTCTATTGATGAAGTGATTTATACACAAGAAGAGCCTTTTGGTGGTCCTTCTGCTTTTATGCAATATTTTGTTATGAAAAAAGCAAAAGAAGAATCCTGCAAAGTGATGCTTGATGGACAAGGAGGAGATGAAACACTTCTTGGGTATAATCGTTATTATATTTTATATTTAAAGAAGATAAGATTTATAAATATTTTTAAAGAGCTAAAAAATATTAAAGATAAATCATCACAAACTTTTAGTAAAATACTGTTTTATTATATTGCCATGCGTTTTTCTTCTTTAAGGCTTTTGATACATAAAAGAAAATCTTCATTTATAAAACAAAGATATTTAAAATATTTAAGTATTAATTTAATTAAAGATATAAGTAATGCGTCTAAAAATGATCAAGAATTGCAAAAATTAGAATTGTCTAAAATGAATTTACCCATGTTATTAAAATGTGAAGATAAAAACTCTATGAGACACTCGATTGAAACACGATTGCCTTTTATTGATTTTAATCTTGTACAAGAGACAGTCTCTTTTGATGTAAAGTTAAAATTAAAATATGGTTGGAGTAAATATATTTTAAGAAAAAGTATAGATACGCTTTTACCCAAAGAGATTGTATGGCGAAAAAATAAATTTGGTTTTGAAGCACCAAGTGATTTATGGATTAATAAATATGATTTAGAACTCTCTAAAGTGGTACAAAAATCGCTTATTATTGCTGAAATTACAGATAACCTACATTGGGATGATTTAAGTAATAGAGATAAATGGAAAATATTTAATATTGCAAAATGGGAAACACTTTATGATGTAAAGATTAGAAATATAAAGTAGATGAATACTATATTAAAAAAGGAAATAGATATGCTAACAAAATTTAAAACCGTCTATGTCTTAGCACCTCATACAGATGATGGTGAGTTAGGTGCAGGTGGTACAATTAGTAAATTGATTGAAGAGGGAGCAGATATTTATTATTTTGCTTTTTCTACAGCT
>Ga0193964_1000650_pt1 | contig 16617 bp, 17 predicted proteins | sample FB_7_MG_FD_140323 | JGI IMG/M metagenome (GOLD analysis project Ga0193964, IMG submission 140323) | Microbial mat bacterial communities from the Broadkill River, Lewes, Delaware, United States - FB_7_MG | ecosystem: Environmental > Aquatic > Freshwater > River > Microbial mats | place: USA... | reverse complement strand
GTTGTTCAAACGTCACGGTCGCCGAGATTGGCGAACACAATTCCGCGGCATCGAATCCATCGTCATCGCCACCACCACCACCACCGCCACCACCACCGCCACCGTTTCGGCTGCCAGCTGCTTTTTGGCCAGCCTGAAACGCCACGCTCTCCATCTCATTGACCGCCTTTTCGCGTTTCGTCTGCGCAGTGCGCAACGCATCGCCCAGCTGCTCTGCCAATTTGGTGTCGAGCGCATCAAGCAGTTCCCGGTCGGCAGCAAGCATCGTGAATGACTGATATTTTGCGGTCGCCTGAGCAAAGCGTTTGGCTGCAAAGTCGGTGTTGGCTTCCGCATAGAGAGCCAAAGCACGTTTGGCTGTGCGCTTATAAAAGTCTTGTTGCATTACGGATGCGATAAATCAGTCAGTCAGTTTTGTTTTTGCTTGTGCAATTGTCAAAAATTGCGCAGACACAAGTGCAGTGTTCAAAATATGCGCCGCCGTATTTTTTTTAATTTTCGATCGGTTGCAGCTGAAACACTCGCGTCTCTGCGCCCATGGATTTTAAAAACGTCTTTGCGGCTTCCAGCGCAGACGTACGTATTGCGACAGACACCGTCGGTAGTGCTTCGTAGCTACGCTCCGATGTCTCGTCGTCACTGATCTCGGCGTCGCTGTCCTCGTTGCACGCGTGCTCGCCAGATTGTGTTTCCTCAACCACACTGTCAAAGGGATGCGATGGTGCAATTCCAGGCACATTTTCTGCCAAATCAAACGCATCGAGTGCCCATATTTTGATTAAAACACGATCGGCGTACAAGCCAGCACTGTCGCTCATTGTAATTGCTCTCTTGAATTTGCAGACAGTTTGTTTAGTTGAAAGTTTTTTGGGTTTTTCATGCTGCTGGCATGGTGATCGTTTCAATGCGCGCGTTTGAACCCGACAACATCTTTTCGTTGAGCAAGTGCTTGATGTCGAGCATAAACTCTTTCACGTTGCCCTTGAAATAAGACGCCTTGGGTAGCACAATTTCATGATCGCCTGCCAGCTGCATGAAAGTCTTTGTCGACGAGTCGTTCATGTAAAAATGCATTGTGCAAAGCCACGCAAGACGAACGAGAACTCGTCGCGCGGTCTGACGAGCGTTGATGACCTTGTTTGGACGGTATTTGTCGCCAAGACTCTCGGCAGCGGCTCGCTCAACAGACTCGAACAGAACATCTTGGCAAAACGTGCGTGGCTTTTTGTTCAGCGGAACCTGGGTCGTGATGCCGAGCGCGGTGATTGTCTCAATGACCTTGTCGGTTTCATAGGTCGGAAGCGAAGCAAAAGCAACTGCTGTTTTGAAGAGGGCAGCCCAATGACCGGAATTGGTGGTTTCCGACAACGACTTGTGCCAGCTGACAGTGTTGGGGCGGAAAGGCCAAGTGTCCAAAATGACACCAAACTTGTTCTTGATGTCAACGCAGACACTGTCGAGCGCCACGGGTTCTTCACCAGCCTGACTTGGTGTCGACAACTCGGCATCGCCGACAGTGTTTCCTGCCTGCGCAGATTTTGCCGCCCGCTGCGGTGCGTCATCAGTGCGGCCGCGTCCGCTTGTTTCTTCTGCCAATCTACGTTTCTTTTTTGCAGACTCGGGCGACAGCGGCGTTTGAACAACGGAACGAAATTCACCGGCCGTCATGCGACCCATGATGCGTTCCAGAAAGTAATTTTCCTCCTGCTTGCACGCCGCTCTCACAGCAAGTTTGCTCGCAACGTGCACATCGCCGCCTTGCATGAGTTGACGAAACTCATTCAAATCTCCCGTTTCAATGGAGCGCTCGTACGCTGTTTGCTTTGCACAGACTGCAAAACTCGGTGCCGCCACACTGCCGCCCTTGTTCTTCTGTGCTGCCAAATCAGCTTGCTTGCGTTTGGTTGCTCGTGCGGCAACCTTCTTTCCGGTTGTTTCGGTGCTGTTTGCAGCAGCAGATTCTTTGCTGACAGTGTTCATGTTTGTGCAGAATTTTGTGCGGTGGTTGTCTGTGCGTTCAAAAATATATTCAAGACGGCAGACGGCACGCAAAACATTTTTTTATTTGCCGACGCACTTTTTTTCATCGCGATTTAAAGCTTTTGACCACACATATGCACACACACCGACACATAACAAACACGGTTGGTGACTGGCAACATGCAAGATTCATTTTCATATCATAAAACAGATTTGCAATCTGATGTTTATTCCTGCGACTTTTTCGACTTTTTGGCCGGCGGCAAGAGCGCGGTCAAGATGCGCGGCACAACGCCACCGCGAGCGACAACGCCGCCACCGATAAGCTTGGCCAGTTCATCATCGCCTTCGAGCGTGAGAAGCAGAAAGCGCGAGTTGATGCGCTGCTTCTTGCCTTCGTGGGTCGTGTTGCCGGCAAGTTCGAGGAACTCGCCCGCAATGTACTCGAGGACGGCGGCAACGTAGACGGCGGCCTTGACCGAGACGCGCGCGGCGACGCGGTTCTCCTTGAGCATGCGGTGCACGCGAGCAACCGGGAAGATGAGACCAGCCTTCTTGGAGAGCGTGGTGCGCTCCTTGGAGGCGACATCGGCGCTCTTGGCGTGCTTGAGGACAGCCTTGGCGCCCTCTGCCACAGCGTGCTTGGCGAGTTCGCCCGCGAGGACAACGCGTGCTGCGCTCTGCGCAGCCTGCACGTTGAACGTCTTCATCTTGGCACTGCGAACAAACATGCTGCCCTCGCTCGCCAAACGGTGGAAGAGGTCGTTGACAATGTCGTTCGAGACGGTCATGCCGATGCTGGTGATGCCAGTGTCGGGGTGCACCTGCTTGAGCACCTTGTGGATGTACGATTTGAATGTGGGCACTCCACGACGGGCGCGCTTTCGGCTGACTTGCTTGGCAGAAGACATTTTGATTTGGTTGGTGGGTGGTGGTTGGTGTTGACCGGTGTGATTGGTTTGATTGCTTTTCATTGCACACGAAAAAAATGACAACCACTTTTTCACCGACGGTCGACCGACCGACCGACCCCACCCACAATGCCCACCGACCACATCACTTGTCATCGTATACTTGGATACAGCCGATATGTTTCAACGTGGTTTTTGTTTCCGTGCGTTTTGTCTTTATGTTCACCCCAATTAGTCTTGGGTGAGACCACTTGGCGGATGAACAGGTCCACTCAATGTCGCACATAGAACGGGTTTACACAACATCTGTAGTCGCAAACACTATTACTAACATCATGTGGCACATTTAGACCATTCAGAGACGCTAAATCGCCGCCAAGAAGCGACAACCGACGCTTTTCACAGAGCGCAATGTGTTTGATGGCAATGCGGTCGGCAAAAAAACAACACCAAAACTACATCGTAGCTTGCAAAGTGGCTATTTCGCAAAGAGAGAATCATAAACGGAAAGGTTGGACACAAAACACTTGACTTTTTCACTCAAAAAATCGCTTGCCTCAAAAATCTGCGTCGAGGTCAAAGGTGTGTGCCTCGGTGTTTCCTTCGACCTTGTTCATGATGCCGGGACGCTGGTAACTCGCCGGACGCTTTTCGAAAAAGTTGGCCTTTCCTTCGAGACTCATCAGATCCATCCACTCAAACGGATTTGTGACATTGTAGACTGTCTCTCCAATCAGACGCATCAGCAAGCGATCCGCACAAAATTCGATGTACTGCTGCATCAGGGTCGCGTTCATCCCAATAAGGTTGACCGGAAGCGCATCGGTCGTAAACTTTTGTTCGCACACGACCGCATCGCAGATGATCTTTTTGACCGTCTCGTTGGACGGCTTTGTGGCAAGCATACTGAAGAGCAAGCACGCAAAACGACAATGAAGGGCCTCATCGCGTGAGATAAGTTGGTTCGAGAACGACAGACCGGGCATCAGGCCGCGCTTTTTCAGCCAAAAGATCGCGCAAAACGACCCAGAGAAGAAGATGCCCTCGACGGCGGCAAATGCGACAACTCGCTCGCCAAAACACACGGAATTGTCGATCCAGTTGAGAGCCCATTCTGCTTTCTCACGCACGCACGGAATCGTTTCCATCGCATTGAACAGATGCGCCTTCTTTTTCGCATCGCTGATGTACGTGTCAATGAGCAGCGAATAGGTCTCGGCATGCACGTTTTCCATGGCAATTTGAAAGCCGTAGAAGCAGCGCGCTTCTGGAAGCTTGACTTCTTGCATAAACTGCACGGCGAGGTTTTCATTGACAATGCCGTCAGACGCGGCAAAGAACGCAATAACATTTTCGATGAAAAAGCGCTCATTGTCCGTCAGTTTGTCATTCCAATCGACAAGATCGGGGGCCAAATCAATCTCTTCGGCTGTCCAAAACGCAGCTTGGTGTTCCTTGTACATCTTCCAGATCTCATCGTGGTTGATCGGAAACAGTACAAACCGATTGGGTGTCTCTTCAAAGAGCACCTCTTTGGGCACAGCTGCGCTTTCCACCTGCTTGTTTGCGTCTCCCGAATCCACATCCCTATCGGCATCGGCATGCGCATTGTCAGATGCAACCACAGACAACTTGGACAATGATTCAACAGGCAAAGACATTCTTTGTAGAGTAAAACAAAATTGAACAATCGCACACAATGTATTTGCAATTCAATCGATCGATCGATCGTTTTTTAATTTTGTTTTGGCGTCTTGCAAAGCCGTTGTTTGACCGTCAGCCCAACCAAAAAGATTGGCACCCAATCAAAAAAGATTGGCGGCAAACCGATGCAAAATAGCATCAAACAAGCTACCACGCATTGCGATACATGCGCCTTTACTCGGCGGCGGGTGCCGATGACTGATGGCGGCACAAATTGGCAATAATTCCACCGAGCGATCGCACAGACGCCTGCTGCTTTGTGGCCAAAACCATCGATGCGCACAAGACGCCGTGAAAATGCAACAAAACGCGTTCATCTTGTGCACAGACAAACAACTTGTTGGTGACAACAAGATGATACATCAGCGTGATGATATCGCTGACATCGTAGCCGGTCGACTCGACCAGATTTCGAACGAGCGTCATCGCGCCCCTGAAATCGCGCAGCACACACACGTCGAGCACGTGCAGTATTGCGACACTCGACGGCGTATGGCTGATTGAAAATACAGTTTCCTCTGTGAGCACAGCCGTGCGAGTTTCCTGCAGCCTTGCATCATCGTCTCTCATAATGCTGTCTATGCAATACACGGCCTGATAGTCGTTGAGCATTCGTCGCACGTCTCCGTTGGCCGCCAACACGAGCGCATCGACACCGGCACGTGTCACTGTGATGCGCTCTGCCTCTGCAATGCGCAGCACCAGTAGTGCCATTGAATTGGGGTCGACGCGATCAAGGTGCAGGGCCACACACTTGCTCTGCAGAGGTCGCGATACATTATTGACGATATCATTGCACGTGAGGAGAAAGCAAATGCGATCGCTGTGCTTTTCGACAAGACACTGCAGCGCGCCCTGAGCCTCTGTTGTCATGCTGTCGACCTCATCGAGCGCAATGATTCTCTTCAGTCCGCGGGCCGTGCACTCTTGCGACGAGCGTTCTATGAAAGAGCGCATCTTCTTCTCGACACTCACAAAACAGCGTTCATTTGACGCATTGGTGCGCAGCACAAAATCGGGATCGGCAGTGCAGTCACGACCAAAATTGTCTGCGCCAAAACTGTGTTCAATGATGCAGTTCATCAGTGTTGTCTTGCCAGTGCCTGATTCCCCGTAGAAAATCATGTTGCACAGCAGCTTGTCGGGCTTGGTCAACATCTCTGCGAGATACTGAATCGTCGGACCGTGTCCGCAAACATCGGCCAGGTGCCGCACCTGGTACTTGTTTGTCCACGTTTGGTTGTGCACGCTGTGAAAAACCGGCGCCTTGCTTGGCACAAGAGGCAATTCGTCTGCAACGACGCTCATTTTTCAAAAAATCAATCGTGTGCGCGCGCACACGCTTTTGTTGCTGTCGGTTGGACAAGTTTTTTTGCTGCATTGCAAATGTTCAATTGCTCGCAGAAAAGAGCCCACCATCCGCACGCCTCTCCCGCGCGCATCAAAAAAAACGCAAACGTGCACCAAAAATGTCTGTCACAAAAACTGTTCGCACGCAACCGTGGACGGAATGCTACAGGCCGCGCACTGTGGACGAAATGATCGGAACGACGTCAATGCGGCGCAACTTGGCGCGCGAAATTGTTGGCGGCGTGTCCAATTGCATGGTCTCGGGACCGCCGGGATCGGGCAAAACAACACTGGTGCTCGCTGTAGCGCGCGAGTTGTTCCCCTACCCGGCCGACTTTAAGCGACGCGTGCTGGAATTGAACGCATCGAACGATCGTGGAATCAATGTTGTGCGAACCAAGATCGCCACGTTTGCGCGTCAGAGTATTTCTCGCCAACAACAGACGCTAGAGCCGGGCAAAAACACTCTCTTGCCGCCGGTGCGCATTGTGATTCTCGACGAAGCGGATCGGATGACACCAGAGGCGCAAGCGGCGCTGCGGCAAATGATGGAGCGGTATGGCAAACTCGGTGTGCGGTTCTTCATTATCTGCAACTACAAAAGCGATATAATCGTGCCGCTCGTGTCTCGCTGCCAACAAATCCCGTTCTCTCCGCCGCCTGCCGACGAGATTGTGCGACGGTTGTACAAAATTGCACACTGCGAAGGGCTGTTGGACGACATTGCCAGCGCAAGTGAGGCAAAGAGCATATTTGCGCACATTGCGCGGCGAAGCAATGGCGACATGCGGCAGGCGATGCACTGGTTGCAGAACATTGCGCAGCGACAGCGATCACGGAGGCGAATGTTGAGCGACAAGTCGGACGCTGATTCCCGTCAGGCGCTCATCGTGTCGAGCAGCGAGTGCAAGCTGTCGATCGATCACATGAGTGGATCTGTGCCCGACGAGTCGATCGAAACGCTTCTCGCTCTGTTACTCAACGTTATTGTCAATCCCGACACTGTCAAAGCTGCAGCGGCCGACCATGCATTGTGGTGTGCAACGGCGCAGCGACTCGTGTTGGACGAGGCGTTTTCACTTGGCAAGTGCATAGAGCAGCTATCAGAGCGCATAGTTTCCTACTGTACACAGAACACAGCGCCAACAGTCAATCGAATCTGTGCCGAGTACCTCTATCGCCTTGCGCACACTGACGTTGCACTGCACGCCGGTGGAGATCCGCAGATTCTTCTCTATTCGATCTATCACGCAAGTGTTGCGCAAGAGTAAACCGCTACTGGACAGTCGTTTCTGATTAACATTGCGCAAGACGTTTCCGCTTTTTTATTGGTCTTCAACGGGCGCATCAGCGTTGCGAATGTTCAAAAGTGCATCGAACGCCTCCTCCACCGTTTCCACGCACACGACAAGCGGATGCCAGTAAAAGACGTTTGTCATACAATAGTGCGAGAACTGCGGCACTGGGCTCTCCGAATCGGCGCCGCCCGTTTGCAAGCTGTGTTTTCCGGGACACAAAATGACGACCGGTTTGTTTTGACCAAGTGCACAACCAATCTCGGAAAACGTTCCTCGATACGCATATGTGTCATTCTGCATAATTGCGAGTACTGCATCTGCTTCTGTGACCTCGTCAATATCGCACTTGGCGGCATGTGCCATTTTCTCCGGACACATGCCGGTCACTTCGCGATCGATCCACGTGCTGGTCACAAACAGATCGGCTTGATCGCGCACGCGTTCTTGAATGACTTTTGCCTCGCTGCGGAATTGCCAGCCACCAGCGACGTAGACCTTGATCATTATTGTTGTGACAAAATGAATGGCGATGCACGCTGCAAACATACACGCACAAAAACAAACTTGAAGACACAACTGTGTTTTTTGTTTGTTTGCCAACAAGACGTTTTTCTATTGGCTTGAATGAGTGTGCCAGCTGCAAATGTGTCGCAAAACGACATCAAAGGAGGTGACAATGTGCTTTCACGCAAGTCTGTGGTTCTGTTTGCACAAGACTCGGAGCGAGTGATGCAGTTGCTTCTCGATGTGATTGAAAAGCGCCGCAATGTGAGTCACTCTCATTTTTCGCACTCTGTGAAGGACGTCAGTGAGGTGCTGACGCGCCTGTTGCGTGACGGCGATCCACCAATCGTGGCGATGGATGGGTGTCGCGAAAGCAGCGTCACACTGCTGCCAGGACAAACCGATTCGTACACAAAACGACTGAAAGCAATTTTAAACAGCGTTTTTGGGCCGCACCAAACGCTGCTCACAGAACCGACTGTCGTTGACAAGGACGGATCGGCAGAGTCTTTGTCGCAAGCAGATTGCGCATTCAAGATCACCATCCAGTCGAGTGTTGAAGACCCAACGCTGCGCCAAATTCGATGCTACACGATGCGCTTTACTCAGGTCACCGAGCAAAACTCCAGATGGCCCATCTTTTCGTCACTTTTGGGTGGTCGTTTGTTTGATAACCGACGTGTAGAGTGTGAATGGTTGATTTTCAGTGGATCGTATCGTTTCTCCAAGACACAACAGCTGTGTGATCAACTGCAACAGCTGTTTGACGACACTGTGACTCGGTCCGATGAGGGCGAGCAAAAGTAAAGACGTCCGACCCTGTGTTTTCACAAACCAAATGGTGTCATGCAATCAAGAAATGTGGCATATGCTTGCAGCAATATTTTTTAATGTGAACGGTAGAGAGTGTAAACCAAACGGTCAAACTTTACGTTACGTCAAATCCCGAAAGACATCATGTCATACGGTCGCAAATCGCAATTCACAGACGACAGCGCACCGGAAGTGGCCGCCGCTACGAGTGAGCCGACAAGTGAAATCTCTGTCGAAGCGGTTGCAGCTGCCGAGAAAAAGCCGCTCGAACGAGACTGGGAAGCGCCTCAGGGACCCCAAGTCGACGAGCAGACCTACGCAGACTACTTGTTGTCGCTTCCGTGGCCACAGCGCATGTTGCTTGCGAGTGTTGGCGTTGCCGTCTCCCTTCTGCTCGTCTTTCTCTTTTGGCAAATGACCAAGGCTATTTTGCGCTCGCGCAATCTCGCAAAGGGCATTCGCAACAGCGACGCCATTAGCCAGCCGGCTCTTTCTTCGGCGCTTGGCAATGCCGCTCTTGCCGCCGAAGTCAAGGCCGGCATCGGTGAAAACTGGCTCTATGCGATCCTGGCCATTGTCTTTCTGTCTTTTGGTTACGGCGCTTTCGTCAGCCTCTACAACAGCGGTCGACTGTTTGCGCGCTCGTTTACCGCACCGTCTGTCGGCTCAGACTGAGAAAACGATTGAAATGCCACCAGCCCATTTCAGTTGTTTTACAATGATTCGTCGCACAAATTGGCTTGAATGACTGTTTTTTCAGATAGATTCTGTTTCGCTCTGACAATCGCCGATCACGCCGATCACGCCGATCACGCCGATCACGCCGATCACGCCGATCACGCCGATCATGCCGATCACTTTCGCTCAACCGTCTCGCTTGAACGAAACGCCAACCAAAATCACAAACCCGTCAACAATGACCACCCACTGCAAACCATATATCAATACACACAACGTGCACAATAGTAATGGCAGTGCACGTTTTGCCGGTATCGGTGGCAACCCGCCCCACGACAAGACGATCACAGTGATCGGTCCCGTTCCCTACCAACTCGACGATGTGGCCCGCGCAAAGATGGAAGCGGCGTTTTTTGAAGAATCAATTGATGTTTCGACCCCACCAATGTGCATTTCTTACGTCGGCAACTGTAAACAAGTCGGCCTGTCGCACAGGGTTGTCACTGACACAGCCGCGACTCTGCGTGACACTCTTGTCGAAGATGTCCGAGTTTTGCCAAAGAACCGTGTTCTTTTACAACTGCTCGACTGCGTCAACGAAATGCTCAGCGACAATATTGCAGGGTCTGTGCTGCTTTTGTATGTCGAGCCGGGACGATGCGTGGACGCACAATTGTGCCAGGTTGTTCAAAAAACGACACAACATATCATGGTGTCGTACACACTGCGCAGTGATCTCGTCGAAATGAGGGAAACCAAGATGCAAATGTACAACTATGGCACCGACGAGTCTGCATACGACTACGACGAGTTTTGGGAACTTTAGTAAAGAAACCGTTCATTCCACCTGTACACACATATATAATCAAGTTCATTCTTGTTTTTCGTACGCACGCGTACCTCCCATCATTTTCGCAGAGCCACAGCAGTGGACCACTGGTGGCACAGTGGCGTCAAATAATCTACAGACACATTCAGCCTTGTGTAACGAGTCGTCACCAGCTTGTTGTAGATTTCGATCACAACAAGCACTGGAAAATGAAATGGTCTCAGCAACAAACAGAGGTCAACGAGATGTCTGTGTGCGTATACCAATAGATGTCTCTTGAGGTGCGGTACCAGTGCTGGGCTGTGTTCAGTAGCAATTTGTATTGGCGTTTTCTTTGAGAGAACGATGCCTTCAGGGCCATCGGTGCCACCGTTTAGATTGGCACCGTGCTTTACGAGCAGGTCGATGGTGTTTTTTGCAGCAGTGCCGCGACTGTTATCTCTTGTCACAACAGACCCGAGAGCACAACTCGAGTCATTAGACAGGTGATTGACATTGGCATTGTGTTCCAAGAGAACTGCAATACTTTCGACATCGTGTTGTCTTGCAAAGAAATACAGCGCCGTTTTTCCCGAATCTGTCTTTTGATCGACATCGGCGCCGTGTTGCAACAGACAGCGTGTGATTGAGGCAGACTTTCCGGCACAATGCAGTGGACAAATGCCATTGTATCTGGTGCCGCGCACATTCGCACCATGTCTGATCAATAAATCTACAATCTCGTATTTTCCCATCTGAATGGCGTAAATCAGCAGTGAGCGCCACGGCAAGACTCCAAGCACAGGATCATTTGAATCGGCACCGTGCGTCAGCAGTATGTCGACAATTTCAATTGAACCAGCTTGCACAGCGATCGCCAATATGGACTGTGCGTGTCGTGTCGACACATTGACGTCGGCTCCTGCACGCACCAGCTGCCGCACGGTTTCGACCTGATGGTGTGTGACCGCAAGCAAGAGAACGGGCACATCGTGTTCACTTTTTGCGTTGGCCAAGCCATTTCCGGTTGCGTCGAGCAACAGAGCAACCAGTTCTTGGCACGGTTCCGTCAACGTCCACGCAAAGAGGCGCACGGCGACACGCATGGGATCACAGTCCCAATCTCTCTCAATCTCCACACTCACATAAGGGTTTTCATAACAAGATTCGATCGCTGCGATTCGGTACAGCAATGTTTGTTTGCGCATAAATTGGGGTTGACATCTGGCGCTGTCTCTGTTCATTCTTGCAGTCGGTCGGTGATGAATGGTGAGTCGCGAATGTATAGAGGTTCTTTGTAATCTTTTAAAAACATCGTGTTCACCGTTTTTATTCAAAGACGCAAAATGTCGTTCCAAACCCTTACGGGCAGCACGACGCGCAGCAGAGCGACGGCTTGTCGATCGCGTCGGGGCAATCGGCGTTGACACCGATCTTGTTGCGGCAGCCCGACCAGCAGCACTGGAGAATCTTGAGTTCGACCGGCTCAATCGGCAGATCGGCACCGTCTTGCACACCGCACACGTACCAGCGGCACGTGGCCGATGAAAACTCGTAGCAGATGCTGTTGACGAGGTCGAGTTCAGCTTGGTCCTCAATCACATCACCGGGCGCCTTGTTCGGGCCGGAAAAGTAGTACTGCGTGAATGTGGCGCCGTCGCAGCACGTGTGGCCGCTCGGGTTGGAGAAGACAAACGGCAGCGTGCACTGAACGTTGTTCGGGTCGCGGTAGTAGCGACCGTTTGACGTGTCGAGAATGAACACCTGGTAGCCAAAGTCAGGGCCTGTCACAATGAACGGCGGCGAGAGGCCAATTGTCTCGATGTTGACCGTCGACGGCACACCGGCAACAACAAACGACGTGCACGCCTCGGCCGCGGCGTTGTTGTTGGTGTCGCTGTTGAAGCCGCGCAGTTCGCGAAGCGCCATCTCGAGATCTTCGTTGGAATCGTAGACCTTGGCCTCGTAGCCGAGCGGGCGGCCGCACGAGTCGTAGCGCAGACGCCACCACGTGCAGTTGACCGGATCAATCCACGATTCGTAGAGAAAGTTGACCGCACCACGGAGCGCCGCCGGGTAGACGGGCGTCGCCGCGGCGTAGCCGTCGTCTTCGGGGTTGACAGTCGGACCGTAGCCGATCGGGTCGTCGAGAACTTCGTAGCCAGTCTCGGTCGGCGCGAGTTGAATCGAGCGGTAGCGGAAGAATGTGCCATCGTCGGTCTTTCCCTCAACCGGGTCGACACCGACCGGCAGGTTGGCGCAGACAATGCTCGGATCAAAGCCGCACGAGCCCGCCGGACAGCCGCCGCCAGTCATCACAATGCCCTGGCGAAAGCTGCGGATGCCCTTGACCGGACGGCACGAGCAAGGCGCGCAGCATTCGCTGCTCGTCTGACCGACCGTCTCGCAACCACAGCTGTCGCACGAGAGGCAGTTGGAAATCACTTGCGACGCACCGACGCCGCGCGACGCACCGACGCTGCGCGACGCAGCCTTGACCGACCGCTTGGCAACGGCACGCTTGGCACCGGCCGCCGGACGAGATGTTGTAAATTGACGACGCATACTGAAAAAGTTGAAAGTGTGTTTTGTCTTGCCACACACTGGGGTGTCACCAAAAAATCGCGATCGTCACATAAACGCGCGACAGTGCAACAAAGAATTTGTGTGCCGTTTACCTATGAGTTTTTCTGACAAGACACCACACCGCACAGGTGTTTTTCAAAACACATTGCTAGACTCTGCAGTTGTGATGCAAGACGCGCGTCTGCTCGAAAAACTTTTGACAACGGGAAATAAGCAGTATTCGCACGAAAGAGCCGCATCAGCCGCGCTCTTGCGTGCGGCACATCTGGGAAAAACCGAGATTGCAAAGATACTCATCAAGCACGGCGCCAGTGTCGGATGGCAACACATGTGTGGGCAACGCAATTTCTCTCTCTTGCTCGCAGCGCACGGTGGACACACACAAATGGTCGAGTTGCTCTTGGAAAACGGCGCTGACGTGAACCAAACGAATGCGCTCGGACACACAGCGCTGTTCATGGCGGCAAAGGGAGGCTACCTATCGATTATTCATATACTTTTGCGATTCGGTGCCGACGCGCGTCTCTGTGACCGACGCGGTCGCACACCTCTCTACTTTGCAATCGTGGCACACCACTTTGGTATAGCTGAATTTTTGCGTCACATTGCGACAACTGGGCGCTATTGCGGCGATCTGTTGGAAGACACATTGTGCGACGACAGTGTCAGCGGAACAGAACGACCAGATGTCGCGTCGTGTGCCTAATAAAGTGTCACTAATTTTGTTTCAATCGTTTCAAAACGTCCCATGCGTGATGTCGCGCAACTGGATGGGCCCGATACTGTAAAATAGAACGGTAGACGGTGTACAGCGCCAAAACAGGCAACCCAAGCGGCTTTAACAAAATTGCAAGAGAAATCAGCCGCATATGTTCTCGCCGTTTCATTGCGTTTTCCAAGAGAGACTCTACTTGTTTGTGATCTTCGTACCTGGCGCATTCGAGCGGCGTGTCGCTATATTGACCGGGACGATTGAGGTGGGCACCATGCTCAATGAGAACAGCCGCAACCCGCACGTGGCCAAATTGAGCGGCAACGTGAAGCGCCGAGTCGTGATTGCTTTTATCCGCGTCGACATTGACTTTGGCACCGTGCTCAATAAGAATGCTTGCAATACGTTCGTGCCCCCACCTTGCGGCAGCGTCAAGTGCGGTACCTTTTTGCGTACTGAAATTGACTTTGGCACCGCGATCTATAAGAGCGCGCACCATGTCTTCGTGACAATTCCGCGCAGCGAGATAAAGTGGTGTGCGCGCCCAAGAATTCGGCAAATCCAGATCTATGGTTTTGTTTTCATTTGAATCCAAAAAACTGATCAGAGCGGCAAGATTTCCTTTTCTTGCTGCATTGTGCAGCGCTTCACTCATTGTTGAGCGCTGAAAAAAAGTCTGTTGCGTTAACGGTCGCCCTTTATTGTCTTTAGAATATTCCAAGCACGCTGAAGCGGCACCATCCAGCGTTGGTGCTGCACAATAGAAAGATATATTGTGTATACAACCAAAATGGGCAGACCAAGTGGCTTTAAAATAAATGCCAAAAAAATCAATCGGTCTTGTTCTTCGCTCTGCATTGCTTTTGCCAACAAGTCTACTGAAAGAAAAGAACTTTCGCCGTCATCAACATGTGCAATACTTGTAAACGCGAAATCAATTGGAGTGGACCCAAAGCGGTCCTTTGCAGCAAGATTGGCGCCGTGCCCGATCAATAATTTTGATAGTTCAACAAACCCACGTGAAGCAGTCATGTGTAGTGGAGTTGCAGCAGTATGATTGGCGCAATTTACATTGGCCCCACGATGAAGCAACATTCCCGCCAAATTGACACTGCCGACCTTGCATGCGCCGCAAAGTGGCGTATCGCCCGAATTATCTTGGCTGTTGATATCGGCTCCGTGATCAATGAGAAGGCGTGCAACATCTGGTTTTTGCTGTAACACAGCGTGTTGTAAAGCCGTCATTTTCCGGCGATCCTGAGTGTCTACTTTTGCTCCACGGTCCATCAGAATCTCCACCACACCATTTTGGCCAGCGTAAGCCGCCTTATGTAGTGCCGTTGTGTCCCACAGTCCGCACGCGTACCCATTGATCAAAGAACCGGCATCAATGAGAGCCGTGACCGTCTCTTCATGCCCAAACTCAGCGGCGAGAATAAGCGGCGTTGCACCGTCGCAGTTTTCGAGATTGACGTCATGATGTTTTGCCAAGCGCATCACAGCTTGCACATTTCCCTCTCTAGCTGCATCGTGTAACGGAAAATAGTTCATTGTTGCAAATTTTTGGTTCGGTTGACGGACCTTTCGGAACATCTTTTCTTGATCGATCGACTCAGATGCCACAGTGCAAGCAACATTACATTGTCAACTTCAGGGCAGTCCCGGTTTAGTATATTTTTTGTGCCTATAAATCGTCGTTTGTCTTTACTTTTGCTCAAAAGTCAGCTTTTGTGAACCGGAACCGTTGCCATCTTTTGCACTGGCGCGCACAATGCCGCGATAGTTTGGTACAATGCAAAGGAGATCTTTTTCGCCATTGATTGCGCTTGTGGCGATGCTCGACAATGCACTTTCAGATCCAACCCACAGCGCCTCTGACCCAGGCACGTTGCACATCTGCTTCTCTGACAGCGCACTCGACAGAGCAAACTTTTTTGCCGCTCCAGATGCCGACGCACCACCATATGTGCCGAGAAGCGCCACACCACCGCCTCGATCCGGCCAATTGAGTTTCACCACAACAGGCGCATCGCCGTGCGTCTTTTTGTGCGCTGCAACACGCGCGTCAAGCGCTTTCTTTTCAGGTCCGCTCAAGAGCGCCGACGTCAACAGCGCAGATTTGAAAACCAACAGGTTGTCATCAGATGGAACTGTGACCGCAAGGGTGTCTGTAGCGGTCTTTGCCTTGGCGCTGGCAACACTCTTTTTCGATTTCAACGAAACCTGGAAGCGCCCTCGCCACGCACGATCGCTGTCCACCGCTGCTGCCGACGTCTTTTTTGCCGCCTTTGGTTGCTTCTTTGCCACGCTCTTTTTGGCGCTCTTGGCAACCTTTTTTGCCGGCTTGGCTTTGGCGACGGCAACCGACGTCATCTTTGGTGCCGGTTTTTTACGCGGTCGTAGTGTGCGCTTGGGTGGCATTTTTTGTCAAGGGCGATGTAAAGCTGGCAGAGTGTTGTCTTTTACTGATCGAAAAGGTGTGACAACAATTTGTTTTCAGTTTGCATCGTTTTGCGACGACTCGGATGCCACAATTGCCAGATGCTTCAGTTGGTAAGCCAACTGTTCCGGTGTGGGCGGCAATTCCTCTTGCGCATAGTATGTGACCTGCCACGTAAATTCAAACTTTTCGGACAGCAAGCTGATGTCGTTTTCGGCAGCACGAATGCATCGGAACGCTTGCAATTGAAAGTGTGTGCTTGGGCGTCTGCGAAACACTTTTCGAAAAGCGTTGATCTCTTCTTTCTCGTCCCAAGATTCGTCGTCGTCGGAATCAGTTTCACTGAGCGCGTCTGGGGCATCATCGCTGAAACTATCGCTGTCATTTTGATAGCCGATTTTGGAATCAAATTCGTAATACTTGACCAGTCCCGATGCACCCACCTGAATGATGCACGCACTTTCGCCACACGTATCATTGAATCTCAAAAACCAGTCTGAACCGTACCCGGTGTTTTTAACAAGACGGTATGTGCTCGTTCTGCCGAGAATTCCGTAATGGGTGGGAGTGCTTTTGATTTTTGTGATGCTTCCTTTGCGAATGTATGTTTCAATTTCGCACTGGTACCACTGTGATCTCGGGGCATTTGCCGCAGGCATCCAGCAGCGAATAATCGACGGCTCTGTTCTGCTTGAGAGTGCTTTAAAATTCAAATCGGAATTCATCTTTGTGCTTTGCGACGTGGTGGTTGAGTTTGTATTGTCCAACCCCCCCCTGCACAAACTTTAAAGATTAAACAGAACCAATCAGTCTTATTTTTACATCTAGTCCTC
>Ga0193964_1000649_pt1 | contig 16635 bp, 12 predicted proteins | sample FB_7_MG_FD_140323 | JGI IMG/M metagenome (GOLD analysis project Ga0193964, IMG submission 140323) | Microbial mat bacterial communities from the Broadkill River, Lewes, Delaware, United States - FB_7_MG | ecosystem: Environmental > Aquatic > Freshwater > River > Microbial mats | place: USA... | reverse complement strand
CTACTTTTGCAGTGCATCAGGAGAGATGGCAGAGTGGTCGAATGCGGTGGTCTTGAAAACCATTGTACTGCAAGGTACCGGGGGTTCGAATCCCTCTCTCTCCGCTAGGAAAAATAGCTTGTCGTAGGACAAGCTATTTTTGTATCTATACATTTTTAGTTTATTTGTAGTCAAATTGATTGGTGTTATGTCCAATTTCAGACTGTGAAATCAGTTAAATTGTTGATGCTATTGTTTTGAGTAGAGCTAAACGTCTTGTTGCAAGCATGTTGCAGTTTTTAGAGTGTTTTTTATTATCAAAACTCATTGAAATGCTTGTAGGAATAATAGTTTTTTCTTTTCTTTGCACACGTAATACACGGGAGTAGCTCAGTTGGTAGAGCACTGGTCTCCAAAACCAGGTGTCGGGAGTTCGAGCCTCTCCTCCCGTGCAGAGAGCAAAAAACCTCATCAATTTCTTGATGAGGTTTTTTAGTATATATATTTATTAAGGTTTTTTAGTCGAATTCCACAACTGTTATTCCTGCACCTCCCATTTGAAGGCTTTCGTCGTGATAGTTCTTAATTACATTCATAGAGCCTAGGTATTCACGTATTATTTGTCTAAGTATACCATGACCAGTTCCGTGGAGTATTCTAACTTGCCTTGCATCGACCATAATAGCCTCGTCAATGAATTCGGCTACTTTTTGCATGGCTTCATCTCCTCGCATGCCTCTAACGTCTATATCTGGCTTAAAATGGAGTTTACGTTTATATACGTTCTCTCGTACTTGGGAGGTTGAATAAACTGATGCAGATTTCTTTGCTTTATTTCTACTTACCCATTCTAGTCCTTTAATTTCAACAGATGTCATAAGATTACCAAGTGCAACTATAGCAGTCTTGTTATTTATTTCAACAACTTCTCCAATTGTACCAGATTTTTTAATCTTAACATTATCACCAACCTCTATTGTTGTTTTTTTCTTTTTAGGAGCAACGATAATCTCTTCTGGTTTAGATTTAGTGGCAACTTTTTTGCGTTTTTCTTCTCTTTGCTTTAGTTTTTCAATCTTTCTCCTAATTCTTATGTCTGATTCGGTGTCAGCTTCTTTAATTTGTTCTTTGGTTTTCTCTAAAGTTTTACGGGCAAGTTTAGTTTTTTCTTTATCAGCCTGGCTCTCTTTTATTTCCCTAATAGTTTTTTCTATTGATTTATTGGCTTCTGAAATAATATTCCCGGCTTCGGTTTTAGCTTTTTCTAAAATCTCTTTTCTTAGTTTATTTGCTTCTTGAAGTTCTTTATCATATCTGTCGATTATTGAGTCGAGTTTTTTCTCATTATCGTGAATCTTACGTCTTTTGTTTTCCCAATATTTTTTATCTCTGGCTATATCCTTAAGATGCTTGTCAAAGTTAATATGGTCTGCTCCAATTTTATCTGTAGCATCATCAATGATTGCTTGTGGTAATCCAATCTTTTTAGCAATTTCGAAGGCAAATGAGCTACCTGGTTTACCGATTCTTAACTCAAAGAGCGGTTGCATATTCTGTGAATCGTATAACATGGCTCCATTTATTATGCCAGATGCAGATTCAGAATAGTGCTTAAGGTTTGTATAGTGAGTTGTAATAACCCCTTTGGTCTTTTTGTTATTAAGCTTGTGTAGGATTGCTTCTGCAATAGCACCTCCAAGCATTGGTTCAGTACCTGTACCAAATTCGTCAATAAGTATTAAACTATTTTCGTTAGATAGCTTAATGAAGTTCTTCATGTTTGTAAGGTGAGAACTATATGTACTTAAATCATTCTCTAATGATTGTTCATCTCCTATATCAATAAATACATCTGAGAAGATTCCCATTGTAGAGCGCTCTGAAACAGGAACAGGAATTCCGCATTGGAACATGTATTGTATTAGTCCAACTGTTTTTAAACATACAGATTTACCTCCTGCATTGGGCCCGGATATTAGTATTATTCTATTATCTTCTTTTAATTCTATACTAAGGGGAACAACCTTTTTATTTTCTTCTTTATGAGATAAAAATAATAGAGGGTGATATGCTTCAACCCAGTTAAAGTATGGTTTGTTTTCGTATTCTGGAACAATAGCATTTAGTTGTCGTGAATATAGGGCTTTTGCTCTTACAAAGTCTATGAATCCTAGAAAGTCGTAAGCAGGAATAATATCGTCGATGTAAGGACGGATATCGTTGCAAAAGGCAATAAGAATTTTCATTATTTCCCTTTTCTCAGCGTACTCTAATTGTTTAATCTGGTTGTTTGTTTCTACAATTTCTGCAGGTTCAATATAAGATGTTTTACCAGTTGCAGATTCATCATGAACAATACCGTTTATTTTTCTTTTGTGTGCAGAGGGAACAGGGATAACCATTCGTCCATCTCTAATAGAAATGGATGATTCAGGGTCTGCCCACCCTTCTTTTTGAGCCATCTGCATTAATCCATGCATTCTTTTGGAAATACCGGATTGCTTTTTAAGAATTTCTCTTCTTATTTCACCAAGTTCAGGACTGGCAGAGTCTTTTACTTTACCATGTTTTGATACGATGTTTTCCAGACGTTGTGATATATATGGATATAAACGAAGTCTTCCACATCTTTCAACTAAATGAGGATAGCTCTCTTCTTTACCTTTGAAAAATCGTGAGATAGCAGTAATTGATTCTAGAGAACGTTTGAGATTGAACAGTTCGTGTATGTCAAGAAAAGAACCTTCAATTCTTATTTTCTCGAGGCTCTCTCTTACGTCGTAAAAATATGATGTAGGGAAATTGTCTTCTTCTTCGCAGATTGTAATGAATTCTTGTGTTTCATTAAGACTGCGGCAAATAGATCGGTGAGAAGTACTAAAGCTCATCTTGTCAACGAGTTCGTTGCCAAGAGAGCTTAAGCATAATTTCTTTAAAGATTGACGAATTTTACTAAATCCTATTTTGTCCTCAAAATTCTTAGGGTATATCACTTTGTCCTGTATTTTAAATGTTTGGGACAAAAATAGTAAAAATTTTGCGGATTATTTTTTATCTATGTCACCGCCACTAGAAGAGTGGACTTTTGTAGATTGTGGATTACCGTAATAGTTGATGTCAGCAGCACTTGATGCATTTGCCACTATTGATTTTTCTGCACAAACATCAATATCAGCAGCACTTGATGCATCTGCTCTAACATGTTGTGCAATTAATCTTCTGGCTTTTATTTCTGCTGAGCTAGAAGCGTCTGCATTTAAATTCTCTGTTGTTCCAGATATAGTAATTTCCGCAGAACTTGACGCATCTATATTAATGCTTTCTGCATCAAAAATAAGTTTAATTTCTGCAGAACTTGACGCATCCAGGTCAATATTATTAACTTTTAAAGTATTTGTACTGACAACATCTGCGCTAGAGCTTGCTCTTACTGCCTTAAGTTGTTTAAGTGTTATATGTATTGTTGCTTTTTTGTATCTGCTAATACAAATATTTCTTTTCCAACGTATTGAAAGTGTTTTATTTCCTCTTACTTCCGTAATTATATGATTTAGTAGATTTTGGTCTGCTTCTACTTCAATAAATTCTTTTTCTCCTTGAGTGATTATAGCAGTAAGTCCAGCTGAGATATTGATCTTATCAAAGTTTTTTATATCACTTCTTTCTTCTGTTGCAATAATATTATTTCCTCTTATTCGTTGCCCATTAACACAAGAGACAGTAGTAAAGATGACAGCAATAACAATAAATGTTTTGCTTATGTTTTGTAATTTTTTTATGAATAATTTTTCCATCTTAATATGTTTTTATGTTTGTAATTAATTTTCTTTGAACTTATAATTATTTGTATGACGTTTGTGTTAATGAATTAGTTACAAGATAGAATTGATTATTTTTTTTGTAGCTTTGTAACATAAGTAATGCAAATGTTTATGAGAAATTTAGTGAGATATATTTTTGTACTGTTTTTATTGCTATTGGCAATCAATGTTAAAGCTCAGGTTAATTTAGAACTTAATATATCTATATATGAAGATTCACCTAGAGGAACGAAGGTTAATGTGATACCGAGTTCTAGTAAAAGTTCTACTAAAACTAGATCAGTTAAACGTACAGGACGTTGTAATCTATCTTTAAAATACAATGATTTATACACCATAAAGATAGAAAAGGATGGTTATGTTTCAAAGATTGTTGAAGTTAATTCTGATGTACCAGAGAGTGTTATTAATGAAGGAGAAGAGTTTCCAAAGAAGAGAATAGATGTTGTTTTATATCCAATTAAGGGTGGTGTTGATGTAAAGATTTTCAAGCAACCTGTTGTAAAGATTGCTTACGATAGGGATTATGATGATTTTGTTAGAGATAGGGAATATGAGCAAGCTTTGAAAGGAAAAATCAATAAGACAGAGAATGATTTAAAGATTCCTGATTTAAAGAAAAAAGATATTGCAATTTCTACAACTCCTAAGTCTGTGTCTATTCCAGACGTAAAGACACCAAGGCCTTCACGACGTTTGTCTAGCAATATGCCTGTTGTAAGGAAAAGTAAGAAGGTAATTAAGTCCAATGTTACAGTTGTTAAGAAACCAGTTATTTCTAAGGTTGAATCTAAATACAAATCTGTATATAAACCTAGTACAATAAAAGCAATAGATGATGTGTATGCTGGAACTGATGTTTCAGAGGATGCACCATATTTAGAACGTTTTACTAATCTAAATAATATCCAATTAGAATTAATAAACAATAAATATAAGGATTTACTTGCTAAGGCAGATAAAGCTTTTAAAGATAAAGAATATGTTATTTCACGATATTTTTATCATCAGGCAATTTATATAAAGGGGGTAGATGTGTCTGTAAAAGAGCGACTTGTTGCAATTGAATTGAAATTAAAGAATAATGCTCTTGAACGATTTAATACTCGTTATCACTTTTTACTTAGCAAGGGGAATGAGTATTATGAAAAGAAATCTTATTCTATTTCACGATATTTTTATAATTTAGCTAAAGAAATGAAATCTGATGATGATTACGTGAATTCAAAATTAAAGAATATAGCGATATCATTAGGTCGTTAAATCTTTTATTTATATGGTATTAAACTATATTTGGATTGCTTTTTTTCTTATAGCTTTTATTGTTGCTCTTTGTAAACTGATCTTTTTAGGTGATGTCGAAATTTTTCAGAAAATTGTACAGTCAACCTTTGATATGTCTAAGACTGGTTTTGAAATTTCTCTAGGACTTACTGGTGTCTTAACTCTTTGGATGGGTATAATGAAGATCGGCGAGAATGGAGGAATTGTTAAAATCTTTTCAAGATTAATAGGACCTTTCTTCAATAAATTATTTCCTGGTCTTCCTACAGATAGTCCTGCATATGGATCTATAATGATGAATGTTGCTGCAAATATGCTTGGGCTTGATAATGCAGCAACACCGGTGGGTTTGAAGGCTATGAAGGAGATGCAGGTTGATAATGAAGATAAGGAGTCTGCTTCTAATGCACAAATAATGTTCTTGGTTCTGAATACCTCTGGATTAACACTGATTCCAGTTTCTATAATGGTATATAGAGCTCAACTTGGAGCTGTTAATCCTGCTGATATATTTATCCCAATATTATTAGCTACTTTCTTTTCAACAATTGCAGGTTTGCTTGCAGTTTCTTATTATCAGAAAATTAACTTATTAAATAAGACGGTTCTTGCATATTTAGGAGGACTTACGGCTGTTGTAATTGCCATTATTGTTTCTTTTTCTAATATGGATAAGGATACTATTAGAGTTGTTTCTAATGTGAGTTCAAATGTTATTCTGTATTCAATTATTGTTTCGTTTATTCTGTTGGCTGTTATTAGAAAAGTGAATGTGTATGAAAGTTTTATTGATGGTGCCAAAGAGGGGTTTGCTATTGCTGTTAAAATAATACCTTATCTGATAGCAATATTGGTTGGTATTGGTGTTTTTAGAGCATCTGGTGCAATGGAAATATTTATTGATGGATTAAGATTGCTTTTTGGAGCTTTTGGAGCAGATACGAATTTTATTGAAGCTATGCCTACAGCTCTAATGAAGCCTTTGAGCGGTAGTGGCGCAAGGGGGATGATGGTTGATGCAATGACTCAGTATGGTGCTGATTCTTTTGTTGGTAGATTGTCTTCAATTGTTCAAGGCGCAACAGATACAACCTTCTATATTATTGCAGTTTACTTTGGGTCTGTTGGTATTAAAAGGACAAGACATGCTTTAGCATGTGGTCTTATTGCGGATTTTGTAGGAATTATTGCAGCTATTCTTCTTGGATATTTATTCTTTGGATAAAGGGCAAAAAAAAGTTCCTCTGCAATGAGGAACTTAATATGTTTTAGATAACCTTAATCTCGTTATCCCATAGTGTTATAATTTCGCCTTTACGAATTTTAGCTCTTTTGCGTGTTTCTAATTCACCATTTCTATAAACCAGCTCATCATCTACTACAGCTTTAGCCATTGCTCCATTTTCTACAACTCGAGTTACTTTTAATAACTTATTAAGCTCGATGTATTCGTCTTTAATTTCAAATTCTATCATTGTGCTAGTATATTTCTAAAAAGTTTTTAATTGCTCCAATGTAATATTCAGTCCATCCTTCACAAATTTCTTCATATGCTTCGTCAGGAATGTTAGTGTGATTCAATACCACTATTGTCTTATTATTGTCAATCTTAAGTTTGATGTCAACTATAGATTGTTGTTCTTCTCCAAAGTACCATTCCTGTACAAGATGCTTATTTGCTTGTACTTTTATATTCTTGCCACAAATATCGCCTTCCCATAATGAAAACTCAGTACCTTCTTCTGCATTCATAACAGCAGGGAATCCACTCCATAGTTCAATCTGAAAAGGTGTAGTAAATGCAGCAAATACTTCTTCTCTGTCAGCATTAATGGTTATTTCGTAGCTAAAGTCTTTCATGTTATATGTCTTTATATGTCTTTGTGCAAAGGTATAATTAATAATTTAAAAAGAAGGGTAACTCAGCTTTTACTGGTTACCCTTATTTTTATAGTCCGATCAGCTAATTCTATTAAATTATATTCGTTTTTGAATAATCTTTCAATTGAACGCCTTACAAATATAGCGAATTGACTTAATAATTGCAACTACTATGAGTGATTAATTTCAATATAAATGATTAATTTTGAGTATAATTAATGCTTATTGTTATGAATTTTCGTTTTTATCTAAAAGAGTATTTTCATTATTCTAAATCTGAAAGAGCTGGTATTCGTGTTTTGTGTATTTTAATCTTTTTATCTTGTATTATTCCTTTTATATATCAACCAGTACGAGGGAGTGAAACATCTTTTATTACACTAAAAGATAGTTTGAATAGTAAACAATCCTATAGAAAAGTATCTAAGAATTATAAAAAGGCAGAGTGGATTACTGTAGATATAAATATAGCTGATACGAGTGAATTAAAAGTTCTTAGTGGTATTGGAAGTTATTATGCAAAAAAGATAGTTAAGTTCAGAGAACGAGCTGGAGGTTTTCATTCTGTTGAGCAGTTAAATGATATTAATTTACACGATGGAGTATATGATAGAATTAAAGCTCACTGTGTAGTAAAGAATCCTTCCGTCAGGAAATTTGACTTTGATACTATTTCTTTTAAGAATCTTGTTCATAATCCATACTTTAGTTTTGAACAGGTCAAAAAAGTATTTAAACTAAAGAATGATTATAGGGGAATAACTCCTGAGTTTCTTCTTGAAAAAGGTGCGATAGATACTATGTTGTATTTTAAGATAAAACCATATTGTGTAGAAAAAAGATAGTCTCGCAATATTTACGAGACTACCATATATTTTAGAATAGATTTTTCAGGAATTTCTTTGCTTCCTTCTCAACTTTAGATTTAAGCTTTTTCTCAGCAGCTTTTCTAATTTGTTTTTGAGTCCTTCTTAGGTCTGGTTTAACTGTGGGTTTTGTCAAAGTTCCACCTATCTTTAAATCAATATCAATCTTTTTCAGCTCTTTGTATCCAGGAACGTTATTGAATGTCCTATTAATATCCTTTCCAAGTAGCTTTTTTTCTACAGATGTAGCTATGGTGTAATCGATTTTTCCTGTTACAGATTGTTTACCGTATATTTTAGCAGGATTACCAGCTATCTTAGTTGTAAATGGTTTAAGTGTTATATTGCCATTTACAATAAGCACATTCATATTAATATTTGAAATACTTATCTTCTTATAGCTGTCATCTCTAGTTAGTGTAGCTAATCCGTCAAGTAGTTTGTTCTTGTTAATAAGAATCTTTTTAGATGAGATATTACCAGCGCCATTTAATGTTGTTGGAATAATTTCCATCTGAGTATTGAGGGTAGACCGTATATCCATGCCCAGTGATACTTTTCCTGAGCAATTCATCGCCATTGGAACCATCTCTTTAATTATTGAGAATGATTTGTATGCAGAGTTTATATCAATACTGTTTGCTCCAAGTTTGAAATTAATCTTTGGTGCTTTTATGTTTTGAGCATTATACTCACCATTCATGTTTAGACGACCTTTAAGAAGATTCATCTTTAACTGATTAAGCATTGCTTTTGAATCTCTAACAGTTATGAGGCCTCTTGTATTAGAGATAACAAGTTTGTCATACAACATTTGTTTAATATTGCAGTTAAGTTTAAGTCTAAGATTGTTGGGGATCTCAACAACAGATATATGTGTTTCATCAGCTTTTGCTTCTTCTTTTTTATTTGTTTGAGGCATTAGCTCATTTAGGTTAAGTTTATTTGAAGAAAGGCTGAAATCACCAATAAGAGTTTTATCCTTTATTGCATAAGGTATATAGTTTTTAATACTTCCTTTAAGAGTAATATCAGATTCTCCGATAGTTGCATTAAAAGATTGTATGCTTATCTGTCTTGATGAGAATGCAAGTACAGATTTTTTTATTTTGACTGCTTTTGGTGTTGCTTTCCCTGAGAAAACGAAATTGTTAAGAGTTAGTTTTCCATTTGTCTTGAATTTTTCGTATTGTTTTTTCTCAATATGTGACATTTTTCCATCGAAAGAGATATTAGCATTAACGAAACCAGAAATATTGGCATCTTCAAGAGGAATTGCATTCTTCAATTTATTAAAGTCAATTTTTCCAAATATCTTTCCTTTAAGCTCTGGATCACTAATTGGTTTCTTGACATTTAGATTAAAATCGAAAGGGTTCTTTGCAATATCCAAATGGAATTTATTAACATCAACAATAGTATTGTCAATGTCACCACCAGCGTTACTAACTTTAGCTAGGATATTAATATTGTTTATGCTTTCTGGTAATTTTGGATATTGAACTTGAGCATTAGTAACAGAGAGATTTGCTCCGAAACCTGGTAAAAGTTTATCTGTCATTCGTCCCTTAGCATAGGCCGATAGTTGAATTTTTCCGCTAGTCTTTAAATCTTTAAGATCTTTCTTGAATTCGCCAGGGATCATAGAAAGAAGAGTTTTAAAGTCGTTATTGTTAGTCTTCATCTTAACATCAATAAGCATATCTTCTTCATTCATGTCAACGCTACCGTTAATAGAAAAGTCCATCTTATTAAGCTTGAATTTATTCTCTTTGAACTTGAATATTTGTTCTTTAAGATTAGCTGCTATCTGAGCCTCAAAACTAAGAATTGCTTTATTAAGATATTTAATACCTCCGTATTCGACATTAGTATCAGGAGTGCCCATAACGAAGTTTATATTAGTGTTTTCTTCTGAGAAGTTACCGCTAACATTTATATTTATTCCGTTAGAACTGAAATATGTTTCTTCCTTATGGTCAGTGAATTTTACATTTATATTTTCAAGACGTATGTTCTTAAAAATAACTTCAGGCATTGAAGATGATTTTTTTTCTTCTTTAGTTATTTCTTTGGAATCTGTATTTTTTACGATATCCCAATTGGCTATTCCTTTTTTGTTTATTATAGCATTGAAATATGTGTTTTCCAGAAATATTTCATCAGTTTTAATAGCACTTCCAAAAAGAGATCCAAGATTTACACTTGCTCCTACAGAACCAATTTTAACAAGTGTTTTGTTTTTAAATTCATTTACACCTGATACTGTAATGTCGTTAATTTTAACACTAAGGTTTGGGAAATCTCTGAACATTGACAGTTCAATCTCACCAAAATCAACTTTGGCATTAAGATTTTTGTTTGCCTCACTTTTAGCCATCTCTAAGATGTCATCTTTAAAAAAGTATGGCACAATAATCATCGCAGCTATAAAAAGAGCGATGATTATTAAAAAGATCTTTAATCCTTTTTTCATATGTTATTGTTTTTTATAATTTTTTAGTACCTCTTGTACTGTTGCTACCATTGGTTTAACAGAAAGTTTTTCTCCAGTTGCTTCTTTCATCCATGCCTGAGGAGTTAATCTTCCTAGCTTATATATACGATCAACCTCATCAGAAAAGTTGTGTTTTCTTAGGTAAGAATCAACTTGAAACTCAATAATCTGGCCAAATGAATATGCTGATAGATATAAAGGATATGAAACCATATGTGAGTATATTCCAAGAATCATTTCATCTTTGCATCCGAAAACATCTGCATAATATTTATTCCATACCTCTTTAGCAATTTTTTGAACTTCTGCGTTCAATTGTGCTGTTGTTGCGTTAGGATTAGCATATAACCATTTCCAGACAGAGATATCAACCATAGATACGCCCATTATTTCATATGTGCTCCAGAATATATCAAGAGCATCCATCATTTCTTTTTTCTTGTCTGTATTCTTTATATCAAGTAAGAATAAGTCTCTTTTTTGGAAGATGAATGCCAGAGCTTCAGTGAATGAAGTATTTGGTACCCCATTTAGCATGTAATAATCAACATCGTATAGAGATATTGTTTGTTCTACATTATGACCGAATTCATGAACAGCAATGTTGTATCCTTTGTAGTTCATTCCTGTTTTAGGAACTCTTGTTCTTAAGTGTGCTTTAGCTCCTTTCATAGACGCACCGGCAGCATGACCAGATCCTCTGGCTGGATCAACAGCAATCTTTTCAGCTAAATATTGTGCTCTTTCTTTGCTCCATCCTAGTTTTTCAAGAAGTTCAGGAAGTCTTTTCTCCATTGCTTTTGCATTTGGATATAGACTTTGAGTCATTTTATCAAGTTTGTTTGCATCTAAAGAACTACGACTCTTAAATCCATCATACCAGATGTCGAATGGTCTTAAATCTCTACCTAATCTAGAAGATATGATTTTTCCAACTTCCTTTAATTCAGGAGATGAAAGAAATGAATCGAAAAGAGCCTCACAGTCTTCAACAGAGATTTCCATTTCGCCAGAAAATTTTCTCTTAATGTATGTGTCCTGATCAGGGCAATATGGGTCGATAGCCTTAAGTGCTTTAAAACTATTCATTATTTGTTGGTAACGAGTATTTGGTTCTTTCTCAAATTCAATTTCTTTTTTACCATCATATAGTTTGTTAGAAATTGGATTCCATGTGTATTTATCAGAATTGATAGCTTTTTGTGGAATATCCTGAGTAATGATATTTTTCATTACAGAATAGATCATCTCTTGTTTTTCTAATCCTACCTTTTTATCGCTGTAATTAGATTTAATTTCATCTCTTAAATTCCAATGAGAAAGAAGGATCATATCCTTAGGGAATAATTTTTCACCTTTATCGTTAATAAGACTACCCATATATATATTATAGGCAGAAATATAATTGTCAGCATCTGCTTCAACTTGTGCATATTCCTGATTAAGGACTGCAGGTATTCTATATGAGAAGACATCTCCTAAACGAGCATATGCCCATTCTTTTCTTGTCCATTTATCACCTTCGGTAGTTTTCTCTTCTAAAGTAAAAGGGGGGAAGTTAAGAGCAATATAGAATGCAATTTTATTATTATAAAAATCAGATTGTAAGTGAGCAGATGCACTATACGCTCCGAACATATTATCAATCTTGTGCATAGGTCCGTTCTCTAATTGAACATTTTCATTCAATTCCAGTCCTATTTCATTAAAATGACCATAAAGACTTTCAATATTTTTAGATATTTTCTGGAACACAAGTTCCTTTTCATTGGTTTTATATATGTAGTTCTTTATGCAGAAGTTTTCAAAATCTTCAAGTTTACCATCCGTATTTCTCCACAGTGAAGCAACATGTTTAACACCTTTCTCTACAAGAATTTTGTTAGCTTGTTTGTTGTTGTTTACAATTGTTCCCACAGTTTTGGTAATGGCACTTTCGGAAATTTGTACTTCCTGTTGTTTTGTATTACAGCTAATACCCGTAATAGTTAACAAAGCCAAAATGATAAGCTTAGATTTCATAAGTTATGTTTTTAGTTGGAGTTTATATTTGTTGTTGCAAGTTAATTGTTAAAGTCTTCCTTTTCAAGAAAAGAGTAAGGTTTTTTCTTATCATATGTTCACTGAGTGTTTATTCACTTATATTAGAAATAGTTTTTTTATCTTTGAGAACTTAAAGCAACACAATTATGTCAGAAACACTAGCTATTCAATTAAATAATGCTGCAATAATGCAGCAAGAGAATCTTGTTTTGAAAGATGTTAATCTTAGCATTGAACAGGGAGAGTTTATATATTTAATTGGAAAAGTTGGAAGTGGAAAGAGTAGTCTTCTGAAGACTATTTATGCAGAATTACCCTTAAATGAGGGAGAAGGAGTTGTTGCTGGCTTTACTTTAAAGAAGATAAAGCGTAAGCATAAACCCTTGTTAAGAAGGAAATGTGGTATTGTTTTTCAGGATTTTCGTTTGCTTTCAGATAGGAGCGTGTATGATAATCTTCGATTTGTTCTTAAGGCTACAGGATGGAAATCAAAGTCAGCAATAGAAGAGAGAATACAAAATGTTCTTACTAAAACTGGGATGGAAAACAAAGGGTATAAGATGCCTCATGAACTTTCTGGAGGAGAACAACAGAGGGTTGTAATTGCCAGAGCTTTATTAAATTCTCCTGATATAATTATTGCAGATGAACCAACAGGAAATATTGATCCTGAGACATCTTATCTTTTAATTGAGTTGTTAAAAGATATTTGTGATTCTGGCAAAACTGTTATTGTAGCAACACATCAATATGATCTTATAGATAAGTATCCAGCAAGAGTATTGAGATGTGATAATGCAACTGTGACTGAATTTGAATCAAATATAAACAATCTAACAAATGTCTCTAATAATTCGGTAGAGGCAGTAAGCATGGAATTTATTGATTAGTATTTATTAAAAATGAGATTTATATCTTGGGCTTAATAGGTGCTTTTTTTGTGTTTTTGTAGAGAAACTTTGATGTATGAACAAAATACGGTGATGTTCGTACAAGAATGAAAGATGTTAATTAGAAAGAAATGTTGAATTTATAATTTAAAAATGAAAAAATTATTACTTACAAAGCTATTTTGCTTATTAATGTTAGCTTCTTTTGCAGAAGGGTATCAAGTTAATTTATTAAGTGCTAAACAATCAGGTATGGGACATACTGGAATAGCACTTAAGCTGGGTGCAGAGAGTATGCATTTTAATCCAGCTGGAATGGCTTTTATGAATAAAGGGTTTAGTTTCTCTGCTGGAATATCTGGGATTTTTGCTGATATTAGTTGTGATAGTGGAGCTAAAACGTGGAATACTGATAATCCAATAGGTACTCCTGCATATTTTTATGCAGCTTATAAACCAACGGATAATTTAGCTTTTGGGCTTGCTTTTACTACTCCTTATGGAAATTCTCTGGAATGGGGAAAGAATTGGGCAGGAGCTCATATGGTTCAGGATGTTTCTCTTAAAGCTTATTATTTTCAACCAACGGTATCATACAAGGTTCTTGATAATTTAAGTATTGGTGCAGGAATGATGATAATGACTGGTAGTTTTGATTTGAATAAAGGATTGATTGCTCGTGGTTTCTTGAATCCATTAGCAAATGGAATAGAGGCTAAAACAGGTGGTTTAATTCCTAATCCTTTTGATGCTTCGTATAATGATGTTGTTCCAGCTTCTGTTAACCTTAATGGAGATGCAGAGATTGCTTATGGTTTCAATATTGGTATTCTTTATGATTTTAACGATAAGCTTTCTTTTGGTTTATCTTATAGATCAAAGATTTCTGCTGAAGTAGAGAAGGGAGAAGCTGAGATATCATATTATGACAACGGAGTTAAAGGATATTTCACTAGTGTTAATGCTGCATTGATCGGTTTAGGACAAGATCCAGTGTTGCCTCCTTTGGATAAAGGTACATTTGCAGCCTCACTACCTATGCCTGCTAATACAACACTAGGGGTTGCTTTTAAGGCTACTGAAAAACTTACTTTAACAGCTGATATTCAGTATGTGGAATGGAGTGAATATAAAGAATTAGGATTTGATTTTTCTCCAAGTATACTAGATGGTGCTGATGTGCACATAAAAAAGAATTACGATAATACTTTTATCTACCGTTTGGGTGCTGAGTATGTTAGAAGTGAGATGTTTACTTTTAGAGCGGGAGCTTATTTTGATGAGACACCAGTTGATACAGATAATTATTATCCAGAGACACCTGGTATGAATAAATTAGGTTTGTCTGTAGGTTCAACAATCACTTTAATGGAGGGCTTAGATATTGATTTAGCCTTATTATACATTAAAGGTTTCGATATCGATGGAACTGTTGAAGATCCAAATCCATTCGTTCCAAATACTCAGTATGCTGGAACATATTCTTCTACTGCATTTGTTCCTACAATAGGATTATCATATAGTTTTTAATATATCCTGACATATTAAATTGTGTAAAAAGAGACTACTTCTTATGGGGTAGTCTCTTTTTTGTTTTAGTTCATTTATTTGTACTTTTATGGAGAACACTAATTCTATTTTATGGTACCCATTAAAAACACACTAAAGAATACTAGTATTCTTCCAATGATAATCCTTTCTGGATTATTTTTTATTTTCGGATTTGTTACCTGGTTAAACGGCATACTTATTCCATATCTAAAGATAGCTTGTGAGTTATCCGATTTTCAGGCACTGTTTGTCACTTTCGCATTTTATATATCATATACCGTCATGGCATTACCGTCATCGTATATTATAGATAAACTTGGATTTAAGAGAGGGATGGTTATTGGTTTATGGATAATGGCAATTGGTACTCTTATATTTATTCCAGCAGCACTTACTCGTACGTACATAACATTTCTGGGGGGATTATTTATTATGGGGACTGGTCTTGCTCTCTTACAAACCGCTTCTAATCCTTATGTTACAGTTATAGGTCCAAAGGAGAGTGCAGCTAGAAGAATAAGTATTTTGGGGGTTTGTAATAAACTTGCAGGAGCAATTGCACCATTGGTGTTAGCCTATTTTATTTTTAATGATGCTGATTCTTTTGTACTGTCTTTGAAAGCAATGACTGAAGCTGCCAAGGTTGTGGCTCTTGATGATTTAGCAACAAGAGTTATTACACCGTATATTATCATGACTGGTATCTTATTAATAATGGGGGTAGCTGTTAGTTATGCTCCTTTGCCTGAGATTAAAACGGAGGAAGAGCGGTTTGGTGAACATACTAAAAAGTCAGTTTGGGCATTCCCTAGTCTTATACTTGGAGTAATTGCATTGTTCTTATATGTAGGAGTGGAGGTTGTTGCAGGAGATACTATTATTCGTTATGGACAGTCGTTAGGTATTAAGATGGAGATAGCTAAGGCCTTTACCTCATATACACTTTTATGTATGCTAGTGGGGTATTTTATTGGTATCGCATTCATTCCTAAATATCTTTCACAAAAGAAAGCTCTTAGTCTTTCTGCTATATTTGGAATAGTGTTTACGCTAGGAGCAATTTTTTCAACAGGAATAACATCTGTTGTATTTATCGCTTTGCTAGGTTTGGCAAATGCTCTCGTATGGCCTGCTATATGGCCTCTTGCTCTTAATGGTTTAGGTAAATTCATTAATAAAGGCTCTGCTTTATTAATAATGTCAATTGCCGGAGGAGCTATTTTACCTTTAGCGTGGGGCTATATGTCAGATAAATATGATTCTCAAATTGCCTACTGGATAATGGTTCCAGCTTATCTATTTATTCTTTTTTATGCAATAAGTGGTTGTAAGATGAAAAAGTGGAAATAATTTATATTTTTGCAGAAAATTAATATGATGGATTACAACGATATTTTAAAAGAAATATATGAAGAGGTAAAGCCTCTTTTAGGTAAGGGCAGACTGGCCGATTATATTCCAGCACTTAGTTGTGTAGATTCGAATAGTCTTGGTATTGCTATTGTTTCTGTTGATGGTGAAGTGTGCAAAGTTGGTGATGCAGAGACAAACTTTTCTGTACAAAGTATTTCTAAGGTTTATACTCTTGCGATGGCATTTGCAGAGCATGGAGTTGGATTGTGGGATTATGTAGGAAAAGAGCCTTCAGGTAATCCATTCAATTCACTTATACAATTAGAGCACGAACAAGGAATTCCTAGAAATCCATTTATAAATGCAGGAGCATTGGTTATTACAGATAAGATATTATCCTTACATAAAAAACCAAAGAATGCTATTCTTGACTATGTGCGTAAAGTTGCAGATAATGAAGATATTTACTT
>Ga0193964_1000648_pt1 | contig 16638 bp, 17 predicted proteins | sample FB_7_MG_FD_140323 | JGI IMG/M metagenome (GOLD analysis project Ga0193964, IMG submission 140323) | Microbial mat bacterial communities from the Broadkill River, Lewes, Delaware, United States - FB_7_MG | ecosystem: Environmental > Aquatic > Freshwater > River > Microbial mats | place: USA... | reverse complement strand
TTATAATAAATTAACACTTATAGCAAAAGCTTGTGATTTATACCCCTTAAATTATGATTTAGAGCAATTATTTTCAGCTTTCTCAGATAGAAAATTGGAACATGATATAAATAGGGGATCAAAAAAAGCATTAAAAAAAATCTACCAATACAATAAAAAGAAACAAATTAAACCCGATTAGAAACATCTATTTATTTTTAGTTCTTTACAATACTATTTCAATACTATATAATCTCTCTACCTTATAAATTTGATTGGAGATTAGTATGTTATTAATAAAAAAAGTTTCAAAATTAATTTTAGGCTTTCTTATCATTGCTTTTGGATTATTTTTGATGAAAGAAGCAAATATTGGCATGAATCCTTGGAGTACATTCCATTATGGATTATCTTTAAAAACAAATATTTCATTTGGAACCATTTCACAAATTGTTGGTCTCTTTTTTATACTTATTGGTTTGTTTTTCAAGAAAAAACCTAGTATTGGCACTATCTTAAATATGATACTAATTGGTTTATTTATAAATACTTTGGATAAATATTTTCCATTTGTAATACCTGATAACTTTATCCTTCAGATAATCATATGTTTAATCGGTTTAATTATTTTCTCAATTGGAGTTTATGTTTATTTATCCTGTGGTTTAGGCGCAGGTCCTAGAGATGGTTTTATGTTAGGTTTAGTAAGTTCTACTAATTTGCACATTGGCTATATAAAAACTATTGTTGAATCTATTGTTTTTATAATAGGTCTTTTATTAGGAGCTCCTTTTGGATTAGGAAGTATTTTAACAACTATTTTAGGAGGTCCACTTCTTCATAAAATATTTAAAATGTTTAATTATATTCCTGAAAAACAAAAACAATATTCAATTAAAGAATTATTATTAAAAAAATAAATTAAAAGCCTTAAGAAACGTAAATTTTCTTAAGGCTTTTGATTTATTTGATAAAACTTTTACTATCGTCTTCCTCTCATTGAGGTTTTTAATACTGCAACAACAACTACAATTACAACTATTACAATACCAATTAAATAAAAGATAATATTTTTACTTTTTTCTGTTTCTCCAACGGCTTTAAATTTAAGCTGAACTTCAGAAGATAATTTTTCGCCATTAATATTAGAAAAATCTTCTAATATATATACTACATACTCTTTACCCGTTTCAAATGGAGCTTTAGGTATAATTTGAACACTTCTATTTCCTTCTTTAATAAAGTTAGCATGCACTCTTTCATCATTAATATCATAAATACCTATAGTTTTTTCATCAATAATTTCTTCCAAATCTTTATTAAATTCAATAGTAATAATATCTGTAGTCAATATTTCACCAATTGACTCATCTGGAGTTACTTTAACTATTGAAAACTCATTTGAAACACCAAATGAACTTCCAAATAGAAAACTTATAACTAAAATTCCCATTAACCATTTAATCTGTTTCATTTCTTCCCCCTATTATTGCCAGTTCTTTAGCATTAAATTCACTGATCTATCCATTTCTTTTGAAAAATCTGAGCCAAATTTTTTATTATATAAAAGTTGACCAAAATTATCAGCACTTTCTATTCTACTTTTTATTAGCCACTCTTCTTTTTCTTTATACATTTCTTCAAAATCTTCTGGCATCAATTTTTTATATGTATCTTTGTGAACAATATATTTTGAATTATATCTAGTTGTGATTCTACGTGGATAATCTAAAGGATAGTATCCAAATGTTAACATTCCAATTGGGAAAACTCCTTTTGGTAATTTAAACAATTCTTTAATTTCCTCATAATTTTCCATTATATCTCCAATATAACAAGAACCTATTCCCATTGATTCAGCTGCAATAACGCCATTTTGAGCCGCTATAAGAGCATCACTAATGCCAAGCATTAAACCACCTTTGCCTTGTTTTTTAAAGGTTTTATCTTCTTGTTTTAATTTCTCTTCAACTCCCGAATACTTAAAATAATCGTATATTCTTTCAGTATCAGCCAAAAATATTAACACCATAGGAGCTTTTGCAATAAATGGTTGATTATCACAAAGAACACTTAACTTTTGCTTATTTTCCTTATTTTCAACATCAATAATTGAATATAGCATTAAATTCCCAGCAGTTGGCGCTCTTAATATTGCTTTAATTAACGCTTCTTTATGTTCAGCACTAATATTTTTTTCATCATATTTTCTTAAAGACATTCTATTATTAATTATATCCAATGTAGAATTCATAATAACCTCCTATAATATCTGAACAATTATTCCTTGAAACAATCCAATAATGGCTCCTATAACACCTCCTAATGCTTCAATATGTTTTAATTCTTGCTTAGCTAATCCAATAATTATTTTTTCTAATTGCTCAAATGGAAAAATATTTATCTTTTCTTCAACTATATGCGAAATATCTAATTCATTTTCTACATGATTTGAAACTTCTTTTTCCAATGAATCAATAATATTGTCACCTTCATCTACAATTAATTTATCAATATGTTGCAACGCCATTTGTTTAAATGGTCCTGGTATCATTGCAGGCATTTTATTTTCAGCAATTTTATGAATTTTATCACCCATTTTTTCAATAATTTGAGCTCTATCTGTTTTTTCAAATAGTTGTTTTAATATATCTTCGCTATTTAGCAGTTCATTTTCTACTGTTTCTCCAATTGATTTTGCAATATCTTTTTGTCTTTTAGGCATAAGTCCCTGTATTGTAATTGGCAATAAAAATAGTTTTATTGGCTTTATTGGTCTAAAAAGAAGTTTAATTGCAACTACATTAGTCATCCATCCAATCATAGCCCCAATTAATACCATAACAATAATCTGTAATCCCATGATGATTCCTCCTAAATTCTAACTTGTTTCTTATTCTATAATTCCACCCGCTATAACTTTATTTTTAAAATACCAAACCAACGCTTGGCCTCTTTGAGGACCTCTTACTTTTCTTTTAAATAATACTTTAAATCTATCGTTATCAATCGGTTTAATACTTTCAATCTCTGTTAGTTCTGCCCACTGTCCTATTTTCCCCTTCATTCCGCTATAATGTATTTTTTCATCTTGACTAGTATATATAACATCTTTAATTATAACTTCATTTTTAAAAATACTTTCTTCTAACCCTAAATAAATACTATTTTCTTTACAATCTATTTTTTTTACATATAATTTACCATATCTATTAAGTATAACTTTTTGACCAATTGTATAATGAATAATCCCTTTATGAACTCCAATAATTTTACCATTTTCATCTCTAAAATATCCCTTTTCAAGATTATCTATAAATTTTCTTATATAAATCCCAATCTTTAAATCTTTAACAAAACATATCCCCATACTTTCTCTATTTTTATTTGTAATTAATTTTTTATTTATTAATTCTTCTCTAATTATTTGTTTTTTCTCAATACTTGCAAGTGGAAATAATATTTTATCCAATTTTTCTTTTGATATCCCATGAAGAAAATAACTTTGGTCTTTATCTTTGTTACAAGCCATCAGTAACTTATATGAACCATTTTCATTAATTATATTGCAGTAATGACCTGTAGCAAAATAATCTGCACCCAATTTCATGGCTGAATTATATAAAGCACTAAATTTAATATACCTATTACACAACACGCAAGGATTAGGTGTTTCTCCTTTTAAATATCCATCAATTAGTGGTTTATGAACGTATTTTTCAAACTCATTTTTCAAATTAACTATATTATGCTTTACTCCTAATTTAATAGACATTTTCTTTGCTTTTTCAATAACATCCTTTTCAGTTTTATATGCATAATCTTCCTTATCTAAAATGCACATAGTTAACGTTTCTACATCATAACCATCATTTAATAATTTAAAAACAGCATAAGTACTATCTATCCCACCGCTAAAAGCTACAATAACCTTTTTTTTCATTCTATTTTTCCTTTATAAAATTTACAGTTGTTTCTAAAATCCATTTTTGTTGTTCTACCAAATCAATTTCTGCGACTCCATCACCTTTTTGAGGCCCATAATATCCAAATTGCGCATGATTCGCTCCGCTTTTCATATCTATTTTAGCCTTGCTTGGCAATAGTGAAATATTTTTCTCTATTCCATCAACACCCATGTCTTTATCTCCATAGAGTAATAATACATCTTTTTTAAAATCTACTAATGAATCACTTTTAGCTGGATAACTAGCCCATAAAATTAAACCTTTAATCTTATTTTCATTTCTATTTGCATAATTAGCAGCCATCGCTCCACCTAATGAATGTCCTCCAATATACCAGTCTATTTTTTCTTCTTTAGAAATAACTGAATCTGCTGCATTTATATTAAATACAGCTAGGTCAAAGGGCATCGAAATCATAATAACTTTAATTCCTTCTTCTGCAATATCCTTCAATACTGGTGCATATGCTTTTTCATCAACTTTTCCACCCGGATAAAATATAAATCCCTTATTAGTTTCTTCTATAGGTGTCCAAATATAATTATTAGATTCGGAAGAAAAACCAACTTTTTCATTATCAATAAATGCCAAATTAGTATCTTTAAATGCTTTATATCCTCCAGAATTCAAATAAATAAATGAACCAATAATCAAACTAAAAAAAACAATTAGCACTACAATAATTATTTTATTCTTTCTTCTCACCTAATCACTCCTTACTATATTTTAATACAATAGCTAACTCATGTCGATATTTTACTTTCTTTGATAAGTTCTTTTTTTTCTTATTTGCACAATAAAAAAGTAAATAAAATATACAGATCCCGATAATAAAATAATACTTGCTCCTGAAGGAATATTTAGATAATAAGAAATTAATAATCCTCCAATACAAAATATAAAACTAAAAAGAATCGATACCAATATATGAATTTTAAATGATTTAGATATTAGTTTCGCAATAGCTGTAGGAATAGTTAATAATGCTATAACAAGTATCATCCCAACTACTTTAAGTAAAGACACAATACTAATTGAAATAAGAATAAATAAAATATTTTCAAATAATTTAATTGGAATTCCTCTAACTAAGGAAAACTCTTCATCAAATAAATAACTTAAAAAATAATTATAAAATAATACAATACTTATAATTACTAATAATGTAACAGCAAACATAACCATTAAATAAGAGCTAGATACTGTTAATATATCCCCAAACAAATAACTACTCATATCTGGTGGATATCCAGGCATAATAGAAATAAATAAAATTCCCAAAGCCATTCCTACTGCCCAAAAAATACCTACTAAAGTATCAACATTTATTCCCTGCTTTCTTTTTAAAGATGCCATCCCTAAACTTGAAACTCCAGAAAAGAAAAATGCTACATATATGGGTTCTACTCCTATTAAATAACCTAGTCCTACTCCACCAAATGATGCATGTGCAATCCCGCCACCTAACATAACCATCTTTTTTTCAACTATAATTGTTCCTATTATTCCACATAAAATACTTCCTAAAAAAGCTGCAACAAAAGCATTTTGCATAAATTGATATTTTAATAATGCTTCAATCATTTTTCCCCTCCTTGTGATGTTTTAGTACTCTATGAGGTATCTCTCCATGTCCTATTAATTCGACTGGGCATCCATATGTTTTTTCCAAAACATTTTTTTCTACGCCTTCTTCAGAACCATGATAATGTAATGTTTTATTTAAACATGCAATATTTTTAATAAATGGTGAAATTGCTAATAAATCGTGACTAACTATTATTATCGTTATTTTTTTATTTAATTCTGCTAATAAATTATATATATCATCTTTTGCATTAACATCTAGACTCGCAGTTGGTTCATCTAAAATTAAGACGCTCGGTTCTCCCATCAATGCTCTTGCAATTAAAACCTTTTGAATCTGTCCACCTGACAAATCTCCAACTTTTTTTGAACTACTCTCATTTAATGAAAATCTTTTTATTAATTCTTTTGCCTTATTAATTTCATCCTTAGAATATTTTCTTAGTATTTTAATCCTTTTATTTAAAACTCCAGATAATATTACTTCTTCAGCTGTAATCGGAAACTTTCTATCAAAATTTGAATACTGTGGAACATAACCTATTGGTTTTTGATTTTTTCTCTCTATTTCTCCTTGATTTATTGGAACTAACCCTAAAATTGCCTTTAATAATGTCGATTTTCCTCCTCCATTAGGTCCAATAATAGCTAAAGAATCTTTTTCTTCAACATTTAAATTAACCGATTTTATAGCACAAAAATTATCATAATAAACACTTACATTTCTAATTTCAATTTCGTTTTTCATATCCTTCTCCTTATTGCAATGCTTTTGCATTAATATAAATATTATACTTTATTCTTTTTCCATTGTATATGGTATTCAATATTAAATTAGGACAAAAATAAGCTGACGTAATTTACGCCAGTACTTATATTTAAAAATTTACCCAAAATAAATTTTATGCATTACTCTTGTTCCTTTTCATTTAATTTATCCTTAATATCTATAATTTTCGATTCTATTTTAATAAAAATATCAGTTATAACTGGATCAAAATGTTTTCCTTTTTCGGAAATAATCATTCTCATAGCATCTTTATGAGAAATTGCATTTTTATATACCCTTTCTGTTGTCAATGCATCATAAACATCTGCAATTGACATTATTCTTCCAGATAAGGGTATATTATTTCCCTTTAATCCATTTGGGTAACCACTTCCATCCCACTTTTCATGATGAGAATATGCAATTTCTTGAGCCATAACAATAAAAAAGGAATTTTTAGTATATTTTTTTGCGTTTTCTAAAGCATTCTTTCCATATTGCGGGTGTTTTTTCATAATTTCAAACTCTTCTTTTGTCAATTTGCCCTTTTTTAATAGTATTGAATCTGGAATACCCACTTTTCCTATATCATGTAATGGCGCTGTTTTAAAAAGCATTTCTATATATTTATCATCTAATAGTTCTAACTCAATTCCCTCATTTTTAAGTTCATTTGCAATTTCATATACATAATATTGTGTTCTCTTAATATGGAGACCAGTTTCAACATCTCTCGTTTCTGCTAAATCCGCCAAAGTATATATCATTGCATCTTGAAGTTTTTGAATTTCTAAAACTCTTTCCTCAACCCTTTTTTCCAGTATAATATTTTGCTTTTGCAAGTAATTTTTCGCTTCCTTTAATAATAATTGATTCTTAACTCTTGCTCTAACTTCAATTGTTTCAAATGGCTTAATAATATAATCCATTGCTCCTAATTGTAGACCTTTAACTTTATTATGCATATCATCTAATGAAGATATAAATACAACTGGTATCTCCTTAAGTTTTTCATTGTTTTGAATTTCTTCTAATAATTCATATCCGCTCATCTCTGGCATCATTATGTCTGAAAGAATAATATCAGGATAGATTTTTTTTGATATTTCTAATGCTCTTTTCCCATTAAGAGCTGCATACACCTTATATTTATCTTTAAGTGCATTATATAAAATATCTAAATTAACAGCACTATCATCAACTATTAAAACTTTAAATATCTTTGAATTTAACATATTACACCTTCTAACATATTTATAACCAATTCACTAGCTCTTTCATAATTATATCTAAGCACTTCACTAATTATTTCATCTATCTTATTTTTTAAACTTTCACCTACTTCGCTTATTGATAACATAGATGCATATTTTTCAATCTCTGCAACATTTCCATCCTCTAGCTCAATTAATAATTTTTGAAATACAAATTTTATATTATCAATTTTCTCAGTTTGTTTCGCTTCAAAGTCATATTTAAATCCCATTTTAACAAATTCTTTTATTATCACATCAATATACTCATTTAACTTATAACACTCAACCTCTACATCTAATCCCTGTTCAATCTTATTTTTTATCCTTATTAAAATTTTATTTATTTTTTCAACAGCTAAGTAATCAGCTAAATTAAATAAAGATTCAATATACTTTAAAGCCCCTTTTAAATCTTTTTTATAAAGCCCTAAAATTTTACTACCACCTTCATTTGACAACTCTGCTGTTTTATTAATAACCTCTTCTAATAATTTATTTCTACCCTTGAATCTTTCTTTTATTTTATCAATAGGTATTTCATTATCCACATTTAATATTTTCCTTGTGCTTTTAAGTTCTTCGGTAATTTCTTTATTATAATACTTAGAATCTATATTTGAAGCAATTACTTGAGATAAATCCTTAATATTAGGCCTTTTCCTTAGGCATGCAACAACTCCTAATTTTTCAATATACATTTGTCTATTTTTACAAAGGGTGTCAGATAATAATATAAGTTTTATTTTCCCTATTTTCCGTTTAATTCTTTTAATATAAATCTCAGGTTCTTTTTCAAACACACTTAAACTAAGAAATGCCAAAGAAATATTATTTTGTTTTATTGTATTCTTTATAGAATCTTCATTAGCTAAACAAATTAATTTAATTCCTATATCCTTTGTAATTGCTTTGAAAGTATGACTTTGAATCACATCATCATCAATATAAAGAATATTAATATTATTAAAATTAAATATTTCAACACTTTCTTTTTGTAACTCAATTTGTTTTTTAAATAAAAGGGTAAAAGAATATTTAGTTATATACTCATCATCAAATCCAATAATTAAATCACCCTTATTTTTTGCAAGCATATCGCATATAAATCTAATATTAAATCTACATTCATCCATATCTTTATTTAATAAGTAATCTTTACACTTAAAACTTTTTTTTACTTCTTTGTTATTATAAATTTCAATCCTAATTTTTTGACTTCCAGATGAATCATCTATACAAAAAGCATCTAAATTAATACATCCTCTATTCATATTTTTTAATAAATCTATTAGTAATTGATGAGTAATTACTTCAATTAAATCATAATTTTGAATTAAATTAGTTTCAATTTTTTTATCAATATTTATTATTAAATGAATTCCTTTTTGTTCTGCCTCATATGATAAATAATGCATTCTCTTTTCTAATATTTCAAATAAATTTCTAGCTTTGACTTCACCTTTGTCTCGTCCAGTAACAAGATGTTTATATTTTTCACTCATCTCTAATAAATGTTTTAACATTTCTCCTGCATTGCATATTTTATAAAAATATGATTTGTCCTTTTTGTTTTTACTTTCATTAAGTCCCATTTTACTAATTCCCAATATACTGTTAATTGGTTCTTTTAATTCATTGCTAAGCAAATTATTAAAACAATCTGTTTGATATATGTCTTGATCCATTAATTTTTCTATTTTTCTATTAGATGCATTATTATTTTTTTTATTATATTGATTTAATAATTGAGAAATTGAATCTAAAAATAAGGCTACACATTTAATATCAATATCTTTATCTAAATTTAATAAAGGCCAATAGAATTTATCTTCTAATTTCCCAATCCCTATAACAATTCCAAAATCATAATCTCGAGGTAATGTTATTGGCAAAGACATATTCGTTAAAATAATAATCATTTGTTTATTATTAATAATTTCATTAAAATCTGAAAATGATTTTATTATTATATTATTAAATAATTTATCTTCCAAAATATAGTCTGTATTATTAATTAAAAATATCTTTACCATAAATACACCTCACTTTCGTATATCCTATACCCCATAAAATCAAAAAAATACCTTTATTTATATAATTTATACTTTTTAAAACTAAAAAAAGCCCTTAGGCTTTTTTGACTTATCTACGGTACTTATAAACTCAATTACTTTTCTTAGTATTTATATATCCATCTCATTTAATATTTCTTTTAGACATTTTATTTCTTCTTCTGTTAATGTTATTCCCTTACTCATTTTCTCATGCCCTTCTGACCACTCTCTTATGTCGTACTTAGAAGATCTCCCATTCCATGAAACCAAATTTAATTCCTTAGTCCAGCCTGATTTATTTTTTGATAATACTCCTTTTGAACTAATAATTTCATATTCAATTTTACTCATCTATACATTCCTCCATTTCCATTTCCAATGTTTCAAAAAATAATTTAGTAAAATTAAATTTTTCTTGTCCTATTTTTCTTGAAATATCTAAATACATTTTATCAGGAATTTTTTTCATTTTATATTTGTATTCTATAAGTGGATTATGTTTTGCTAAATCTCTAATTCGTCCATTTTCTGACACATTTTCATTTTTTAGTTTGTCGATTTTTAATCTTTGTCCATATTTACCCGAAATCATAAAGACTCTAGCCACTCCAATTGCTCCTAACACATCTAACTTATCAGCATCATGAAGTATCATTGCCTCTATTGTTTCTGCTTTTATTCCCGTTCTAAATCTATGAGCATAAATACAATGAGCTATTTTTTCTTGATCTTCTTTAGAGTATCCCATATCAGCAACTATTTTTTTTGCCATTTCTCCGCCTAAAATTGCATGATCTGTTTTACCTGTTTTATCTTCACTCTCCAATACTCTAGCAATATCGTGCAATATAACTGCTGGATATAATATATCTTCATCTACATTTTCAAAATAACTAGCTAATAAAACCGCATTTTTAAAAACTCTTTCTACATGATCTAAATGATGAGCCGAACATGATAAATGAGATTCTGCAATATCAAAAAAATTTTTATATGACTTTTTCATTTTTTCCTCCTCGAACATTTGTTCTAATAATTTTATCAGACTTTTCTTTTTTTATCAATAAAATATTATATGTTATAATTCTATTAAATAATATTTGGGAGAATAAAATGTATATTGAAACTGAAAGATTATATTTACGTCAGGTTACACTTAATGATTTTATGTACTTATACGATTGGAAAAATTCTTTATTATTAAGAAAAATGTCTGTTGGATTAAAAACTAATATTTCACCAACTCAGCAAAAAAATGATATTTTATCGTCACTAAAGAATGATTATGATCTATATACTATAATAGTTAATAAATCTAATGATTTTCCAGTAGGTTACATTAGAATTAATTGGCTCGATAGTTTTAAAAAAATTGGTTGGCTACGATTTGGCATGGGGGATTGCCGTAACAAAGGTTTTATGAATGAAGCGCTTTTAGCCACATTAGAATATCATTTTAATAAAAATGTATTTCGCTTTGAAGCTGAAGTGCTCTCATTTAATAAAGCTAGCTTAAAACTACTTTCAAATTTAAATTTTACTATCGAAGGTACAAGAAGAAAAGCACATTACCAAGAAGATTCTTATCATGATGTACATATTTTAGGTTTATTGAAAGAAGATTTAAATAAAATTTAGACAAATAAAAGGAGTTTACATAACCCGTGTAAACTCCTTTTATTAATGTGTTATATTCAATTTAGACTATTTTATGCCTCAACTACTTTAGGAGTTCTTCTATTCTTTTTAATAAATGAATACAATGTTGTTCCTAGCTTGCCACCTATTACTCCCATAATTAATGATAAAACAATTACCACTATTACTTTCAATGGGTCATTATATGCGAATGGAGCAATTAATCCTGGAATAGGCGATGCTGTTCCAGGTGCATTATTTACTATTCCAAAAATGGATGCAATAATTCCTGAAAATCCGCCGCCTAAAAAATTAGACAAATATATTGGTAATGCATTTCTAGTTACCACATCCGCTTGTGTTAATGGCTCAAGCATTACACCTATCCAATTTGAACTATCGCCTAGTTTCAGTTTTTTAAAAACATAACCATTGCTTGCAGATCCACCTACACATGCAATGGCCGCAATACCCATCGCTAAACCCTTTAAATCTAGCATTGCAGTTAATGCCATAGAACTTAGAGGCGAAGTACATACCATTTTTATAATTCCACCTAATAAAAATCCCATAAATATTGGAGAATGTTCTGCAGAAAGAGTAATCGTACTTCCTATTTGACCTAATATTGAATCAATAAATGGAGAAACTAAGACATTTCCAAACCTTGCTAATGGTGCAATAATTAATACTCCACCTAATATCTTCAAAGGCCCTGGAAGTATTTTTTCAAGTTTAGGTCCGAATATTCCAAGCAAGTATCCAATTATAAATCCAGGCAATATTCCCATTCCATATGAAGCAACCCCCGCTGCAATTGCATACGTTGGCAATAATCCCATATTCATAGAAACAATAATTACTGCTGCTACTCCCCCCATAGTTCCTGATATTGAACCCACTTGCCCTAAAAATTCAAAATTAAAAAAATCTCCTCCAATATACTTATATATTGCTTCAACTAAGAATGTAGCAACGGCTGCATTGGCTAAACCATTCATAGCCTTTTGACCCTTTGGTGCCTTTAAACTAAATACCGAAAACAAACTCAACATTGTAAGTAATAGAAAAATTCCTTTTATCAATTCCATATTATTCCTCCTATTCTCACGTAGTTTAAAGTTTTCTACAAAAAAAGACAGAAAAAAAGCACGATAAACTACGCGCTATGTTCCCTGTCCTTTGATCTGAAAGTTTCCAAGATAAACTTGTTTCTTCTTCGATGATGCCTATGGCATTCTCTCCAGAGTCGTGTCCAATGCTTGTTTTCGACCTGAGAGTTTCAAAAATTCCCTAGCATGAAATTTTCTTTCTCCTACGGTAATCAAATGATTTTTTCAAGACATCTTCAACCACATTTATTTTTTTATAGTTTAACATCTATAACGCATTTATGCAATAAATATTTTTATAGAATACATTTAATTAAATATTTGTTATAATATATTTAGAAATTATTTCAATTACATAATATATTGAAAATTGTTATTGAAAAATTTTATATTGTAGGGGGAAATTTTATGAATAATTTTGATTTAACTATTGAAAAGAAACGTGATTTAAGTATTATTGGAATTCATATCACTATTCTTTTGATATCTCTTTTTGGAGCTATTTCGAATCTTAATTCGGGTAGCCGAGATATGATTTTCTTTTTAATTTTTATTATTCCTTGTATTGTATCAGTTTTGGTTTCTATTTTTTTATACAAAAGCGATAAACATAGAGCAAAACTAAAGTATGTTCTATTAATTGCATTTGGATTTAGTTATATTTATAGTCTTTTAACTGATCCAACAGCAAGTACTTATGCATTTGCATTTCCATATGCACTTGCTTATCTAATTTATGCAAACAAAAAAATATCTTATACTCAAACTAGCTTAATATTTATTGTTAATTTAGCACATGTTTTTATTCATAATACAGGTTTTGATATTAATGCTATAATTCATTTAGGAACATTATTTATGTTTTCATTTGCAACAATTTTTGTTACACATATAAATAGAACTGTTTTTAATTTTATAAATGATGAATTAAATAAATCATCCAAAGTTCAAGAGAAACAATTAAATCAGTTAGAAGATATTAAAGATATATACTCAAAAATAAATGAAAGCAGTAATGCACTAGAAGATGGTAGTAAACAACTTTCAGATAGTGCTAATACTGTAATGGAATCGATTACAGAAATTGCACAAGGTGCAACACAAAATGCTGAAGATATACAAGATCAAACACAATTAATCGAATCAATTCAAAATAAACTTGATGAAACTCAAAACACTTCAAAAGAAATGTATCAATTATCTACAGAAGTTCTAGATGAAGCAGGTAATAGCCGAAAAGTTTTAACATTATTAAATGATAAAGCTGAAAGTGTTGAACAGCAAGGTGATTTGGCCTCTGAAAAAATGAATGAATTAGCCATACAATCAAATTCAATAGCAAATATTACCGACCTTATTGCAGAAATATCGGAACAAACTAATTTACTTGCTCTTAATGCTTCTATTGAAGCAGCTAGAGCTGGAGAACAAGGAAAAGGCTTTGCTGTAGTTGCGGATGAAATAAGAAAACTTGCCGAACAAACAAGAGAATCTACTGAAGAAATCCGTGCAATTACTTTAAAATTGCAATCAGAAAGCAATGCTTCAACTCAACTAATAGAAACATTACAATCAATGAATAAAGATCAAAATATTGCAGCATCTGATGCATTAGATAATATTAATACAATTTTTAATAAAATTGAATCAACTGTTGAAAGCATTAAAATAGTTGATAATAACATTGAAAATATTAGTTTAGCAAATCAAAAAATAGTTTCAAGTATATCTAATGTATCTGCAGTATCAGAAGAAACTACTGCAAATGCTCAGCAAAGTTCTGCTATTTCTCAAACTCAATTAGCTGTAGTAGACGATTTAGTTGAACATATTAAAGGACTTGCAAAATTAGCACATCAACTAAAAAATATGTTTGAAGCCTAAATATAATAAATTATAAACATATGAAAAACTAGCTATTTACTAGCTAGTTTTTTTATTTAAAAATCAATTTTTCTTTTTTTGCTACAATAATCAATGGTAATTTTCCATAGGAATATCTTTTTGTTTTATAATCCGAAAAATATTCTTTAACTTCAAATCCAGTAGAATTTAAATACTCTTTAATTTTTTGAATTGTATATGGTATTAATTCTACACTTCCTTTATAAACAATTTTATTTTTTTCAATCAACTGAGTCTCAAATAATATCTTATCTTTTATAAAAAGATACTTTCTTTTAAATTCAAATCCATTTCGCTTAATTATTGGTAAAGCAGATATTCTTTCTTCCAATATATATTTATAATCTAGTGTTTGAATAATAAAAGTTCCTTCAGTTTCTAAATGCCTATTACAATTTGAAAAAAATTCTATTAAATTTTCCTTTTCCAAATGAGGAATTGTATTCCCTAATGAAATAATTCCATTATATTTCATTTTTGAAAACACCTCTTTTTTAGAAATATCGCCTACCATATATTCTAATTTTTGATTTTCATTATATGTTTCTTTTGCAATTTTAATCATATTTTCTTCTAAATCGATTCCTTTAACATTAAATCCTTTAGAATACAGGGCATTAGCCATTGAACCTGTTCCACATCCCATATCTATTATATTTCCCACTTTAATCGTATTTCTTATAAATTCAAGCGCATTTTCATTTAATGGAAAAATTTCATTATATCTTTTAGCCATTTTATCATACATAATCTCTTATATAAGCCAATTTTCTTACTCAACAATTAGCTTTTCCTCTCTCCCATAATTTAGGGTATTTTTATCTATTAAACTAATACCCCTATATTTTCGCCTTATTCTTTTTCCCTAATTTATTTTTTAAATAGAAATACATTGTTATCAAAGTAACTACTCCTATTCCCCCTATAATTTTATGTGCATCAAATGCATTATTATTATCCATAATTAACCCAAATAAAGGATACATTAGTGCCGCTGGTATACAAATAATTAAATTGTGAAAAGACAATACCGTAGCTCGCCTAAATGATTCTGTGTGCTTATTAATATATTTAAATACAACTGGTTTATATAATCCTCTAGCCAACTGTTGTAACAATATAAATAAAACTCCTACTGTATATGGAATAAAAGCCAAGCATAAAAATGAAATAACTAAAAAACTTAATAAAATAATTAATGTATTATTTTTAGTTTTATTAATAAACACATCAACCCTTTTAGATGCAAATGCAGCTACAATATTAAAAACAAAGAAAATAACTCCAAAATATTTCACATTTATATTTACAGCTTGCATATATGGTTGAAAATAAAAAAATCCACCTCTATAAAATATATAAAATATCGCCGAAAAAACTATTACTGTCATAATTTTTTTATGATTCCAAACAAATTTTGCACTTTCAATCATATGCTTATTGTATGAAACTTCTTCATTTTCTTTATTATTCTTTGAAATACTTGGTTCAACAAAAAATAATGAAATTCCCATTGTAATAAACATAAATACTGCTGACAATAACGCTGGCAATTTTTCATTCCAAACAAAAAGAAAACTTGCAACAATTGAACCTACTGCCTGTGTATAATAAATAATAGCCCGTGTTTTTCCTTCTAATTTTCTATAGTCTTCTTCTCTATCCAATACAATTAAAGTATCATATAATAATGCTGTATCAGCTCCAGACCGTAATGCCATTCCTAAGGCAAATACAATTTCAGAAATAGCCAATATAAAAAAACTATGTGCATATGCCAATATAAGCATACTTACCCCCATAAAGAATGCACCTGCTATAATACTATATTTTCTACCTATTTTATCTGCTATAACACCCGTTGGAACTTCAAATAACACTACCGATATAGCTGATATTGTATTTAACATTGTAAGTTCGGTAAATGAAAGCCCTTTTGATAAAATAAATACTACTATAATTGGACCTAATAATAATAGATCTGCAGTTCCCCTATATAAATAAAAAAGTTTAATATTTTTCTTCATGGCTTCACTTCCTTTATATTTTAGTGTATTTTTAAAATTATAGCATTAATAGCTATAATGTCAACAATTATTTATATCTAATATAATTAAAATCCAATAAATTATTAATTTTAAAAAAATAGCCCTTAACCATTTTTAAATTAAAATAGTTAAGGGCGTAAATATAATAAACATATCCTATTTTTATCTTAAGCTATAGATAATCTAATTATACTTTTAATAAATCATCTGGAATATATCCTTTAAATTGAGCTTTATAAAGTTTAGCATAATGTCCTTTTTGAGCTAATAATTCCTCATGATTTCCTCTTTCAATTATTCCCTTTTTGCTAATAACAATTAT
>Ga0193964_1000646_pt1 | contig 16679 bp, 15 predicted proteins | sample FB_7_MG_FD_140323 | JGI IMG/M metagenome (GOLD analysis project Ga0193964, IMG submission 140323) | Microbial mat bacterial communities from the Broadkill River, Lewes, Delaware, United States - FB_7_MG | ecosystem: Environmental > Aquatic > Freshwater > River > Microbial mats | place: USA... | reverse complement strand
CATTTGAACTAGCCATTTCGTCAAGTTTAGCCATTGTTTCACTATTTGAAGTTGAAAGAGTAACAGAACTTGTACCTGCAGCTGTTAACCCAAGTGATATCGACGACACTGAATTTGCATTTAAAGTAAATATAGCTTCTTCTGATCCACCTAAAGTTGCTGTAGTTTGTAGTAAAACTGCCCCTTGAGCTGTAAAAGTTGTTGCTGTTGCACTAAAATCAAATGATACACCTGTTGTACCTTGTTCAACAATTGGTCCTGCACCTGCTGCAGTAAATGTTAATCCTTCAGCTGTTGCAGAAGATTTACCAACTAAAAGTGCTGTACCTGTTGCTGGTGTATCTATTGCACCAGTATATGTACCTGATTCTAATGATACATTTGCAGCACCAGAAGTTTTTGTGATACTTACTTCTTCATCAGTAACAATATTTAAAATATCAGCTGCTGCTAATCCAGTTTCCATTCCTGAAATTTCAAGTTTTGAGATATCGATATCATCAGCAAATTCTATCATAAATGAACCAGTGTTAACTACTTCAAATGAACCATCACCTACATTTATAAGCTCTCCAGGTAATGCTGCTGCATGCGCTGTTAAAGCTGATTGTAACGCTGCATCATCTGTTTTTAATGTCATATTAGCACCAAATGTACCTTGTGCATCAAATCCGATAGCTGAAACATTTTCTGCCGCAATCTCTAATGAAACTAAACCAGTAATTGTACCAACATCATTTTCACCAATTACAACTGCTTTTTCATTTGGACTTGTTAATGCTAAATCTGGATCATACTGTACTGTTGCTTGTGCACCAACATCTGCAATTGTAATACCATTTTTATAATTAACTAATGATTCTTCATCATTTAATTTTGATTCACCTGCACCTAATCCTTGTGTATTTATTGCAAATTCTGTTTTTAATCCTATTACGTCTGTTGATTTTTCACCAACTTGAAAATTAAACTCAGAACCTTTTTCATTTAAAAGATTAACACCATTATAGTTTGTTTGTGAAGATATATTATCCATTTGTTCTAAAAGTTTTTGAATATCTTTTCTAACTGCTTCTCTACCTTCCTCTGAAGTTGTAGATGTAGAAGCTTGAATAAGTTTAGTTTTTACAATATCTAAAATATTTGATTGCTCAGACATAGCTTTATCAGCAATTTGGATAAGAGCTGAAGCTGAATTAGCATTTGAAATACCTTGACCAATTGAAGAGGCTTGTGTTCTTAACTTATCAGCAATTGCCATACCTGATGCATCATCAGCAGCTTTGTTGATTTTAAGTCCTGAACTTAATTTTTCTAATGAAGCTTGTAAAGTCATATTAGTTTGAGCGTTATTAGCTTGTGCATTTAGAGATGCAATGTTTGTATTTATTCTCATAGGTTTATCCCTTATTAATTTGTATATCTTTTATAGTAGTATTATAAGTGAACATATCTTAATGTAGGCTTAAACTTAAGGCTTTCATTAGCTATAAACCCTATTAATTAAAGGGTTTACTTTCCATTTCTTAATTTCAGATTATCGACAATCTTAAATTAAGAAATGGAAAGTAATAGTGTTAAGTATTATACAAAATTGTTATTTTTTTAGATTATTTTTATTGGGGAGAAAGTGTATTTGCCAGAACACACAGTATTCTGACAAATTATTATGATATTTTAGTCTTCGATTCTAATCATTGCAGGTTTTGATTTTACAATACCTGAATTTTTTAGTTCATTAAGCGCATCTTTTATATCACTTTCTTTACAAGAATGAGTAGATAACAGTAACTTCACAGTATTTGTAGAAGAACCTTTTTGTACCATAGTTTTAATTGAAATATTTCTATCCCCTAAAATAGTAGCTACCTTTGCTAAAACACCACTTTTATCTTCTACATCAAGTCTTAAGTAATATTTTGTTTGCATCTCATCTATATTGGCAAGTTTTAATCCAGACTCTAAAGACTGATTAAATCCAAGCATAGGTGTACTTTTACCACTTCTTGCAATATCAATGATATTAGCAATAACAGCACTAGCAGTCGCATCACCACCAGCACCTGGTCCATAATACATAGTTTCGCCAACTTTATCACCAATTACAGAGATACCATTCATAACACCATCAACTTTAGAGATCATTTCACTATCTGGAATAAGCACTGGATGAACTCTTAATTCAACTTCATTATTATTTTTCTTTGCAATTCCAAGAAGTTTTAATGAATAATTAAACTCTTTGGCAAAAGCGATATCATCACTATTGATGTTTTCAATACCTTCTATTAAGATATCTTCAGGTTTCGCATCAATTCCATAAGCAATAGATGCTAAAATAAGAAGTTTATGAGCAGCATCAAATCCACCCACATCAAAAGTTGGATCAGCTTCTGCATATCCTAACTCTTGAGATTCTTTTAATATATCTTCATACTCTACACCATCATTAATCATTCTTGTAAGCATATAGTTACAAGTACCATTCATGATACCTTTCATAGATTCGATATGATTTGCACTCAGTCCATCTCTTAATGCGTTAATAATAGGAATACCACCAGCAACAGCTGCTTCAAATTCAAATGCAGTATCTCCTGCTATATCTTGTAAGTCATATCTGTGGTATGCTAAAAGTGCCTTATTTGCTGTAACAACTGCTTTCCCTTTTTCTAAAGCTTTTTTAACAACTTCGTAAGGACCTTCAACTCCACCCATAAGTTCTACAACGATATCAATTGAATCATCATTTAAAATATCATCAATATTATCTGTAAGTTTTATAGATACATCTCTTTTTTTAGATAAATTATTTACAACTCCTGCAACAGGTGTGATTTCAACACCAGCACGTGCAGTAATAATATCTTTATTATCTTCTAATATTTGACAAACACTTGTACCAACTGTTCCTACACCTATAATTCCTACTTTTAACATTTTCTATTCTCCTTTTGAAGTGCTGTCTTCTTCATATTGTTTTAAAAACTTTTTAATACTTTTTGCAGCTTGTCTTATTCTTTTATCATTTTCTATTAAAGCGATTCTTACATAGTTTTCACCAGTGCAGCCAAAACCAATACCAGGTGCAACTGCAACCCCTGCTTCTACAAGTAATTTTTTAGAGAACTCTAACGAACCTAAATGCTCTACACATTTTGGAAGTTTTGCCCATACAAACATACTTGCTTTATTTCTTTTTATATCCCAACCTGCATTTTTAAATGCATCGATTAACACGTCTTGTCTGTGATCGTATTTATCTATAATATCTTGAACACATTTTTGGTCACCATTTAATGCAACAGTAGCTGCTACTTGAATAGGTGTAAACATCCCATAATCTAACCATGATTTGATTTTTTGTAAAGCACCGATTAATTTAGTATTTCCTACAAAAAATCCTACTCTCCAACCTGCCATATTGTATGATTTACTTAATGTAAATGATTCTACCGCAACATCTAGTGCTCCAGGTGCAGATAAAATAGAAGGTGTTTTGTATCCACTAAATGTAATATCACCATAAGCAATATCTGAGATAATATAAAATCTCTCTTTTTTAGCCATATTCACAAGTCTTACATAAAACTCTGGAGTTACAGTAGCTGTAGTTGGATTGTGAGGAAAGTTTACTAAAACATATTTAGGTCTTTTTCCTTCTGGTGCAGTATCATATATCTCTTGAAGATCAGAAAAGAACTTGTCCTCATCAATATTATAGTCTTCATCAAATACAACCCCAAAATTTTTAACTTCTCCACCTGCTAAAATAAATGCATAATTATGAATAGGATAAGTAGGATCTGGGACAACAGTTACATCACCCGGGTTTGTAATAGCATATGCCAAATGAGCATATCCCTCTTTACTTCCCATAGTAGCAACACATTGTGTTTGAGGGTCTAAAACAACATCATATCGTCTTTCATACCAGTCTGCTATAGCTTTTAATAGTTTTGGGATACCTTTTGATGTTGAATACCCATGTGTTTTCGTTTTTTTTGCAGATTCTACTAACTTTTCTCGAATATGATATGGTGTATCACCATCAGGGTTTCCCATTGAAAAATCTATTACATCACTACCAGCTCTTCGCTCTGCCATTTTTAAATCATTTACTTCTGCAAATACATATTTTGGCAACATCTCTACTCTATCAAATTTTATCTCATCAAACATTTCTCTACCTTTTACCTTACTATTATAGAAAGTCCTCTCTTAATATTTATCAAATTATACAAGTCTGTTATTTTTACATACTTTGTGTTATTTGGTACTTTTACTTTTAGCCCTTTAAAGACTCTATTTTTCTTTATCACTTGTAATACTTTTAAATCTTTATCAAAAAAAACTATATGAGGAAACCAGTTATTTAGGTTTCTACTAATTACTTGTAAACTTTTTGCATCGTTTACTTTTAACATATATGCTCGTAGTGGTTTTTGAAATTTTACTCGTTCATTTTTATCAATTTTAATAGCAGTGTTTAATTCTGCTTTTTTAAAATCTATCTCGTATGACCATTTATTTAATCCATGATTAATAACTTTAGTGACTTTACAGCTGTTATCCCGAAGTTCTTTTAGCAAAACAACAGGATCTAGCATATATTCTGCTTTAAACATTATTTTCCATACTAGATTTTTTTGATCATTGATACTCATTGATTTTGTAAAAAAATAACGATATCCAAGAACTTGCATGGTGTCATTTAATATTTTGTAAGATTTAAAATTTTTATTTATACTAGTAAACTCTATTTCTATATCACTTGGTTTGTTTAGTCTTAAATTTAATAAACCATTTTCTTGTAATGTTTTAAAAAGTTTATAGTATTTAATTTTATTGTTCACAATATACTTAGATTCATTTTTAAATAATAAATCTATTAAGCTATTGTGTGTTTTATAGTCTTTTGTACCTATTAAATTCTCTACTTTCTCTTTAAGAACAGATCCGCTTAAAAGAGAAGTAAATAAAATACTAAATAAAGTAACTACAAAAAATCTAGACATTTTTATTTTAGCTCATATATTAATATACCAGCAGCAACTGATACATTTAAACTATCAAAATTATTCTCCATATTTATAGAAACTTTTAAATCAAGTTTTTTCTTGAGTTTATTTGATAATCCATCACCTTCATTTCCTAAAAATAAAGCTGTTTTTTGATTTTTTTCTCTTTGGATATCTTTTACTTCATACCCATCCATATCAGCCCCAACAAGTGAAAAACCAACTTGTTTCAACTCATTGGCTAAGTCATAACTATTGTATGAAATAGCTATTGGCATATCTAACATAGCTCCTGAACTTGTACGTACAATAGGTGCTGCGTAAAAGTTTTTCAATCCGCAAATCACAATGGCATCAACACCCATAGCGTAACAACTTCTTACAATGGCACCAATATTTCCTACATCACTAAGACCATCTAAAACAACAATAAAGTCGCTTTTTTTAACATCTTTCATGTGTGCAAATTCAAATTCATCGATATCCAGTAAAAACCCTTGATGGTTTCCACCTTTTGCTAATGCTTGTGCTTTTTTATTATCAGGACGAACTATTTTTGCCCCAACATCCATAAACTTATTGAAAAGTTTTTTATCTATTTCTTTTGTTAAAAAGATCTGTTTTATAATTTTTGGATGTTTCTCCAAAATATAAAATACTATTTGTTTTCCATATACTATCATGCTAAGAGTATATCTAAAAAATACTTAGGTTTAAAAAATCCTATTTTGTCTTTGTAAAATGTAAAGAGATAAGTTTTTCTAAAACTTCTAATACATCCTCTTCATCACTTAAAGACTGAACAATTGAATGTATACAAGCTTGGTAAGGATCAAAACCTTTTACAATAAGTTTTGCAGCATATACAAGAAGTCTTGTTGAGACTGCTTCTTGTATATCTGTGTCACTTAAATTTCTTATTTCTCCAGCAATAGAAACTAACTTTACAGCTATATTTTCTTCTAATCCTGATTCTTTTTTGATAACTTCTTTTTCTATATCTGGTTTAGGATATGTAAATTCCATAGAGATAAATCTTTGTTTTGTACTTGGCTTCATCCCTTTTAAAACATTTTGGTAGCCTGGATTATATGAAACTACAAGCATAAAATCTGGATGGGCAACTATAAGTTCACCTGTTCTATCTATAGGTAATACTCTTCTATAATCTGCAAGTGAATGAAGTACCACTGTTGTATCTTTTCTAGCTTCTATTATCTCATCTAGATAACAAATACCACCCTCTCTTACAGCTTTAGTTAAAGGGCCATCACTCCAATATGTACCATTTTCATCAATAAGATGTCTCCCTATTAAATCGGCAGAACTTAAATCATCATGACAAACTACAGTATGTACTTTTCTTTGTAATTTTTCACCCATATATTCAATAAATCGTGTTTTACCACAACCTGTCGGTCCTTTTATAAGAACTGGTAAATCCATAGAAGCAGCCGCTTCGAATAATTCTACTTCGTTGTTTTGTGCTAAATAATATGTGTTTGACATTTTGTATTCCTTCTCTTTTTATTTTGTTAAGTTTATATATACTTCAGGTATCACTTTGGGTAGTTTCTGACCATCTCTTACTACAGCAAAACCATTACGTCCAAACAGATAACTTAAATACTCTTTTGCATCTACATCAACAGTGATACAAAAAGGTGTTATCCCTTTTTTTCGTACCTCTTCAATTGCTTTTTTAGTATCTTCTATACCATATCGACCATCATATCTATCTTCATCATTTGGTTTTCCATCACTTATGATGAGTAAGAGTTTATTTGAACTCTCTTGTTTATCTAAAATCTTTGCAGACTCACGTATAGCAGCACCCAATCGTGTATAATAAAAAGGTTGCATAGAATCAATTCGACCTCTTATCAAATCATCATATTTATCTTTAAAATTTTTGATGATATTAAAATAAACTTTTTTATTTTGCAATGAGGAAAAAGAGTAAATAGCAAACTTATCATTGAGTTTTTCTAAGGCTTCAGAAAATACCATAAGCCCATCTTTTATAACATCAATGATTCTAACATCTTGAGTGATACCACCTTCAGTAGAGAGTGATACATCAGCTAAAATAAGTGTAGATATATCTCTTGTTTTTTTCTCAAATGTTGTATAAAAATTTTGATGGTGCATAGATTTATTTTGATGACCTTTATAGTCTATCCAAGTATCCATATTTATCTCATCACCATAAGGTAATCTATCATTTTTAATTCTATCAAGTTCCAATAAATCAAGTTCTGCTTGTATTTTTTTTACACTCTTTTTTAATCTTTTGGGTAGTTCTATAGGGATAACATTTACAGTTACTTGAGGTTTTATACGTACATAATTTATCAAATAATCATCAATTCTATAATCCCACTCGTCTATTAGATGTCCCTTACCTAAGGGATAAATCTCCCTCATATCAGGTTCTAAATCCAAATCCATTTTGATTCGTGATGATAAGTTAGCTTGTTTTTTTCCTATAGTTATCTCATCTAAATCTTCAGCATGATATAAAGCATTTTCATCAAAACTATCATCTTCCATTCTATCTACATTTACTTGTTCGAAAATACTCATTAAAGACTCTGGTAAAAACACCAAAAATCCATTTGTTTCTTTTGTATCATCTATTTGACTTGCTTGTTTTTTCATAACAAGTTCATCTTTTTTATCTTTATCTTGATTTCCTATAATCTCATCTTCATCATCATGAAAAGATTTATTTCCTGATAATAATGAAGGATAGATCCAAAAAGGATTGGGATAATCATTTATTAAATCTTTATTTACATTCTCTTCTAAAGATTTAATAAATGACAGTTGTTCAAACTGTTCTTTTAAATACTCTGTAGATTTAAAATAAAAATCTTTAAATCCATCATACTTATTAATAAGATGATTTTGTGCTTTTAGATTCTCTTCTACTAAGTTTTCTTTTGTTACATCTACTGTTGTAACCATTGCTATTAACCAATAATACAACATCTCATTTTGTTCTTTTGTTTCAAAATATGCAAATGAAGCAGGTAAATAGACAGATTTTTCATCTTGCCATGTTAAAAAAAACTCTTTGCCTAAAAAAGATATTTTTTGCATAAATGTTCGTGAAGATGTATCTATATGTCTTTTATCTGTAACTTGCAAATCTTTTCCTTTTTCACCACCTAAAAGATGATAAAAAAGGTTAAGCAATTTAGAGATATCGGTAAAGTAAACTCGCTCATTTTCATGAAATTTGTTTACTTTTTTAGTAAGGTATTTATCCCAAACTTTTCCAATACTTTCTTCGAATTCTAAAAAATAATTAAGCATAAATTATTTTGCTTCTTCTTTTATGAAAAAACTTGATAAGTATGTTAATAAACCAACAAATACAAGTAATCCAAAACCAGCTCTAATCATATAAATAGGAGCTATTGAAGCTTGAGATTCCATAAAACCTAAAAGCTCAGTCCCTACTCTTTGATCTAAAATCTGAACAATTCCAGCAGCTGTTAAAGCTAAAGTAAGACCTAACATACCAATATTCATCATCCAAAAAGATTGTAACTCTCTTTTTTGTGCAGCTTGACAATTTCCATAAGGACGACCTCTTAAGATAGGCATAGCATACGATACAATAGTAAATATAATCATTACATAAGCCCCATAAAATGAAAGGTGCCCATGAGCAGCTGTTAATTGTGTACCATGAGTAAACATATTAACAGGTGCTAAAGTATGCATAAATCCCCAAACACCAGCTCCTAAAAATGCCATCACAGCAGTTCCTTTTGCCCATGTAAGTGCCATCTCATTATCGTGTGTAATTTTTCTATCTCTTGCCATTGAAAAAGCAAATAGTACCATTAAGAAAAATGGTAAAGGTTCAACAGCAGAAGCAATAGAACCAATCCATAACCAGTATTCAGGTGCTCCCATATAGAAAAAGTGATGACCAGTTCCTAAGATACCTGATACCATAGTCATAGCAATAATTAAATATAACCATTTATCAATATGTTCTCTATCCACACCAGTTACTTTAATCAATACAAATGCTAACACTGCACCTAAAATAAGTTCCCATGTAGCTTCAACCCATAAGTGAACTGTAAACCACCATAAAAATTTATCTAAAATAAGATTTTCTGGAAGATAAAATGCAATTAAAAAGAATGCTGCTAAACCAAATAAACCAGTAAGTAATACTGTAGTAATAACAGTTCTTCTACCTTTTAAAACAGTCATACCTGTATTTAAAATATATGCTACAACAACAAGTACAATACCAACTTTAGTAGGTAATGGTTGTTCTAAAAACTCTCGTCCCATTGTTGGTAAAAGATTGTTAAAAGTTAACTCTGTTAGTTCGGCATATGGTACAAATAGATACCCTAAAATTGTTGCAACACCAGCTGCTGCGAATACCCAAAAAGTAACAATGGCAAGTTTTGGACTCCAAAGCTCACTTTCTGTTTCTTCTGGAATCAAATAATAAGTAGCTCCCATAAAACCAAATAAAATCAATACAATGAGTAAGTTTGTATGAACCATTCTTAATACATTAAAAGGGATTAATGGAAAAAGGAAATCACCATATAAATACTGAACAGCCATCAGTAAACCAAATAAAATTTCTCCTGCTAAAAGAATCAATGCAAAAATAAAATACGGTTTTGCTACGCTTTGTGAACTATATTTCATAAATTCCTTCCTATCCTTCAATTGTTGGTGGCCATTCATTAGTGTTAACTTTTGATGTCCAGATTAAGAAGTCTGCTAAATTATTAACCTCTTCTTCACTTAAATTAAACTGTGGCATTTTTCTTCTATTTGGAATATCCAATGGTTGAGATGCCATCCAACCTTGCATATATCCCTTAAATGCCACTTCATCGCCACCTGCTCTTCTATTAAAAACATTCATAAGTTCTGGCGCATAATATGCTCCTTCACCTATAAGGGTGTGACAGCCAACACAATTGTTTTTCTCCCAAAGCTCTTTTCCAGCAATAACACTATGTGTCATATTTATCTCATTTGATCTTTCAGGTATCTGTTTTACCGTGTCAAAAGTAAGACCCAAAAATATAAGTAGTGCAAACATTCCACCACCATAATATATATTTTTAGCCATACTTTTCGTGATTCGTTCAGTCATATATAACTCCTTTTTTTAATTCTACCTATTTGTAGTATATGAAATATTAACCAAATTAATTTTAATTCTACATTAAGGTAGTATTTAAATTAATTGTATTACCATTTCACATGAAAAAAATAAAACAACTCTATCCACCAGGTGATTTTGGAGTATGGATAATTATATATATCGAACTATTAACTTTTGGATTATTTTTTATAGGTTTTGCCTATTCAAGAAGAGAACAACTTGATTTATTCAATGCATCACAATTACTACTCGATCAAAGATTTGGTTTTATTAATACGATTTTACTTATTACAAGTAGTTTTTTTATTGTAAAATCTATACATATAATTAAACAAAATAAAATACATACAAATATACATAATGCATCATTATATATACTAAGTGCAATATTTTTGGGAGTTCTTTTTTTAATAATTAAAATAATAGAATTTAGTGATAAATATGAACAAGGGATAAATTTAAGTACAAATACATTTTTTATGTTTTATTTTATATTAACCGTTTTTCATTTTATGCATGTGTTGCTAGGTATTATTATTTTATATAATTTGTATAGAAATACAAAAAATGGTTTATATACCCATGATAATTGTCAAGGACTAGAATCAGGTGCTTCATATTGGCATATGGTCGATTTGCTTTGGATTATTTTGTTTCCATTAGTTTATATAATAAGGTAACCATGAAAAAAATTACTACCATATGGATAATATTATTAACACTTACACTCTTTAGTTTTTTAGTTGGAGAATTAAAAATAACAAATAATTTTTTTATAGCCTTACTTCTTGTAACAACTTTTTTTAAAGGTCAACTCATTATAAATTATTTTATGAACCTAAGTGAAGTTCAGTTAAAATATAAATTATTGCCAATTATATGGCTAGCTTCTGTGTTGATAATTATAGCATTTACATATTATCTTCCGGATTTATAAAATAGAGGTTTAGATGAAATTAAATACCACATCACAATATGCAATACGAATTATGGAGATGATTACAAAAGATACTCAAAAACTGCATAATGCAAAAAACATATCAGAACAACTCTCTATCCCATATAAATATCTTACAAAAATAATGACACAACTAACAAATGCAGATCTTATCAAATCTAGTAGAGGAAGAGAAGGTGGCTATTCACTTATTAAAAGTCCATCATCGATTCGTATAGTAGAAATTTTGGAAGCAGTTAAAGAGTGTATGAATGAAAAAAATTGTTTACTAGGAACAGGATTATGTAATAAAGTTAAAAAATGTGCTTTACATGATGTATGGGAAGAGCCTAAAAAAGCAATAAATGATATGTTTTACAATACAACACTAGCTGACATGGTGGAAAGTAAGACTATTTAGAGTTACACTTTTCACATTTACCAGAAAATACTAAATCACTTTTATCTATCGTAAATTTATAATCTTCTGAAATACAGTCAACTATTCTTGTTGTATCAATTTTAATATCAATAACATCACCACAATCGTTACATACCAAATGTGAATGTTGCTCTTTTACTATCTCATACACTGATTTTTCGTTTGGTATTTTTACTTCTGAAAGTAACATATTACTTATCATAGAATTAATATTTTTATATATTGTTGCTAAAGATATGGAATTAAATTTACTTTTTACCTCTTCATAAAGTCTGTCTATATTTATATGTCCAGATCTATCTATTGACTCAATAATAACCAATCTTTGTGGTGTAACTTTCAAATTGTAATTTCTTAATATTTCTGTATAATTTTTCATGATATATATTATACTATAATTATTTATCATTAAATAATTATTATCCTCTAATATCTACTTTTAATTTATTACTAAGCTATTTTTTCATTTTTTATTCATTAATTTTTGATATTATATACCAATTATTAGAAGGGTATTAAATGTCACAAATCAAGATTTTATATATAGATTCTCAAAAGGATTATGCTTCGAATTTATTAGCAAATCTTATAAATGAGTATTATGATATAAGGTTTTCAGATAATATAAAAGATGCATTTGTTTACTTCTCACAAAAAAAGCCAGATATTATAATATGCGATTCAAAAATTCAGGGTTTAAACTCTTTTGACTTTTTAAAAAAATTGAAATATAAAGATAATCATCTAAAATTTATTATACTTACAAACGAGTCTACTAAACAAGTTTTTTTAGATGCTATAGAACTAAAAATTGATAAATTGCTTTTTAAAAACCAAACTTTTACTGAGATAAATAATCAATTAAAAAAAATCGATTTTCCAAAGAATGAAAATAAAAATGAATCAAAAAATATAAATATAAATCTTGGAAATGAATTTTATTATACTCAAAATGAAATTATTTACAAAAATAAAAATATAGTATTAACAGTTCAAGAAAATAGCCTTATAAAAGAGTTGATAAAATCAAAAGGCAATTATGTCGATACATCTTTTTTACAAAAAATAATAAGTAAAAAAGAAAATACTTCGATAGATACACTTCGTACAGTAGTACGTAAAATAAGAAAAAAAACATATTCTGATATCATTAATAATAAAAGTGGAGTGGGATATAAAATCAATTTTATTGCAGAAAATGAAAAACTAACAACATTTCAAATCAAAAAATCTCATAAATTAAATCTAAAAATACTTCTAATAAAAGGGGAAAAGAAAGATAATAATTTACTTACATTTCAGTTAGAAAAATTAGGTTTTTCTTGTGAATATGCATACACTATTACTAATGCAAATATATTATTAGAACATGAGGATTATGATTATATAATCTCTGATTTATACTTACCAGATGGAGAAAGTATAAATTTGATAAAAAATAAAAAAAATGCTAGATTTATTATTCTATCAAATGATCAAGATATCCATTATAAAGAATATCTTTATTTTAAAGGTGTTATTGACTGTATAAAAGATAGGGTAAATTTTGTTTATTTAGCTCAAGATATTTATACAAGTATTTTAAAAATAGAATCTAATAAAAAATTTAATAATATTTTATTAATAGATCAATCAAAACAAATATGCCAACAAATAAAAAAACTTTTAGAACCTAGAAATTATAATATAACAATATTACATAATTTAGAAACAGCACAAAAAATTCTAAGTTCAAAAAATTTTTCTTTAATAATAATTGATATGAACTTAGATAATAATTTTCAGTTTTTACATAGTGTAAAATCTAAAATTGATAAAACCATCTCATTTTTAATGCTAACTGATTCAGAAATCACTTATGATATGACTATAAATGCATATAAAAATGGATTGGATGAACCAATAAAAAAACCTCTTTTTGCAGAAAAGTTTTTATTAAAAATAGAACAAGTTTTAAAACATACACGGCTAATGCATGAATTTAAAAATGAAAAAAAATTTATTCATGCATATAAAACTATTATTGATCAATCAGCAATAATATCTATTGCTAATCCAAAAGGTATTATTACTTATGTAAACCAATCTTTTTGCAATACATCTGGTTATACAAAAGATGAATTATTAGGACAAAATCATAGCATAGTAAGAGATTTAAATACGCCAGATGAATTATTTAGAGACTTATGGAAAACAATTTCTATTGACAAAAAAGTATGGACAGGAATATTAAGTAATAAAAATAAAAATAATGAAAAATTTGTAGTTCAAACATCTATTATGCCTATACTTGATAGTAAAAATAATATAACTGAATTTATTGCTTTAAGAAATGATATAACAAATAAATATAAAGATAGAATTTAATGAAAACTACCAATGAAAAAGTAAATATCCAATCTCTCCATGATATCATTAGTACTTCTGTTTTATATACAACATCTGATTTAGATGCAAATATCACATCAGTTTCTAAAGCATTTGAAAAACTCACAGGGTATACAGAAGAAGAGTTAATAGGAAAAAATCATAGTCTTTTTAGAAATCCTGAAACTCCTGATTCATTTTATGAAGAGATGTGGGATACTTTAGAAAAAGATGGACAATTTAAGGGTGAGTTAAAAAACTATACGAAAAATAAAGATATTTATTGGACAAGCGTTACTATAAATTCTATGTATAATAATAGTGGTACTAAAATTGGATATGTTGCATACAGGGAAAATGTTACTAATACAAAAAAACTAGAATATATATCTACTCATGATACATTAACAGATATATATAATCGCGAATATTTTAATACTACTTTAAATACAATTATAAGAAGCTCAAATAGATACAAAAATCAATTTTCATTAATCATGTTAGATATTGATTTTTTCAAAAGAATCAATGATACCTATGGACACTATGAAGGTGATAAGGTTCTCATAAAAATTGCATCTATTCTTAAAAATAATATACGCCAAGATGATATTCTTGCAAGATGGGGTGGAGAAGAGTTTGTTATTCTTGTTCCTCATGCTAAAAGTGATGAAACATTTATATTGGCCGAGAAATTAAGAAAATTGATAGAAAATACTTCTATAGTCAAAAAAGAAAATATAACAGCTAGTTTTGGAGTAGGAGAATACCTAAATGGAGAAACAAAAGTAGAATTTTTTGAAAAAATAGATTTTGCTCTTTACAAAGCCAAAAATGAAGGTAGAAATTTAGTTATACAAGCATAAAAAAGTGCTATCCTAAAATAACACAGTTTCTTCCTGATTCTTTTGCTGTATACAAAGCATCATCAGCTTTTTTAAAGATTTTTTCATCTGTATCACCTTTTTCATACTCTGCAATACCAAAACTACAGGTTATATCAAGATTATCCATTTTAGTTTCGCTAATTTTTTTACGTATTTTTTCTCCTAAAAATTTTGCTTCACTTTTAGTTTGATTATGCACCAAAATAACAAACTCTTCTCCACCCCACCTTGCAAAAAGATCTATGTCTCGAATATTTGCGGTAATAAGATTACAAACTGCTTTTATGATATTATCACCAGTCAAGTGACCATAGGTATCATTTACATTTTTAAAATGATCTATATCGATAAGTATTATAGAAAATATTTGTTCATATCTATATGCCTTTTTTATCTCTAAAGATAAAGACTCTTGTAGTTTTTTACGATTATATATACCCGTTAATACATCAGTTTGTGATAGCTTTAGTAATCTTTCATTACTATGTTTTAATTCTTTTGTTTTTTTGGTAACCATTTTTTCTAGTTTTAAATTCATATCTTCAAGTATTTTTTCATGTGTAATATTTTTTCTATATGCTATGTATCCTATTATTTCAGATTGGTTATTAAATTCTGGTCGAATCAAAGAATTTAACCAAAAATCTTCCCCATTTTTTTTTCTATTTTTTACTTCACCTTGATATGTATTTCCACTTGTTAATGTTTCCCATAATTTTTTAAAAGCACTTGAAGGATTATCAGGATGTTTAATAACATTGTGTGTTTTTCCTATAAGTTCATCTTTACTAAAACCACTCAATTCACAAAAAGCATCTGAAACATATGTTATCACACCATTCATATCTGTTTTACTTGTAAATACATAATGATTTATTATCTCTAATGATTCTTCTAGTCTTTTTGTTTTTTGAGAAACTATCTCTTCTAATTTTGTTTTAGTTAGTTTCTCTTTTAATCTCTCTTTTTCTATTTTTTTAAGCATAGGATTAAAAATATAAATAGATTCTAAATAAAGTAAAATTGCAATCAGTAAAATAACAATTAGCTCAATTATTATCATATTTTCACTAAACTCTTTGCTCTCTTCTTCTATTTCTATAACAACCTTATCAAATAACTTTAAAATAGAATCTTGCATTGCAATTAATTTTATTAAATTTTTTTCATCTTCATAAAGAATATAACTTTCTGTTAAATGAATAAAATCTGTTAATAATTTATCTAAATTCTCTGGTGACTTATAATAGATGCTTTGTAAGTTTTTTGATAATTTTCTATTGGTTAAAAATTTATGATTTTTTTTAATCTCTGCTATACTTGCAAAAATATCATCTTTATTAGAACTTTTATATTGTACTGCTAATAAAACAATACGTTGGGATAGCATTCTTTGTTTTCCGCTTTTGTTTATTAATTGGGCATAATTTGAGTGATCAGAAATCATAACTATTATATTGACAATAGATATGGAAACGAAAAATAAAATTGCAATCAGTGCTATTTTATAACTTTTTCTATAATTTGTTTTATTACTTGTTTTTATCATTATTTTATTTTATTAAATTCTTAGTTATAGAGAGGTAAAAAATCTAAACTAAAATTAAGGATAATAATTATCAGTAAATAATACTTATTATTAACTATAGCTTAAAAGAAAAAGTTTATTATTTAATGTTTTGATAAATTAATTTTTTTATGTTAGAATTATTCATCTTAAAACAAAACAAGGAATTATATATGTTAGTAACAAAACAAGCTCCAGACTTTACAGCAACAACTGTATTAGCAGACGGTCAAATCGTTGAAGATTTTAAATTATCAGAAAACTTTGGTGAAAAAGGTACAGTACTTTTCTTTT
>Ga0193964_1000636_pt1 | contig 16842 bp, 17 predicted proteins | sample FB_7_MG_FD_140323 | JGI IMG/M metagenome (GOLD analysis project Ga0193964, IMG submission 140323) | Microbial mat bacterial communities from the Broadkill River, Lewes, Delaware, United States - FB_7_MG | ecosystem: Environmental > Aquatic > Freshwater > River > Microbial mats | place: USA... | reverse complement strand
GCTCCTGATACTGACGTTGATGTTGATACTGACGTTGATGTTGATACTGACGTTGATGTTGATACTGATGCTCCCGTAATCGAATTAGATGAAGAAGTTACTAACGGAGAAGAGACTGACATTGAAGAGTTTACAGTTGAAGAGATCGCTGAAGTTCAAGAAATGACAAAGAAAGAGTTAGAAGTATTTTGTAAAGAACAGGAGATAGAAATTTCTTCTAACGATTATAAAAATGTAAAAGAATTTAAGAAAGCTGTTGTTGAACTCATCAGTTAAAAAAAAAATAAAGAGCGATATTAATCCCCTATACCTTAATTGGTATAGGGGGTGATATTCTTAATGTGGAGAATTTGTTTTAATAATGATATCTACTGTTGCGTTACTTACAATAGGTTGACTGGTAACCTCATCGTATGCTGAAACAGTCATAACGAATTGACGAGCGCATGGAGGAACTTCAAAAGTATGTGCAGACATACCCTCTAACTCGTCATAAAACGTAGTATGTTGAAGCAAATATTCTTTACCAGTCTCCTCATCTAATATTGAAAATTCAAAACGAAGTGAAGACTCGGTACCTTTTTGATATTCAACTAAAAGAATGAATGTGTTATCGCCTCTTTTATTCTCAATTATAGTCGAATACAATATATCGTCAGGCGTTCCTACTAATAATTCCTTTTCAATTACAATTTTATCTGTTACTGATAATTGCATATAACCCTACTTTCTTAAATCTTATTTAAAGGTTTTAAAGTGACTTCAGCTTTTAATCGTAAAAAATCAGCCCAAATTAAAAAACTACTATAATTAATTGAATTTCTTTTTCTTAGACCATAAACTAGATTATATTTAACTTTTTCAATCACTTCGCTTACTAATAATTCTCTTTCATTAATAAGTTGTTTTACAAGACGTACCATGTCGTCGTCATTATCATTAATATCGTATTTGAGAATTTCGTTAGCAGTAGTTCTACCATTTTTCTTAGATTTAATATCATTCACGCTTGATGTATTAACTAAAACAGGATCTTTTTTATTATCAGGAGAATTTTCAAGAATATGGTCACAAGGAATTGACGCATCTATAATTGCTAGTTCGCCGCCATCTTCGTCGTAATAAAGTCCAGGCTCGATTGACATAGGAGAATATAGTCCTTTAAAGACAAGCTCTCCTTCTTCCTCGAAATCATATATCTTTCCGACGATGAACTCTTCACCGTCAATTAAAAATTTCTTTTTCAAAGTTAAACTCCTCTATTCTCTGTCAAGAGATCTAATTTCTTCTATTAATAAATCTCTAGCTTCTTTCCAATCCCAACTTTCTATACCACCTGTAAAATCAAGATCACTTTCATTGCAATACTTTATGAAAACATTTTTATTCATCATCTTTAATTTAGCTATTTCTATCTCTCTATCTAATTCTTCATCTTTATCATTACCGCCGACATCTAATGATACAGCCATTTGTATACATTGCATACCAAAAGATACAAGGTCAATTTTATTTAAAGCTTCCATTAACCCCCATACCTCTGACCTTGTTAATTCTACAAATCTCTCAGGGTCAAACCATAAAGATATAGCAGGGATGTCATTGTCCCCTTCAATTTCTATTAGCGTAGGTACAATTTTCATAACTTTATCTTGGACTGTTTGAGTTATCTTAAAAGCATATTCATGACTGTCATTGCATATGTCATATCCATTTTTAGTACGAATAAATATTTCATTATCCAAGTCAAATAAATCAAATGCTTTTTTGAGACTTCTTATAAAGAAAGGTAAATGAAAAGAATTAAGATAAACTTCTCTTCTTTCTTTATAATCGTTAGATCCATTCCATTTTAATACCACAAATTCTTTTGAACCTAAGTTAAGAGTAAATGAATCTTTAGCGTTTCCTTTACGCCTATAAGAATTTAAGGTAATACCAGATATTCTTCCTTTTTTCTTATTATTCTTAGTAGTAAGACATACAAGATTAATACTTAAATCATCATTTACATAAAGAAATTGCTTTTCTATTTTTTCAAGACTGGATGATATTACATTAGCTTCATTTGCCATAATAACCTTTTTATGTATTATACGTCCATTCAATAAATTTTTTAGAATTCTTTTTTAAATAAGTTCTTCGTTTCTTTTGCATCTTAACAGAAGCACCTATACTATTGTCTGTAAAATCATAGTAGATAAGTTTTCCAGTGCTTCTTAAACGTCCAACCATTTGAAGAGTTCCTGGTCTATTGCCTATTGGTAATAAATTAAATAAGACATCTATTGACGAATCAACAGCTGTACCAAAACTTTTGTCAGTTGTTAAACAAATACCTTTTTCTAATTGAAGGTGTCTAGTCTTTTTATCTTTATAAATAGTATTGAACTGACCTACTTCTATTCCTTTACTCTCAAAGAATAATTCAAATTTCCTACATTGATCTAGACTTTTTAACATAATAGCAACATTTACATCTTTTGTCTTTAATTTTACATAAATTTTTTTGAGATAATATAGAATCATCTCTCCGATTTCTTCTGAAAAATCTAGTGTATATGCTGCCCATTTTGCTAAGTCGAATCCATATCTGGTAGTCAATTTTGCTTCTCTGTTTTCAGAAATATTAGTAGTATAATTAATAAAATAAGTTTTTAATTGTTTATCAATATCGCTAATATCTTTAGACCCCTTACCAAAAGAATCTTTAACCGGAACTATGTATCCAAATACTTTATCTTCATCATATTTTGCTCGTTCTGCAGTAGCAGTTAAATAAATATTTGTAGGAATATTTAAAAATGAATCAATTACAAAAGTAGACATCATTTCTAAATGACACTCATCAATTATTTTAATATCAATATCGTTCTCTTTAACAAAAGAAAATAATCTCTTACTATCTTCTTCGACTATATTGGTTAAAGTTCTATGAATTGCTATGAATATTTTTTCTTTTCCAGTAACTTTATTAATACTTTTCTTACCCTGAATGATGCCAATTTCATCTTCAGAAATATTAGTAAATTCTAAAATACGTGATATCCATTGTGTAAGAACAACTTCATTATGGGCAATAATTATTGCTTTTCTTTTTTCTTCACAAATAAATTTTATTGCAATAAAAGTTTTACCAGAATCAGTTCTTAGGTGAAGTAATAATTGTGATCTATTCCAATTATCAGATAAAAATGATAACGCTTCAGTCTGTAATGAATCTTTTGGTTCATACAAACATTTGATATCTAGAGAATCCTCTAAAAATTTAGGCTTAACATAAATAACCTTCTTTTCTGGAAAAGCTTTAGATAAATAGTACATTGGTAAGCTTTTCGGAAAAACTGCGTCAAGCGTTCCATCTATATTCTCAACTACACGCATAGCTGTAAATGAGTATGCGTGAATAGATTCTTTCCAAACACTTAATCTTTTTTCTAATTGTGTATTAGGTTCATAATCTTTAACAATGATCATTGAGTTTAAAACTAAAATATTTCCATCGCTCATTATTATCCTTTCTTTATTCGGTAGTGCATTTTGTAACACACTACCGAATATTTATACTAAAAAGAAATCGTCTAATAAACTCTCGCCATCTTTCTTAAGTGTATTAACATTTAATAGTTGTTTCTTTAACTCTTCAAAGCTTAATGCAACTGAGATAGTATCTGAATCAATTATAGCGCTTTTGATTCTTAACATGACATATTCATCTAATTCTTCTTTAGAGAAATCAAGTCTAGATGAATGGTCTTCTTCAGACCTAATAAGATTTCTAATAATCAATTCAGCATGTACTGAGTCTAAAGAAATTCCATTAGCGCTTAATAAGCTAATCATTGTTTGCATCATTTCGTGATAATCTGTCACTCCAAGATGTTCTTTCTTCTCGATAAGATTAATAATCATCTTAAGACTATCAGTAATTTCCTCATTCTCAATATAAATATTAAATGCTGGCTCTTCATTAAAATTCTTCATCCTGATTTCGTACAAACCTTCAGGACTATGATATTCTGGAAGCTGTTCAAAGAATTCTTCATGAAAATATACTTTAACTGGTAACTCAATTTCAATAATCCGATTTGGTTTAGCTTTAGTGCTATTGTCGATAGTAAATCTTTCGATATATTGTTTTCCAAGTTCTTCATCATCAATAATATCGTCATCTTTAATTATCATAAGACCAGTATTTGTTTCGTTAAAAAATATCTGAGTTTTATCAACTTCAAAAATATTTAAGAAATCTTCAGACCAATCTATAACAGGGCTTTTCGTCTGAAGTAAATGTTTAGCCGATAATAATTTCTGTGTCAATTGTGAAGTTAAATATAATACCGCAATAATTCCAACATGAAGACCTGCGTTAACTTTATATAGATTACCATAACAAGTTCTACAAATATTTTTACTACAACATGTTATTGGACTTCTTAAATTAATTGTTCTTCCTATAAGATTTTCATCATTTTCATCAACGAGAATTAATTCTCCATCTTCTTCATACCATCTATTTTTTAGTCTATTTAAAATATCTTTATTTTCAATTAACATTTTTAAATAATGACCAGACCCGCAATCATCTAATTCTTCATCTAACACAGTATCAATAGTTAATAATGATAATTTACGCGTAAGATATCCTGAGTCTCTTACAGATTTATTTGCAATTATAAGAATCTTTCTTGCAGTTTTTGCCATTGCGAATAAATCTTCTACATCTCTTATTCCATTTAAAAGATTTGTATCGGGTAGATGAGGTTGAAGACGACCTTGCATATCTGGTTTTGGACCAAGTGAAACAATTATTTGTTTAAATTGATTTCGGTTAATAGCACCTCCCTTAAGAAGTTCTTTAAAGGAACCGTTACTATTCTCAATAATACTACATGCTTCTTCTGATAACAAGTCTATTTCAGCCTCAATATCTCTAAAATCACCAGTATTATCAAAATTAGTATTAAAAATTTCTTCTAATCTTGGATTTTCTTTCATTACTTGAATTAGTTCATAAGCGCTAACACTAGTTCCGGCTTTAGCATTAGTGTCAACAGCAATATCAGATAGGTTAGAAATGATTTCAGAGATTTCAATATTCAACTGATCCATGTCTTCTGAAGATGAAAATAATTCAATAAGAGTATTGAAATGATCGCTTACTTTAGATTTATTATTTTTAGAATCATACCAATAATCAAAAGAAACTTCATAGCCAAAATTAACAAAAGGTTTTTGAAGAATAAGATTTACTAAAAGGTCTTTTATAGTTGTCTTAAAGGATTTATTCTCATCACTATTCTTAATAATTACATTTACTTCTTTATTCCTAAATTCAAAAGAATTTAGGAGGATTTCTGATTTAATGTCTCTGATTAATTTTTTATAATAAACTTTATCTGAAATGATTTTATTAATATTAAACGATTTAGAAGTCATTGTAATCCTTATTTCTTAAATTCAGGTAGACGTCCTGCAGAAATATCATCGCAAGAAGATATTAGCTTACAATAATTAGAATGGACACGGTGTCCTTCACAGCCGAAATAGTGGTACCATTCTTTAATATTTAACTCTTTACAACCTGTACCAATTACATCCATTCTCCATAGCTGATTGAAAGTAATATAAATGTCGAAATCGGAGAACATAATTCCAAAATCGCCTTTAGCGTCGATTTCTGACAAGGTTATGCAGATTAAACTCTTTGAATCAGGATTATTAAAATTTGGATCACGGAACACTTGGTGGCAACCTTCATTGTTTGTAATGATAAGTCCGTCTTTAGAATAAATAATGGCTAGTTTCTCATGAGGTCTAAATTTCTTATTACCGATTATAATTGTTAACTTCTTAGTATCGATCTCGTAAAGCTGCACTTCTGGTAGTTCCATATATTCTCCTTTAAATAAAAAGTAAAAGTGTGTGTTATCACTCTTATAATATTTATTTAAAAAATGAATAAAAAATAGCAGAGATGAAATTAATCATCTCTGCTATTAAATTTATAAAAAAAAAAAATTAGTCTACCATTTCAGGTCACATGATCCACCAGCACATCCTTGTGCTGCTAAAGTATCTACATCTGTAAACACCTTCTTTGTTAACTCTTTTGTAAAGTCAATTGTATTCATGTTCTTTTGAATGGTCCACCATTTGTGATATAAATACACATCTTTTAAACAATCAGAACATTCTTCTTTTGACGAAAAGTTTTTAGCAAACTTATTGAAGCGACGAACAAATTCACGTTTTAATACGTTTGCGCTAGATTCAACGGAAATATCTTCTTTCCCGTATCCTTTACCTAAAGCTGTAGCACATGCAGTCCATAAGTTATCATTAAAAGCAGTAAGACTGGCTTCAATTAAAGCACTAGTAAACAATGCTTCATCCCCATATTTTTCTACAATTTGTTCGAGTGTAAATACTTCTGTGAATGGAGATTGAGGGGTAGTTTTATCACCCATTTCTGGCGCAAAAGAGATTCCGCAAAAATATTCACGATTCTCATAAACATACCGAGTTACTTCATCCCAATCATCTACAGTGATAGTGTTTGAGACATTGTGACGAATATAAGATTTAGTACATAGTTCTTCATTAGTTCCACATTCAATCCAGAACTGTTGAGCCTTCTTAACGTAATCTAGTTGTTTAACACCAAGAAGGTCTTTTTTAAAGATACTTCCTTTTGGACTAACAATAGGAAATGCTACACAATAATCGGTATTATTTGCAGACCATACTGAGTCTTCTACCATGTGTGGATTTTGTTTCTTAAATAATTGACCAATCTCGGATTCTTTATTAATTTGAACATTACGAATATAATAAGGAGAATGTTCTCCATGAATACCCGAAGCAGTCTTTAAAAGAACACTTGCATTTCCTGAAGGTTTAACAACAGTTGTACGTGCAGCTTGGTTAATTCCGATTAATGCAGCAACTTCTTTGTTTGTTTCTTTTACAATTTCAGCACCTTTTTTCATTACTTCTTCATTAAAAAGTACATCAGGATTATTCATCCATCCAGTAATTCCAACCCCTATTAATGCTTCTTTATCAACAATTTCTTTTGCTACTTCACCGATAAATTTAAAGTCGGTATATGCTGCTTGAAGAGTTCCTAAAATTGCAGCTGCTTTACATTGCTTATAAAAAATCTCAGGAGTTGATGATTGACTACCGTTGATCTCCGTTAAGTTACAACATTGCCACCCGCTTACACCATCTTTAGTCTGTGGAAACATTCCTACTTCGACGCAAGGATTGTAAACAATATCAAGATCACATGTAAATACAAATCCTGGCTCGCCGAATTCTTTTACTACACTAATAATTTCCTCAAGTTCTTTAAATGATAATTCATCACGTAAAAGAACCATTGAGTTATTACTACGACCGCGTTGAGGGTTTTCTGAACCCCAATTTCCAGCCTTAGCCTTACGCATAAGCATATCATCTTTAGAAAAAAGACAAATAGTTGCTGAACGACGCACTCCACCGGAAATTACAGCGTCGGCACAATACATAACAATATCATATGCATCAATAGATCTTACATTAGTAATTCCTTCTTTGAGATTTCTTTTAATTAACTGCTCAACGAGAGCGAGTGCTTTACGTAATGGTTCTGGTCCTGGAGCTTTAAAACCTCCAGAAACATGTGCTCCTTTAGGGCGAATTTCATCAAGGTCAAAATAAATTTTATGACCTTGATATTCTGGATGCTTTCCACCATCTTCAAAGAAACTTGATAAAAGTACATCAATAGACTCAGACCAACCTTCAATAGTGTCTTTTACAACAAACGTCTTAGCATCTTTAGTTCGTTTCTCAAATTTAGATAATTTTTTGATATGGTGATTCTGAACACTAAAACCAACTCCGGCACCACATAACATTAAATAGAAGGCTTCACCAAAGAATTCTGCACGATCACAATAAGATGCAACACAGTTATATAGACGTGCATGGTGTGCAAGAAGCTGGTCTCCTCCAAATTGAAGAGCACGTTGCGCGCCTAAACATGATTTATTATTATAATGAGATTTAGCATAATCAATTAATTCTTCAAGCTTATCATTCATAAAATCTTTAAAAAAAGTTTTATGCATATCAATAACACGACTAACAGACTCTTCCCATGTTTCATATCGTTCTTCAGAGTCAACGTATCGTGAATAACTTTCATAAAATTTAGCATCCGACATCATATTACTAAGACTGGCTTGTTGCATATAATTTTCTCCTTAATAACTATCATTTAATTTCAGAATGGATTTCTTTTCTTGAATAGTAGATTCTTTAAAAAATTTTCTAGGATTACCACACATAAAACAAGAACAGGGTTTTGGGGTTTCAATTGTTAAATCAGTTACACCATCTTCTATAGGAGCAACATTATATGACTTTCTTTTTCTCTTAATACGCATATAATGATCTCTACGAATCCCGCGTTTCTTATTTTTTATCATAATACTATCCTCTTGCATTATTGCAAAAAAGATTTATATACATATTGAATTTAAACTCACTTTCTCCTTGTGGATCATTCATGTATGTTTTCATAATTTTTGTGAGTGCTTGAGTTTGTTTAGGTATAAAACCTAGTTTTGATTTTATTGCATTTGAGAATTTAGTAGATTTATTTTTTAATTCTTTTTCATAGTTGTTGGCTGGTTCTTTCTCACGCGTATCATTACGTTCTTCTTCACAAATTTCAGCTTCACAAAATTCAATTTTTTCGTATTCTAATTTATCAATATCAGAAACTAAAATCTTGCCATATTTTCCCATATTTAAAGATGCGGTTAATGGCACTTTACCTGAAGAAAATTTATCTGCCAATTTTTCTTCAGACTCAAAATCTTTCATATTGAAGAGAATTACCTCTCCTCCTTTATCTGTCATGCGTATCATAGTTTAGTCGTAAACCTTTCTTGATTATTAAAATAAAATTAAATTTTTTCATATTGCAATAAGGTATAACAAAAATATGTTACTTTAAATAATAAAAAAAAAATCCCCTATTATGAAATTAATCATAATAGGGGGTTCGTTAGATTCCATTCAATCTTTTCTTGTATTCAAGTTCATCTATAGTATTAATAAGTTTTTTAGAAACTTTTTCATCTAGTTTACTCCAATCTTTATCATATTGATATAATTTTCCAAAATTATTAACACAGTTATGTGCGGTATTTATTTGATAAATATTTTTGCATGAGTCAATAATTTTATTTAATTTAATTATAACTTTTTGTTTTTTGCTATGAGAAATCACAGATAATTTCATTCTTAGCATTGCTCCTTTCAAAGTCATTGTTAGGAAACAGTAACATATTAATTGCGTCATCGCGGAATTCGGTGTTATGACTAATCATTAATACTTGATCTAAGTTAAGAATATCGATTTGTTTATCAATAATTTCTGCAAAATTGCTTCTATGATTTATGTCTAATACTGCATCAACTTCATCTAAACATAGAATAGAGAAATCATTAGTATAATAACTTAAAAGAGACAAAGATATAATAGTCTTAACTAGTGCCATTTCACCGTCAGATGCTTTTTTAACATCTGAAAGGATTTCACCATTTTCTTTTAAAACAGGGATCCTAAATTCTTTCTCATTGACTTCAAAGAAGATTCTAAATTTACCTTTAAATGCTAAATCAAATAACATATTTGCATGTTCTTCTAAACTAGATAAAAATTCTTTAATAAAGAATAAAGGAATTCCTTTCTTTGGATCGCAAGCATTTCTCACAGCTTTTTCATCTTCATATGTGTTTATAAAGTTATCATACTTCTCTTGATATTCGTCAAGTTTAGATAGAGTAATTCGAATGTTATTTAAATCATTCTCTACTACATCTTTATTATTTTCTTTTAAAGCTAATTCGTCTTTTAATTCATTTAGATCTTCTTCTCTTTCAGAAAGATCTTTTAATGCTTTAGAGTATTTCTTAATGGATTTCTTTAGAGGTTTTAACTCTTCTTCTTTCTTAGATAGTTTCTCTACCTTATTTTTATATTTAGTAAATACTTCTATCTTACGATCGAGGTTATCTTTTTCAAGAGTTAAATCAAGAAGTTTATTATCAAGTTTATCTTCAATTACTTTAAGGTTTTTTATTTTCTTTTCAGCGATATTAATATCACTTTCTATTGAATCAATAAACTTCGAATTATTAGATATGAATTGGATCTTGTCTTCGATATTTTTAATAGTTATTTTTAAATTACTAATATCTTCTTTGATATCAATAATATTAAAAAGTTCATCAACTTGAACATCTGCAGTAAAATTTAAAAGATCATATTTAATTATATCTTCAAACATTCCTAAAGCGCAATCAAAGTTTATATTATCTTTTAACAGTTCTGCAATTACTTTACCGGAATTACTTTCAGTAAAGATATCAAAAGACTTTTCTATAAGTGAAATAGCGTTTATGGCTTTTTCAATATGCTCAATAGATCTTTTGCATGTTTTAAGTTTCTTAGACTTTTTAATTATATTTTTTTCTCTGATCTCAATCATTTCTAAAGCTTCTTTTCCTTCTAAAGCTTCCTTAATGAATGCACATGAATCTATTTTGCATTTAACTGGTCTTTCATTTAACATTTCTGCTGATTCTGCTTTTACTTGTAGACGAATAATCTCATTATTTAATTCACTTATTGCGTCAGTAAACTTACATTCTTCGTCCTTATAATCTTTTAACAGTTCTTCTAGATTTCCACCCTCAAGACCATTTAATATAATATCGTTAATAGTATCATCATTATTTACAGTAACAATGTCTGTGACTAAGCTATTTAACTCTATTGCAGTAGCTTTAATGGTTCCACGATGTTTAGGAAGAAGCTTTAAGAATTTACCTGATAATAAATCATTTTTATTTAAACTCTTGAATTCTTTTTCATTATTCTTTAACTCTTTCTTGCGTTCAGATAATAATTCAGAAAGCTCATCTTCGCTCTCTTCGATTTTATCAAACTGTTCTAAATCTTTTTCCTTTTTAGTTATATCCTGCTGTAGTGATAAGATTTCTTGCTTATTCTTTAAAAGATTACTGTTGTTATTATCAATTTTATTCTCTACAACATTACTTTCTGACTTAAGACTAGAAAGCTCATCTTCAAGATCTTCTACATCTGACAGATAGGTATATTTCTTTTCAAGAATATCTAGATACTTGTCAGCTTCTTCTATGAATTCTTCTATTCTTTCAATACTACTTCGTATTTCTTTAATAGTACTGATATCATTTTCTTCGCTAAATTTTTTAATGAACTCTTCTTTAGTACTAATCTTTTTATGAATAGATGTAAGTTCTTTTTGTTCTTTGCGTAGTGATCTTTCTAAATTAGATAACTTGTCTGAAATTATTCCACGATCATCAAATTTACTAATTTCTTCTGAAAGATATTTAATTCTCTTTTCAGTTACGCTTGTTTTTTCTTTAGCGGCTTTAAAAGCTAAATCCCAAGGTTTAATGTCTGGAAGTTGATTTGAGATAAACTTCTTTCTCTCTGCTGGTGAGATATTAACGATGTTAGATGTCGTAGTAGCTAATTTCCCAATGATGAAAAAATCTTCTTGAATATTAAATAGCTCTTCAATAATACTTTTAAAGGTTTTTACACCTCCATTCTCGTTAAGTTCCTCTCCTTCTTCTTCATCTCTGATATGTTTGGAAATAAAACTCTTTACATTAAATCCACCTGCTTTATTTGGCTTATAAAAATGCTGTATGATATATGTAAATTCATCTTTTTCAATCCATACTACTTTTTCACCTTCAAGAGCAGGTCTAATGAATCCATCATCTCTTGAATCAAATGTTCCTGAGAATGGATGAAAACACGACATAAATGTAGATTTACCAGACCCGTTTTCTCCAAGTAATAGAAATAATTTTGAGTTTAAAGTAGAAGGATCAGGAATTTCTACCTCTATTTCAGTTCTCCCTGTTCCGCTATATATCCCTGAAAAATTCTTCAAATAAATATATGATATATACATTAATCCCCGCTGTTGTAAAATGTTGTCAGATTACATCCTTTTTCTTTACTTTTATACATACATAAATCTGCTTTTTCGATTAACCCGTGTATATCCATTGAATCATCGGGGTAAATAGACACACCTATACTTGCAGAAATTTTTATATCTTTATCATCCACACAAAATAGTTCTTTTGTAAGAGTCTCCGATAATCGAATAGATATTGCGATGGCATCATCAATAGACCCAAGTTCAGGAAATAGATATAGAAATTCATCACCCCCGAATCTAGATAAAATATCTTTATTTCTTCCACAAAGCGCAAGTCTTCTAGCTACTTCTTTTAATGTTAAATCGCCAATTTTATGACCATATTTATCATTTATTGGTTTGAAATTATCTAAATCAATAAAGAACAGTGCAATCTTTTTATCTTTAAGAGAAGTAGAAATAGTTTTTTTAGACTTATCATAGAATAAGTTTCTGCTAAATAATCCAGTAAGAGAGTCTTTTTGGATTCTTTCCATTATCGTCCCTTTTACTTTTAACGATAATCTACATGGCCCAATAATAAATAATTGAATTGCCGGAAACATAAATATCGTTGTAATTAAAGATTCATGCATATTATTTAATAAAGTTATACATTCGACATTTCTATGAAATATTGAATTTACCGATACACATACTATAAATAATATTATGAGTATTATAATAGTATTATTTTTCTTTTCGAAGTCTAAAGAAATCATATATTTTACTTCCAATAGTTTTAGGCTTACTACTTTTTAGTATCATCATTCTAACTTTTGAATTTATAGCTGAAGATTCGTTATCTATAAATTTAAGATAGGATGAATCAAACGGGATGAATGATCTTAACAATAGACCATCTTTATCCCATTTGAGACAATATAAACACATCGGACATTCTTTATTGGAACATACAAGATTTGGAGATTTGCCTACAATTCTATCATTAGATATTCCTAAATCTTTTTCACATATAGAGCATTTCATTTTTCTCCTAACAATTAATAGATCTAAAAGTTTGATATGTTTTAATATGTTTATTAGATGATATGAATGTAAAATATGTAATATAATTTTCATTATCGATATTTATTTGAACATTCATCGTATTATCTTCTTTGAAATTAATAAGAAATTTTTTATTAAGTTTTATTTGAATAGATCGATCTTTTTCATATGAAGGAGATATATCTACTTCATTCTCTTCATTTAAAGTAAGTACAAAAATATCTTCATTTTTAATATACTCTTTTTCTTCATCATCTAATTCATATATAATACTATCTAAATTTTTGAATTTCTTTTCATTTTTAATATATTTTTCCTTTTCCTGTTTAAATAAAGATTCATTAAACCGGAATGATTTAATCTCTTTAAGTTCTGGAGACATTAAAGAGACATTAAAATTCATACCTAGTTCTACTTCGTCTACATATTTTTTATTTACTTTAAAGTAATCAAAGAAAGATTTACCGTTTAGTGACGTATTAAAAGAAACGTCTCCTTCTTTAGGAAATGAAGGAAATAATTCTGCTTTAATTATAAACAATTCAGTCACATGAAATACTAAATTATTGCTCACAGAGTAAAGACCTAGACGTTTTAAATGTTGATTGCAGTTATTATAAAACCAATTAAATATTTTTTTAGAAAACATACTAATCCTTAATTTAAAGTGACATCGTCGGTATTTAATGTATTGTCGCTAGGACTCTTACTAAGAGTGACAATAATATTTACTTCTTCTTTTTTCTCTGTATCTTCAACATGGTCATACTTTTCAAATGATATAAGCACAATATCCTCACCATTATCTTTTATTATTTCACTTGATAGTATATTAAAACTTTTATACTCAAATTCTTCTCCTTCCATTATTTTGCTTACAATATCATTAGGCATATCTATAAGAAAAGCTTGTTCTTGTTTAGTTAATACGGTTTTTTGTCCCATGATTACTCCGAAAGAATTTGTTTAATTAATTCATCTTTTCCAGGAAGACCCATCCATTGTTCACAAAATTTTATATAATCACCAGCATGAATAGATGAAGCAATATATTCTCCCATTTCTAAAGGCTTACCTTTATCATCTTTTTGTGTTTCATCATGTAATGTAATCTTTCCTAGTTGATTTCCAGGCTCAATCATCATAGCAAGAATAATGGAAGGGTATAGTGATGTTAAATCTAAATCACATACATTTTCAAAAATAGAATTTAATTTAAAACCGTTTATTTCTAAACCTATATTTGCAATAAGGTCAGGCTGTGCTACAACATTTATATTCACTAATATTCGTTAGATATTAGATGTTTTTAAAAAACTACTTACATTTTCATATAAGACTAGACTATATCTTTACCTATTATTGTTATAGGTATCTCCCGTTTCCATTCTACTTAGAATGTACTTCCTTACGGAATAGTCGTTGAACTTTTATCCTCATACTTAAGTAATAGAGAATACTTAGCTGCTGATTGTCTTCACCATTATGTGTTAAGAGTTTCCAGACAATTAGAGAGATTTAACGAGCGCATGTATTTTACGCTCCTTTGAACTTTGAATCATCTTTTTCTTTATTAACGTTATGATTATTACTCATAACATATCCGTTATCAAGCATAAATTTAGATGCTAAATTTCTTAGCGATGTAGTCTTTTTCCAAGCTTTATGAACTCTTGTTCTTGTGATAGAAGAGATTTGAAATAAAAGAGATAAATCTTTATTCTGACTTTCTAATTCATGTAAACCATAAACGTCTTTCATATTATAGAATACATACTTCTCATAATCAGATCTAGAGAAAGTACGCATTGTTACACCTTCAGGTAATTCATCCTTTTTAGTACCTACTTCTTCTTCTAAAATAGCATCTAAACTATACGAAGGTCTTTTACCCATAGTAGCTCGTAATGCTGCAAATACGAGCATTTGATCGGCATAATTACTATAAGACGCTACTTTCATATAATCCCCTTTTAGTGCAGGATCATGATTTCTTTCATCTTTATAATAATATGCTTCTTTATAAGGAAATTCTTTAGGACACATAATATTAGCAGGATGAGCGCCTGAAAGCTTTTCAATACGATTGAAGGAAGTTTTAAAGTCATATTCTGCATTCCAAGCAGAAATAATATCAGGTCTTAGATCATTATTAATTTTATTAAAATAAGCAATTAATAAATCTAACTCGTTATCATAAAAAGTAATCTCACAGTCATCTAAATCAAATCTTTTAATTGCCTTTTTAATCATTTTATCTACTCTTTTTTCAAACTCAGGAATTAAAGGATTTCCTTCAGTTCTTAAAAGAAATGTATACATTGTATTATTTAAATCACTATAAACTGAAACTGCGTCAATTGGAGAAACTGACTCATCAGCAGATAAAGCGTTATCTAGATCAATAGTATCGTTTTCAATATCCCAATATGCTTTATGTATTGTTGGAGAAGTATCAAATTCATCAACGTAATGATCTTGATATTTGCCAATATAAAAATCTTCAATATGAGTGTCTGATTGATGAACTGCAGGATCTTGGTGTAATAATTTCTTAGACTGCCAATCTCGATTGTCTATACATTGTTGAAGAAATTCTTCATTCTCGGTTAATACTGCAATTCTTTCTACTACTTTATTATACGGTGCCGATGCTGGTTTTACAGAATCTTTTGTTACATACATTCTCTCATTAGCGTCATAATCAATTTCTTTATCTACAAAGAAATCAATCGTTGGTGTCTTAACTACTTTGAATTTCTTTTCACCATTAACTGACTCTACAAAGATAATTTTATCTTTAAATTTATTTCCTTTGTTTCCACGAAAATGGTGTGCTGCAACAATATATCTCTTATTTACTTTGCTCATATTAATCCCCCTCAAAAGGCAATAGGTGAAGTTCACGTAATTTTATGTTATAATAAACGAATAATCATTTGGTTCATAGAAAATTTCATATCTTATCGTAATTATAATATATGTTTATAAACTCTTTTGAAGAAATGTGTTAAAATAATATATAAATATATATTATTTTAGTGATAATAAATAATTTAACGCTTATAACAAATAACTATAACTTGAAGGAGTAAAATTATTATGAACACATTTGACTACGAATATTGTTTTAATGAGTGTGAAGATCATATTAAGTTTATTAAAGAATTTAAAGATGATGTAAATTGGAATGACATTTCATGTTATCAAACGTTATCTGAAGAATTTATTAGGGAATTTAAAGATGACGTAAATTGGCAGTGTATTTCACAATATCAAACATTATCTGAAGAATTCATTAGGGAATTTAAAGATAAGGTAGATTGGTATTATATTTCACAATATCAAAAATTATCTGAAGAGTTCATTAGGGAATTTAAAGATAATGTACATTGGAGATATATTTCAGGTAATCAAACATTATCTGAAGAATTTATTAAGGAATTTAAAGATGATGTAGATTGGAGATATATTTCAGGTAATCAAACATTATCTGAAGAGTTTATTAGAGAATTTAAAGATGACGTAAATTGGCAGTGTATTTCGTATTATCAAACATTATCTGAAGAATTTATTAAAGAATTTAAAGATAATGTACGTTGGGATTATATTTCATGTCACCAAACATTATCTGAAGAGTTTATTAGGGAATTTAAAGATGACGTAAATTGGGAAGATATTTCATGTCATCAAAAATTATCTGAAGAATTCATTAGGGAATTTAAAGATGACGTAAATTGGGAAGATATTTCATGTCATCAAAAATTATCTGAAGAAT
>Ga0193964_1000633_pt1 | contig 16846 bp, 13 predicted proteins | sample FB_7_MG_FD_140323 | JGI IMG/M metagenome (GOLD analysis project Ga0193964, IMG submission 140323) | Microbial mat bacterial communities from the Broadkill River, Lewes, Delaware, United States - FB_7_MG | ecosystem: Environmental > Aquatic > Freshwater > River > Microbial mats | place: USA... | reverse complement strand
CCAGGCGGGTGAAAAGGAGAAAAATGCCCTGTCCAGGCGATGGTATATGACAGAACGTTGTCCTTCGTGCAGGGGGGCGGTTAAATTAAAAAAACGGCGGTCATCCCTGATGGGACCGAACAGCCCGTCAGGGAAAAGGGCAGGGTAGCGCGCTTTAAGTTTCTCTCCATCATCTCGGGTGCCGCCGCCTCCGGCTAACGCTTCATAGTTGACGTCCATATACAACGTATCGCCAAAAAAGATTTTGCTGTTCAAGCGCAGCTCCCCATACCCGTCATAATTGGGGGATAGGCCCACTGCCTGGTAAACGGAATTTGATTTTGGAAAAAGTATCCGGCTATAAATTTTTAGATGACCGTCCCACTCCATTTCCGGAAGCAAGGCACCTTCTTGGGCATACCCAAGGGCGACGGAAACAAGCCTGAACACAAAGAACAGGCAGGCTAATGTCATGGGTTTGGGGGCCATGTTTGTCCGTTGAGGTTTTTTTTCTTTACTTGGTATGATCATCAACGATCATCCCGTCCTTGAGCCGGATGATTCTTCGGGAAAATCCCATTACCATTTGGTCGTGGGTAGAGAAGATAAAGGTGACTTTTCGTTGTTCATTCATCCGGGCCATCATTTCTAAAAGTCCCTGGCCGGTCTGGGAGTCCAGGTTGGCCGTGGGTTCGTCCGCAAGGATAATGGCCGGGTTGGATACAAGCGCCCTTGCGACGGCCACTCGCTGCTGCTGGCCCCCGGATAGTTCGGCCGGTCGTCTGTCGTGCATGCCCGAAAGCCCCACATCATCCAGAACAGCCCTGGCTCGCTGTGTTCTTTGTTTTGTCGGCACACCCTGCATGAGCATCACATATTCCACGTTTTCCCGGGCCGACAGCACCGGGATGATGTTATAGGCCTGGAATACAAATCCGATTTTGTGTAGGCGTATGTCCGCAAGTTTTGACTGGGACAACCCCGTGATTGTTTCTCCGTCAAGAATAATTTTCCCCTGATTCGGGTTGTCCAGCCCGCCCATCAGATTAAGCAGTGTGGTTTTCCCAGACCCTGATGGCCCTGCAAGTGCACAAAATTCCCCCTTTTTAACACAAAGGGATACGTGGTCCAGGGCATGAACCAGCACATTGCCCTGTTTATAGGTTTTACTGACGCCTTTGACTTCAACCATATTCATTGGATGCCCTCTATTTTATCTAAAAGTTTGATTTTAAGGCTTATTTTAATATACACTAATAAACCCTATGCGAAAATAGTACCTTACAGGTAATTTTTTGATCACAACTTAATGTAATGATGATATCCCGCTTGGGGTTGGGCACATATTTATTGGACCGGACAGCAGTCTCTCCGTTGCAACGGTTTCGCATATTCCCAATCCACTGATAGGAGACGTTATGCCGAAACGCTCGTGTAGTATCCGCACCAAGCTTATTGCTATTTTTGTATTGATAAAAGTCCTTCCTCTGGTGGCTTTGGCCTGGTTTTCCTGGAATGTTATTTTAGATTTGGCAGATACCTTGAAAAAACAGACCGAGCAGGTGGCCCAGGAGACTAATACGCTGGTTGGTGGCATTGCGGAGATGGCGACAAGTAATTCGATTGAGGCTTTGGATGACCGCTCCCGGGAAGCCATTGAGCGTCTGACCACAGATACGGCACGGCAGGTGGCTAACTTTTTATATGACCGTGATGTGGATATCCGTTTAGCCGCCCGGATTACACCGGGAAAAAAGGCATACCAGACATTTTTATCCGGGCGGACCCGTAAGGTGGTCATGGATGACGGCAAATGGACAATGAATGACGACGGGACAAAGTGGATCCCGGCAGCCCCGTCTCCTGTGCAGTACAAAAAGGTGACTGCAAGGATCGAAGATAACGAGAATCAGTTTCATTATCGTTCGCCGGAAGCCACAGGATTGATTGAGTACCGCCCCCTGTATCTTGAAATGACATATGTGGATCTGTCAGGCATGGAGATATTTAAGGTTTCCAACGCATCTATTTTACCTGAAACGCTATTGGATGTGTCAAAAAAGGAAAACACCTTCTGTAAGGCGGAAACCTATTTTGAATCCTTGAAAAAACTTAAACCCGGTCAGATTTATGTCTCCGATGTCATTGGGGCCTATGTTAAAGGCTTTTTACCCGGCGGCGTCTACAGCAAAGCCCGGGCTGCAAAAGCCGGCATTCAGTTCGAACCGCAAAAATCGGGATATGCCGGGTTTGAAAACCCTTTAGGAGTTCGTTTTAAAGGCCTGGTACGGTGGGCCACCCCCGTTGTGATCAAAGGCGAGATAACAGGTTTTGTCACCTTGGCCTTGGACCATACCCATATCATGGAGTTTACCGATCATGTTGTCCCCACCAATGATCGGTACTGCATTACATCCAATGCCGGTTCCGGCAATTATGCGTTTATGTGGGATTATAAGGGGCGAAATATTTCCCATCCCAGGGACTATTTTATTGTGGGATATGATCCTGAAACGGGGCAAGCGGCCGTCCCATGGCTGGAAGAATCACTCTATGCCAAATGGCTTTCATGCAATGGCTCCATGGCGGAATTTGAAACGCAGGTGCCCTGGTTTGATGCCCAGTCTTTAAAGAAAAAGCCTGCCAGCGACCTAACACGGCAAGGATTTGTGGGTCTGGATGGGCGGTTCCTTAATTTTGCCCCCCAGTGTACAGGTTGGCATACCTTAACCCAGCATGGGGGCTCCGGATCATTTCTGATTTTCTGGAGCAAGCTGTGGAAATTGACCACTGCGGCAGCCATTCCTTATTACACCGGCCATTACGGGGATCACCCCAGGGGCTTTGGGTATGTGACCATTGGGGCCAATGTGGATGAATTTCATAAACCCGCGGTTCATACTGCTGCCATAATTAAGTCAACCCGAAAAGATTTTGAAGCAAACCTTACTGCGCAAAAAGAACATAACCAGGCCTATCTTCGCAGTAGCCTCAATGACACCTTTATTAAAATGATTTTATCCACGGGTGTCATGATCGTACTGGTCATTTTCATTGCCCTGTGGATGGCTGCAGCCCTGACCGGAAAAATTACCAAGATGATTCACGGCATCAATCATTTCCAAAAAAGGGATATGGATTTCCGCCTTAAAGAGACATCCAATGATGAGATCGGTCAGTTGACCTGTTCATTTAATGAGATGGCAGACAGCATCCAGCAACACCTGAGGGTCGTGGGGCATGCAAAGAAAATTACAGAACGTGTTAATACACGCTTAAAAAAGGAAATTATTGAGCGAAAAGCGGCCCAGGTTGAATTATCCTTGCACCGGGATCAGCTTGAGGAGATGGTTGAAAAAAGAACGGCCCAGCTTGAGGCCCAGATACATGAACGTGAACGGGCTGAAGAGGAGTTGATGCAGGCCGAGAAGATGGCGGCTTTAGGTCAACTTATTGCCGGTATTGCCCATGAAATCAACACCCCCATGGGGGCTATTAAATCCTCGGGCAGCAATATTTTAGATTTTCTTGAAAAGTTACAAAAAGATATACCGGATCTGATCAAAAAATTGGAAGAGAAGCATCTGCCGCTTTTTTTCACTCTGTTAAACCAGTCCCCCAAAAAGGCTGTGCTAAGAACCAGTCGGGAGGAACGTAAGATGATTCGATCCCTTAATGACACTTTGAGTGAGGCCGGCATTGAAGGCGGTCGGCAAATGGCTTTTTTTCTGGTGCAGATGAATGTGTATGACCAGTGGACAATGTTCAAACCGTTATTACTTCACCCGGAATCTGAATTTATCCTTGAGACCGCTTACAGTCTTCATTCCATTACCAGCAACACCACAAATATTAACCAGGCTGTGGACCGGGTCAGCAAAATTATTTATGCACTGAAATCGTATATTCGTCAGAGTGATACCAATGAAAAGACAGAAACCGATATCATCGACAGCATTGAAACCGTGTTGACCATTTATCACAATCAGATCAAACAAAATACCGAACTTGTCCGGGAGTATGATACGATTGAACCCATACTCGGGTATCCAGATGAGCTCAGTCAGGTTTGGACAAATCTGGTATACAATGCGCTGCAGGCCATGGATTATAACGGCGTCTTAACCATCCGGGTGAAAAACCGGGAAAAACATGTGCAAATTTGCGTTTCGGATACAGGCTGCGGCATCCCGGAAGAGAACAAAAGAAAGGTTTTTCAACCCTTTTTCACCACCAAAAAAAGAGGCGAGGGTAGTGGATTGGGCCTTGACATTGTGTCTAAAATCATCAAAAAACATGATGGTCAAATTGATTTGGAATCAGAAGCGGGGAAAGGAACTACCTTTACCATATTGCTTCCACGAAATAAGGATTAACCATGCCTGATACGGAAAACGGCCTTTTTCTGTGTGTGGACGACGAACAGATTGTACTGCACTCATTAAGAGATCAACTATATAAGCACTATGGTAAAAAATATTTAATTGAAATTGCCGAAAGTGCCGAAGAGGGCCTGGAAATTTTAGATGAGTTCTCCTTGGACGGTTATACCCCGTTAATTATTATTTCCGACTGGCTGATGCCGGGAATGAAGGGTGATGAATTTTTTATTGAGGTTCACCGAAGGTTTCCCCATGTCATTAAAGTGATGCTGTCCGGACAGGTTGATCCCACTGCAGTACAGCGAGCCTGGGATGAAGCGGATATGTTTGAAATGATCAGCAAACCATGGGATGCAAAGGAACTGCTTCGCTACATTGATGAAGGGCTTGCGCAGTTTAGGCGTACCGTATCAGGTAAATAATATGAATGAAAATATGACTATAGATATTGCCATTTTATGTGTGGATGATGAACCCATTGTCACCGAAAGCCTTCGGTCTTTATTTTATAAGTCGTTAGAAGACGTTGCCGTGATTGAAGTTGCCCACAGTGCCGAAGAGGCCATGGAAGTCATTGACGAGTTTATCGATGACGGCATTGAGCTTCAGGTGGTGGTTTCCGATTATATTATGCCTGGAATCAAGGGTGATGAACTGCTGATTAAAATCCACAGCAAATTGCCCAAGGTCAAAAAGATCATGCTCACCGGTCAAAGTGATATTGACGGTATTCGGCAAGCCATCAATAAGGCCCAGCTTTACCGTTTCCTTGAAAAACCATGGAGCAATGATGATATGATTTTAACCATCCAAAGTGCCATGACCGCCTATGATCAAGAGACTCGCCTTGAAAATCAAAACCATCAGTTAATAAAGCTGAATCAGGAGCTTGAGGCCAAGGTACAGGAAAGAACCCGTGAGCTGGAACAAAAAAACCGGGAACTGGAGCGGTTGGCCACCTTTGACCAGCTCACCGGCCTGGTCAACCGGGCGAAACTTGACGAAGTACTCAGGGCTGAATTAATCCGGTCTAACCGGTATGGTAACTCACTCGGCTTGATCCTTGTGGATATTGATCATTTCAAAGCGGTTAATGATACCCATGGCCATCAGGTTGGAGACCAAGTTCTCCAATTGTTTGCCGAGCAACTTAAGAATGGGGTGCGTGATGCTGATGTTCCCGGGCGTTGGGGCGGAGAAGAGTTTTTAATCATCTGTCCGGAGTCAGATCAGCATGGTGTGATGACATTGGCCCAGTCCCTGCGGGAACGCGTCCAGGCCCATGAGGTTGAAGGCGTGGGCAAAAAAACAGCCAGCTTCGGGGTTACTGTATTTGAGAAAGAAGATACGATTGAAACCCTTATCAGCAGAGCTGATAAGGCATTGTACCTCGCCAAGGCGGCTGGACGAGACCGGGTGGAGTGTGTGATGCCGGACGGTTGAAAAAATGCCAAGACGGTAATGAGAAGACCGGTATCCGGAACCTGGATGCATTCTTATTGTCAGCTGTTAGGGTCACGGCCAAACCCTTTGTTCAAACACGTGCCATTGCTTCCACCGGGGTGATCCTTGCCGCCTTGATTGCCGGATACAGGCAGACAAGGACGCCTAAACCCATAATGACGGCATTTACGTAACAGATGTCTTTGAGCGTAAAAAATGGAACCACCATGCGGCCCATGCCCCAGAACTCTGACCCCTGGGCCATGAAGGCCATGTCAATCCCGCCGGAAAAAAGATAAAGGGTCAAAAGGCCCAACAGATTACCCACCACAAGGCCGGTCATCAGAAGAATAATACACTCAAGCAATACGTTTATAATGATTTTTGCGGGTTTAAGCCCCAGGGCTTTGAGCAGTCCGAATTCCCGGGTCCTTTCCAGAACAGCCATGAGCATGGTATTGACCAGCCCAAACGCCATGGCAATGAAAATAACCAGGTACCATAGCAGCATAAACCGGTCAAACATGCCCAGATACCCCTTGAGCAAGGGTAGCAGATCCATCCATGTTAAAGCACAAAGATCCCGGGGCAGGTTTTGGCGAACGGAACCAAGGACTTTATTCAGTCCTTGGGAATCCATGCCGGCGCTGTCGGGCAGGCGCACACAGGCTAGCGACACACCGTCTTTTATTCCCAGGAGAGCCTGGGCTGCCCCAAGGGTAATGAAAACATATTGTTTTTCCGTGGACTGCATTTCCGCCTTAAATGTTCCTTTGATTTTAAAGGCCCTGGAAGCGGTTTCCAGGTTCGTATCCTGGGTCATAAGCACCAGCTTACGACCGATTTTTGTTTCAAAATTGCCTAAAAGGGCTTCTCCCACCACAATTGCATGGTCGTCGCCGGGTGTCAGCAGTTTTCCTTTGGGGGTAACATCCCCGTAAAATGAGAGTTGCGGTTCTTTTTCAGGATCAATACCCATAATAGTTATCCCCTGGGAGTTTCCGGCATTGGCGGCCACACCGTTCACCTGGATGCGAAACGCCCACAACGCTCCTTTGGGCAGGTTTTGTTCCAGCAATTGTGCCACAGAGGCCGGGTGGGTGATCCGATTTTCCACTGACGGATCTTCCCGGAACAGGGCATTTTGGATCTGGATGTGGCCGGTCAGCGTATTTAATGCGTTTTCCAGGGTGGAAGCCATCATCCCCCGGGACAGGGCACTAAAGGCCAGCATGGTCCATGCCCCGATGACCACGGCAACCAGGATGATGCCGGTTCTTTTAGGATTGCGCCAGATATTGCGCCAGGCCATGAGAATTTGCATGATCACCCTCCTTATACGGCCCGCATGGCTTCAACGGGTTTGATCCCATGAACTTTTACAGCCGGGTACAGGGCTGTCACAATGGTGATGAGAAATACGGCTGCCGGGCCTGCAAACGCCGTGGCCAGGGTTAGTTTGGGCCGGAGCAGGCCGGGAATGCCGTATTGCCGCATCATGCCTTCGGCTTCTCCCATGGGAATGCCGGTATGTCCCACCCAGAGAGTAAGTATACATCCGGCAAGGATGCCCAAAACAATTCCGCACAGGGTTAAAAATCCAGATTCAAGGATCAGCACCCGTGACAGTCGCCAGGGCCCGGCACCAATGGCCATGAGGGTGCCGAATTCTTTGGTTCGCTCAAAAACTGCCATGACAAAGGTGTTCATAATACTGAAGGCCACCATGACAAGCAAAATGGCGTAGAAGATGAGTCCGCCCCCAAGGTCCATCTGGATGGACTGGATCAGCCCGGGGGTCAGTTCGTCCCAGGACATGCAGACAAGGCCGGGCTGTGTTCCCGGTTGGGACAGGTTCTCGGATATGGCGGATTTTACTCGCCCCACATGCCACAGGCTGTCACACGTGATGATAATTTCATGCACAGCACGTCCCATGACAAAGGTCTCCTGGAAATGATGCAAAGGGATCTGGATAGCGGTACGGTCATATTGATCCATACCGGATGAGAATATGCCTGTCACCTGAAGCACTGTGGCGGCAATGGAACCATCCATGGCTGATCCAAGGACCACCAGTTCATCTCCGATGTCGATTTTAAGGTTTTTTGCCAGAAGCGATCCAACTACGGCTGCATTGGTATCCGAAGGGGTAAGATAACGTCCTTTACGGATGGTCTGGGCTACGCTTGAGATTTTTACTTCCTCTTCAGGGTTAATGCCGGTGATGAAACCGCCGCTGGTGCGCAAACTGGAAGAGAGCAGGGCAAAGGCATTGCTTCTAAAGGAAATGGTCGTGATATGGGGTGTTTGATACAGTGTCCGGGCAATATCAGCCGGTACTTTTATCGCCTGCCTGATTTTGTGGTCTGTGTTATATCCTTGTTTAAGTACCTGGATATGGCCGGTGCGGGTCTTCACCGATGTATCGATCATGATTTCATACGTGCCGATCTGAAGTGACAGCATGAATATCAGCAGTACGCAGGCAAAGGCAATGGCCATAATGGTCAGGATGGTGCGCCTGGGGTTGCGCTGGATATTGCGCCAGGCCATGAGCATTTCCATAACGAGATTTACCTTAATGGTTTTTTTAATGCGTTCAGGGTAAACCAATTATCCCGTAACGGCACATCAAATTCAAGGCTTTCATATTCAAGCAGGGTATAGTCCTCTTTTGAGTCTGCGTCCATGGCGCGCATGACCCATCGGATCGGAAAGAATCGTTCGCCAAATTTTTTTATTTCAGAGGTGGTCAGGATTTTTACCGCTGACATATCCTCGTCATAAAAACCTTGTTCCAGGATAATGCCGTCTTCACGGATTTTAAGGGTTTGCATGCCCCATACGACAGGTGCATTCGGTTTGGGAACAGATTTAATTTCATAGACTGTTATGCCGTTTTCCCGGGTGATGGTATCAATTTCATGGGTATAGTCATTGAGAATGCTGTCAGCCTTGGAAAGGTCGTTATTGGAAAAGTCGGATCCCATCCAGGACTGGGACATCATGGAGGGGGGGATTTTGATGACCCGATTGATTTTCGGATTATATGTCCACATGTCCCGGCCGATTTTCAACGTGCCGTTGCCCTTGTCTTTTTTGGGTACTGTGATCTGGAAAATGGAGTCATTTCTTCCCCTTGTCCAGGCTTTTATAACCGATACCCGTTCCCAGTTCGCACGGTGCACGGTCATTCTTATTTGACAGACAGACGTTTTCCCCCGCATGTAATCCCACGCCTTGGTGATAACCGCAAATGCCGACGGTTCTTTCGCAAATGTCGTGGATGAGAAAAGCACAAGGAATATTCCTGCAATGAATACTGTTTTTTTCATGGCACGCGTCATTTTGATGAATCCGCTTGTTTTGAATATTATTGTGATAAAGATGTCCCATAAGAGATCAAAAACATCAATCATTTTATTTAATGATATTAGAGCGGTGCCGCGAATAAATTGTCGATTTTGGAGAAGATATTAAGGAACGGGTTTTAAATAACTTGCCTTTTTTGCTATATCCGGGAGCGCGGGCGTCCCGCCCGCATGTCCGCAAGCATTGTAAAGATGCGGGCGAGACGCCCGCGCTCCCAGCTTAAATTATTTGCATGGCCTTGAGCCTGTCTGGTGAGATCGGATTTATCCCAGTACTGCATTAAAATTTATGCAGTACTGGGGAGAGGATTATTTTTGTCGGGCCGGCTGGTATGTACACAAAGGTTCCTGGGCCATATAATCGCCGGTGGCCTCGTATGCCCTGGCCCGGCATCCGCCGCACACCTGTTTGTATTCACAGATTCCGCATTTGGGTTCAAGATTATTGAAGTTCCGTAATTTGTTGAACACCTCTGAGTTCTCCCACACATCTTTAAAGTGCCGGGTTTTAATGTCCCCACAAGTGACGTCTAAAAAACCGCAGGTCTGTACCCGGCCCACATGGGAGATGAAGCAGAAGCCGGTCCCTGCAAGACAGCCCCTCGTGACCGCATCTAACCCATGGGTTTCAAAACTGACTTTTTTGCCCTCCGCCTTGGCGCGCTGGCGCAAAATTCGGTAATAGTGAGGGGCACAGGTGGCTTTGAGCTGCAAAGATGTTTTGTCCCGCTGGTCATAGAACCAGTTCAGGGTTTCTTCATACTCCTTTGCGTCAATGGCCGTATCCACGATGTATTTGCCCCGGCCTGTGGGTACCAGAAGGAAAATGTGGTGTGCCACAGCCCCTAAGGATTCTGCCAGGGCAAGGATGGCAGGAATTTCTTCAAGATTGGTTTTTGTAATAACGGTATTGATCTGAAATTCCAGTCCGGCCGCTTTGGCTGTTTTTATGCCGTTTACAGCCCCGTCAAAAGCTCCTTCAAGGCCCCGGAACTCATCATGGGAGGCTGCGGTCGCGCCGTCAAGACTCACGGAGATACGTTTGATGCCGCTTTTTATGAGGCGTGCCACATTGTCTTCATTGAGCAGGGTGCCGTTGGGGGCCATGACCATGCGAAGGCCGATTTTGTCACCATAGGCGGCAATATCAAAGATGTCATCCCGGAGCAGCGGTTCGCCGCCGGTGAGAATAATGATGGGTTGCCCTACCTCTCTGATCTGGTCCAGAAGTTTGAAGGACTCTTCTGTGGTGAGTTCGTCATTGTATGCATGGTCTTCGGCCGCGGCCCGGCAATGCTTGCAGGTCAGATTGCACCGGCGGGTTGTCTCCCAGGCCACAAGGCGCAGGGTATTGTTTTTACCGGAGCCGTGGGGGGCGCCATGTCCATGTCCCGGAGGGACCTTTCCGTGGGGATGTGCCATCAGCTGTTCAACTCCCTTGCCACATCAATGGCTGAGTAGGTCATGATAATATCTGCCCCGGCCCGTTTGATGGACAACAAAGTTTCCATGATCATGGCTTTGCCATCCACCCATCCCATCATTTCAGCAGCTTTGACGATGGAGTATTCACCGGAGACGTTGTAGGCGGCCACAGGCAGATCAATCTCTTCTCTGATTCTGTAAATGATATCCAGGTAGGAGAGCGCCGGTTTTACCATGATGATGTCTGCGCCTTCCTCAATGTCCATGGTGGCTTCCCTGATCGCTTCAAGGGAATTGGCAGGGTCCATCTGGTAGGTTTTACGGTTCCCAAATTGGGGTGCGGATTCCGCGGCCTCCCTGAAAGGGCCGTAAAAGGCAGATGCGTATTTCACTGCATAGGACATGATGGGGACATGGGAAAACCCCTCGTCATCCAGCGTCCCCCTGATTTCAGCCACCCGACCGTCCATCATGTCGGAAGGGGCCACCATGTCGGCGCCTGCCTGCACATGGGACAACGCTGTTTTTGCAAGCAGATCCAGGGTGGAATCATTGTCAACGGTGCCGTCATCCATGACCATGCCGCAGTGGCCGTGGTCCGTGTATTCACACAGGCAGACATCGGTGATAACGGTAAGCTCCGGTACCTGCTCCTTGACCGCTGTCACAGCTTTTTGAACGATGCCGTCATGGGCATAGGCCTGGGTACCAAGGCAGTCTTTTTTATCGGGAATCCCAAACAGCATGATGCCAGGAATGCCTTCATCTTTGGCCTGCTTTGCCGTGGCCACAATGTGATCGCAGGAGAGCTGGAACTGACCGGGCATGGAATTGATGGGCTTTTTCACGGATTTGCCTTCGACCGCAAAAAGGGGAAGAACCAGATCGTCTCTGGAAAGCTTTGTTTCCCTGATCATACGTCGGAAATTGGCCGTGGCCCGAAGCCGTCTGCCCCTGTATTCGGGAAACAGCATTATTCATTCTCCTTTTTAATCTCTTCATCCGTGAGATAACAGGCAGGATCAGAATCCCAGGGATCATTGGCAACGGATTCGGCCCTGGCCCTGAAATTACCTGCACAGATATCCAGCCACCGGCATTGGGCGCATCTGCCTTTGACGTGTTTTTTCTTCTCTTTCATTTTCATCAAAAACTCGTTTTCAGGATCTGTCCAGATTTCGCTGAAAGGTCTGTCCTTGATATTGCCGAACCTAATTTCTCGCCAAAATTGGTCCGGATGGACTTCACCATCCCAGGAGATGCAGCCGATGCCCCGTCCCGAGTTGTTGCCTTCGTTCATTTCAAGCAGTTCGAGCACTTCGGCGGCCCGTTCAGGGTCTTCCTTGAGCAGACGCTGATACAGGTAAGGACCGTCTGCATGGTTGTCCACTGTGAGGATCTCCTTGGGCTTGTTGCGGTCGTGAAGGTCCTTTGTGCGATCCATGAGCAGGTCGAGTACCTTGCGGGTTTCTTCGTGGCTTAAATCCTCCTTGGCAATTTCCTGGCCGCGGCCGGAGTAAACTAAGTGGTAAAAACAGGCCCTGGGGACGTTTTTTTCTTCCAGCAGATCAAAAATGCCCGGGATGTCCTGTACGTTTCTTTTATTTATGGTAAAACGCAGTCCCACCTTAATGCCTGCTTCCTGACAGTTGTCAACGGCCTGCAATGCTTTTTTATACGCGCCTTCAACGCCTCTGAACTTGTCATGGGTGGCTTCAAGTCCGTCCAGGCTGATCCCTACATAGGAGAGCCCCACTTCTTTGAGTTGCTTTGCCTTCTCTTTGGTGATCAGGGTGCCGTTGGTGGAGATGACGGCCCGCATGCCCTTGGATACGGCATACTGGGCATATTCCACAAGACGTGGGTGCATCAACGGTTCCCCGCCGGAAAAAAGCAGCACCGGCACCCCAAATTCTGCCAGGTCATCCATCATGGCAAGACTTTGTTCATGGGTCAGTTCATTGTCATAGGCAATATTTTCAGACTGGGCATAGCAGTGAACACACTTCAGGTTGCACCGCCGGGTCATATTCCAGACCACCACCGGCTTTTTATCTTTTGAAAACTGAAGCAGATGAGAGGGTAGTTTGCCTGAATGTCTTGAATAGCGTAACGTATCCGAGGGTTCCACCGTGGCGCAGTAAAGTTTTGAAATTCCAATCATTTTATCTCTTTTCTGATAAGCTCGTTGAGGTAAGTTTCGTGGTCGGTTAATGCATCTTTGGACAGGAAAAACCTTGTTTTTCCGGTTTTTTCCCGAATCAGATTAAATCCGTCAAAAAAATCCGTGTATATTTTTGACAGGATCTCATCCGTGGTTGCGTTATGCTCTATAAACTGCTGGATGAAAAAATCCGCTGCATCTTCTTCGAACACGACATTTAAATCATAGTTTTTGGATATTTCCAGTTCCATCTCTTTGACGTTGTCATAGAATTTTTTGACCTGCTTAACCGCATCCTCTATTTCCATGACATGGGCCGTATAATACTGGACCACCATTTTTGTGCGAATCTGCGTTAAGGTCAGGCCGTGGCGGATGGAAAATATTTTCCAGTTCTTTTTTACATATTCACTGATATGATCCGAAAAAAGGACCAAGGCATGGTTATATTCGGCTGCGTATTTCTCTTCGTCATTGCCCTGGATAAGATCGTTTAACGCTTGTTCTGGAGTTTTCAGCACCTGTTTGGTGACTGCGAACTGACCGACGGATTCGGAAGGCAGTTTCTCTTCAAAGCAGAGCATGGCTTCTTCAATCACGGATACAAGTCCCCGGGCACCGGTATTTTCCTTGTGCGCCCTTTTCGCAAGCTCATTTAACGCCTCGTCGGTGAACAGCAGATCAATCCCATATGATTTAAAATCAAGGCGTTTGCTTAGGATCACCGGGTTGTTGGGCATTTTCAGGATGTCGTAAAGATCTTTTTGGGTCAGTTCGTCCAGGACACAGCGCACCGGCACCCTGCCGATGAATTCGGACTCAAATCCGTAGGCCACCAAATCCTCGGACCGGGTCTCTTTTAAAAGCTCATTGTCTTTTCTGGTGTGACTGAGCGAGGCGCCGAACCCGATGGCTTGTTTGCTCATTCGTTTTTTTACCACATCCGTCAGACCTGAGAATGCGCCTGACAGGATAAACAGAATATTGGCGGTATTCACTCGCCTGGCCGAACGTTTCCCGGTTCTCTGGAATGCCTCAAGCTCCTGCATCATGGATACGGGATCATGGGGCACCTTTAGATCTACGTCGGTCTCTTCCATGGGTTTGAGCAGGGCCCGCTGGACCCCTGTCCGGGATATCTGGGCCCCCATAACATTGGGGCTGGCAGCGATTTTATCCACTTCATCTATGTAAACAATGCCACATTCGGCAAGTTCAATGTCATCATTGGCCTCTTTGACCAGATCCCTGATCAAATCCTCCACATCCCCGCCTACATATCCGGTTTCTGAAAATTTGGTGGCATCCGCTTTGACAAAAGGGACCCCAATTTTTTTTGCGATAAGTTTGATCAGATAGGTCTTGCCAATACCGGTGGGGCCGAGTAGCAGGATATTGCTTTTAATATTACCCGTGATCTTGAACGGTTCCATGATCATGGTTTCCTGGTGCCGGATTCGGTTGAAATGGGTGCAAATCTTTGTGGCAAGTACCGATTTAGCCTTGTCTTGCCGAACAACGTACTGGTCTAAGTAACTGATCAGTTCCGCAGGCTTAACATTGAAATCAATCAGCTTTTTTTTGCCCGACTCAGGTGTTGTGCCGGTAACGATCTCCTGTTGGGGCTGGATGGAAGGTGCCAGAATTTTAACATTTCCACCAAATTTTTTGTTCAGAAATTCCCCAAGCTCTTTTTCAATTTTTTTCGGGTCAGGCCCGGTGGCATCATTGTGATAAGTCATAATTATCTATAATAAGCTTGTCTGCCCATAATTCAAGGCGCAAGTTCAACGGCCTATTTCTTTTTTTCTTTAAAGTATTCACAGGGCTTTCCCGAAGATCGGAATACCGTGATACTGGGGAGTTGGCGGCTTTTAAACCCCAAAGCCCTGCAGCCGTTTGGGTGGGCCGGTTCCCAGGTGACATAAAAAAATCGGCACTTGTAACAATTTCTTTTATTCTCTTGGTTCATATCAGCCTAAAAAAAAAGCCGCGGCAATTATGCCACGGCTCTGAATTTTTGGTGCCGAAGGGGAGATTTGAACTCCCACGGGTCGCCCCACACGCCCCTCAAGCGTGCGTGTCTACCTATTCCACCACTTCGGCAAAAAATTTATTTTTATTCATTCTGCTGTCGGTACCTGCTGTCCTGCTGGAGCAGATGCGTCCTTCATGACACTGGACTGTGACTGATGCCCTGACATATAGGCCAAAGTCAGAGATGTGATCATGAAGATAATGGCCACGGCTGTGGTTATTTTGGTCAGGATGTTTGCGGGGCCAGCCGCTCCGAAGAGGGCCTGGCTGCCTGCACCACCCATGGATACGCCCATTTCTGCGCCTTTGCCGGTCTGCAGCAGCACAACGAGTATCAGAAATATGCAAACTGCAACGTGTATTGTCACTAAAATGCTTGTCATATTAAAAGTATCTAAAACCTAATAATTTTATTAAAATCTTCCGGGTTCAGGCTTGCGCCGCCAACCAATGCGCCATCTACATCTTCAAGTTGCATCAGGTCTTTAATGTTGCCGGGTTTTACTGATCCGCCGTATAAAATCCGGATCTTTGCCGCCAGCTCGTCTGCGTATTTTTCTTTAAGCAGGTGTCGCAAAAAACCATGTACTTCTTTGACTTGCTCGGGTCCGGCCGTCTTTCCGGTACCAATTGCCCATACCGGCTCATAGGCCAGGATTAGGGAATCAAGTTCCTCAAGATCAAAGCCTTTTAACCCATCTGATATCTGTTTGTCAAGGACAAAAAACGTTTTATCCGCCTCCCGCTGGCTTTCCGTCTCTCCGATGCACATCACAGGGGTCAGTTCTGCATCAAGGGCGGCACGGATTTTAAGTCCGACACTTTCGTCGGTTTCACCAAAGTACTGTCTACGCTCGGAATGGCCGATAATGACGTAGTCGGCGCCGGCATCCCTGATCATTTCTCCGGACACTTCACCTGTAAACGCCCCTTCCTTGCCCGGGTAAATGTTTTGGGCCCCGAGTCGGACCTGGGAGTTTTTGCCTAGGGCGGCGGCTACCAGAGGCAACGACAGTGCTGTGGGGGCAATCATAATATCAACGCCTTGAGCCCCTTTGCTTAAGTCAGCCAGCTGTTTTGCCGCAGCAACAGCCTGGGTGCCGGTTTTGTACATTTTCCAGTTGCCGGCAATCAATGGAATCCTTGTCATTTTTTCTCCTTTAAAGGGCGTTGCCCACCATGTCAGCCAGATCAACCATACGGTGTGAGTAACCAGCTTCGTTGTCGTACCATGAAAATATTTTTACCATCTCTCCATTGATGACATCCGTGCAGGAACCATCAACAATGGAAGACAGCGGGCAGGAGTTGTGATCAATGGATACCAGGGGCGTCTCGAAATAACCCAGATACCCTTTTAGATTGGTTTCAGATGCCTTTTTAAGGGCCTGGTTGATCGTCTCCTTGGTCAGACCCTTTTTTTCGGTGTTAATCACGAGATCCACAAGGGATACATTGGGTGTGGGTACCCGCACCGCAAGGCCGTTGAGTTTGCCTTCAAGCTCGGGCAACACCAGGGAAACCGCTTTGGCGGCACCTGTGGTGGTGGGAATCATGGACAAAGCGGCGGCCCTTGCCCGGCGCAGGTCCTTGTGGGGGAAATCAAGCAGGCGCTGGTCACCGGTGTAGGAGTGGATCGTGGTCATAAGCCCGCATACAATACCGAAATTTTCCAGGAGTACCTTGGCTACGGGTGCCAGGCAGTTGGTGGTGCAGGATGCATTGGACAGAATATGATGGGCACCGGGATCGTAATCCTCATGGTTTACGCCCATGACAATGGTGACATCCGGATCTTTGGCGGGCGCTGAAATAATGACTTTTTTGGCCCCACCTTCAAGGTGCTTGCCTGCGGTTTCTCGATTTCTGAAAAGGCCGGTGCACTCCAGGACAATATCTACACCGACATCAGCCCAGGCAATCTGGGCAGGATCCTTTAACGCGGTTACCAAGATCTTTTTTCCATCCACGGCAATGAACCCTTCTCCATGGCTGACCTCGTTGGGCAGGCGTCCGTGGACAGAGTCATATTTGAGTAGATG
>Ga0193964_1000626_pt1 | contig 16979 bp, 21 predicted proteins | sample FB_7_MG_FD_140323 | JGI IMG/M metagenome (GOLD analysis project Ga0193964, IMG submission 140323) | Microbial mat bacterial communities from the Broadkill River, Lewes, Delaware, United States - FB_7_MG | ecosystem: Environmental > Aquatic > Freshwater > River > Microbial mats | place: USA... | reverse complement strand
TGATTATGTTTTTAGCCTTGGGATAAATCAAGACGGAAAAAGAAAACACTTCCAGTCAAGTTGGAATAGAAGCTTTAAAGAGTTTTATCAAAAAGGAGATTTTAAAAAAGGAAAAGAACCAACATTTCACTCTTTAAGAGACCATTTTATTACCAAATATCTACAACATAATAACAATGAACAAAGATTTAATGAAGTAAACCTAAAAAAACTAACAGGACATGGTGAGAAGAAGATAATCGTTGATAACTATTATAAAGAAAATATTGATATAAAATTTGCATATGACTTAATATCTAGTATAGATTTTAAAATAGATAAAGCACAAGAGTTTTTAGAAGATAAGATTAACAAATGTTTTGCCAAACCCCTTGAAGATATAGAACTAGTAAATAAGACTATTGTTTTATGATTAATAAATAACATTGCATAATGCAATATTTTGTTAAACTTTTAAATAATTTCAGTATAATAAATAAAAATCATAGGTTAAGTATTGGCAAAAAAGAAACTAAAAAAACTTATAACTATTTTAGAAAAGAATATCAAAACAGAAGAACAATTCCGTTCTGAAGAACTGCATAAAGTTGCACTAACTTCTTTCATAGAGAATAGTGGTGAACTCGATAAACGACTAGTAAGTTTGTCCGTAGGTAGTTTAGGTTTTTTATTAGCTTTTTTAATCAATGAGTACTCTTATAAAAGTGATTTTTTTAATGGTGCTACTTTTGGAGCTTTTTTAATAGCGGTAGTTGGTTTTTCTTTTACTATATATCTTTTATTAGAAATATTAAAATTAAATAACGAATATTATAAGCTAATTATAGCTTTTCCAATAGAAGATAAAACTAATATTAGTAAAAAAGCAAAACAATTAGATTTATTAGAAAAAAAAATGAAAAAGTATGATATTTGTACAAAAAGGATTTTTATTACTTCTATTGCAATATCAGCTTTTTTTATTATAATGATTACCATTAATAAAAATATTATAGAATATACAGATAATAATACAACAAAGGAAAATAAAGTGATAGAAAAAAATATAGAAGAAACAGTTCAAGAGCTAATTAAAAGTGGTGCAACATTAAATACTGAAAGTGCAAGTGGTTTATATACTGCTTCTAAATCAGTAAACAGTGATACACAAAAAAGTAAAAATGAAAGTGCGGAAGGACTATTCAAAGCTTCTCAAAAAACAAAATCTAATCCAAATCAATCTAAAGAAAAAGGAAACTAAAATGTCGAATCAAAATAAAGGAAATCCAGAAAATAGTTATACTTCATTTGCAAATGATAGTGCCAGTGGATTGTTTAAAGCTTCTCACACTTCTAGTTCAACAAAAAGTAGTGGAGAAAGAAGTGCTTCAGGTTTATTTAGTAGTAGTCAATCTTCTAATAATCAAACAACAAATACTTCTACTACTTCAAAAGGGAAGTAAATGTCAAAAAAGATTACAGGAGTAAGAAGTTCTCAAAAAACTTATGCTAATAGTACAAGTGGACTGTTTAAGTCCTCTGTTGGAACACAAAAAACAAAAAGTACAAGTAGCTCTTCTACTAAAGCACCTAAGGCAAAGGGAAAATAAACTTTATTCCTTACCTTGTTTTTTACATTCTATAACTTCAAATTCCTTTCCATTTAGGGGAATAGTATAACGAGCTAATACTTTGCCATTTGATAAAAATACAACGCTATCTACATTCTTTAATTTTGAGCAATAATATTTTTTATTAAAATCAAACTTATATGCAATTTGTTTCACTATATTATCTTGGTGTTTTAATATAGGGACTATTACGCCTATATACATTGATAAATACAGAGTAATTGCTAGTAATATTACTGATAATTTAAATTTTTTTAGAAATAACAAAATTATAATAACTAAACCAAAAAATAATGTCCACAACAAATGTAATGGATAAATAGTATCAAAAAACAATATTAAAGCATATTTAAAAGTTAATATTATTGTAGTAATTGGAAATTCACTTGAGGATATATCAAATATATTATTAATTTCTGTAGAAGCATGTAAATTTGCAAATATTATATAAACTGTAGTAATAAAATATATGAAGAACTTAAAAGTCCAAAATTTTATTAATCTATTGAACCAATGCGTATCTAATGCTAATAAAACCATAATAAAAAATGGTATTATTAAAATAGTTATATATGAAACTGTATCAATAATAAAATTCTCAATTTTTATCATTAATAATGTTAGTAAAAATTGTAAAATTAATAAACTAAATATTATTAATATTTTAGGAGATAATTTTTTTATTTTATTAACTAGGTTGTTTAGTTCAATCATTTATTTAATCAATTCACAAACTTCAATATCAAGTATATTTGCAATTTGAAATAAATGGTTTATATTAAAATGCTTCCCCTTATAAAACCTTTCAGCACTAGCAACTATTGAAACACTTTTATGTCCAAGTTTTAAAGATAATTCTAATTGACTTAATCCTTTTTCTTTTCTATGTTTAGATACATTTTGTCCTATTTTTTTGTGTATTTTTTCTAAATTTAATTCTTCCATGATACTTAGTCCTATAGAGCTTTATTTATATGTAAGAATATCTACTATAAAATACTTTCTCAATCATTCATAGGACTAGGTTCTATAGAACTTATTATCAAGAAAGGAAAAAATGAAAAAACACTCTACACAATACTATTACTAAGCATAAATCTATACGCAAATAGTATTCAAGTATTTACAACAAACACCATGCACTTAGAACTTAACAAAGATACAAAATATCAAGAGCTATTTTTAGGAGATATAAAAACCTATCTTAAAAAGAGAAATACTCTTTTTAGTTCTAAAAATATAAAAGAAGCTACGGCAGTAAGTGCTTTAGCAATAACGGCAGGAGCAACGACTAGAGGTGCTTTTAATAAAATAGATTTAAAAGGTGGAGTTATCGGAGCTGTTGCAGTTGCTGGGGTATTAGCTACTAAATCAATATATACCTCTATTACAAAAGATAATAAATATATGTGTATTTTAATTGGAACAAAGCCAAACAAAGAAAAAACACTTATATATAACTATGTAATCTCAAACTATCAATTAAACCTAAAAGAAGTAAAAAAACTAGCTATCAATAAAATCAAGGAATCTTTATGAAAAATATTTTATCAACATTAACAATAATTGGAGTGATATTTATTTTTACTGGTTGTTACTCCAAAGGTCATTTACTAAGATATAACGACCATTACTCTTATGATAAAAATATTATAAAAATAAAATCAAAACTTGGATTAGAAACTAATGAGCAAATAGCAATTTTATTAAAAGATAAAGGGTATAAATATTTTCGTCCACAATTTGCATTCCCTATATACTTAACTGATTTTGATTCAGTTATAAAATACTGTTATCCAAAACAATATGGGCTAGAAGATAAATGTCCTAGATTTGATAGGGGATATATCACTATTCAGTTTAAAGGAATGGAAAAAAACTTTCAAACTCCTAGTTGGTCTATCAAGCAAGTTTTAAACGATAAACAAATACAAGAACTAACAAAAGATATAAAAGAAAAAGCTGTATATGTTGAAATGTCACAAATGAGAAAATAAATTAAAAAAGGAAAATAAACAAATGAAAAATATTTTATTAAGTGGAGCTATTACTTCTGTACTAGCTATAGGATTTACAGGGTGTGTAGGAAGTAAAGAAGTTAAACCAATGAGTATACAAACAAATGCAAGTAAAAGTTTATCTATAAGTGCAAAATATAAAGATAATATCTCAAAAGAAGATATAACACTTGAAGATTTTAAACAAGGTCTTATAGATACTATAAATAGAGATAGAAAGTATAAACAACTAAAATTTTATGATTGTAATGAATATAAACATTGTAGTATGCAAGGTAGAAAAGTAAGCCTAGATAATAATATGAACATATATTATTTAAAAGGTGTAGGATATAGCCCTAAAGCTAGAAAAAATAAAAAAGAACACTTGGATCTATTTGATATTAATAGTAAAGAAGCTGTTAGGTCATTAGCACATTTTAAATTTCCATATAAAATAAGTGGTACCAAAAATAACTTCAAATTAGATACTACTTATCCTAAGGCATATAGTAATTTGCACTTTGGAAAATTAGTTCTTGCAGATTATCCACAACTAGATACAACAGATAAATTAAAAGCCGACGCACTAAGAAGTTTTAATAATCTTAAAAATGTATCTATAAATAGAACTCATAGTATTTATGGTGAAGTAAATAGTAAATATGATAAAAAATCTATAGAAGCAAATTTTCATAGGCTACTACATAAATTTAATACAATAGGTATCATACACCCTACATTTATAAATAGTCTTGATAAAAAATATTTCCGTTCTTTAATGAAAAAAGATCCTTATATGGTATCTTACAATAAAGCTTTATATCCTATTTCATATAAAATATATGATTATAGAAATGGTTCAAAAGTTAAATATACACTTGACTTAAATTATAAACTTAACTCAAATGGTACAAGTACAATATCTAATACAGATTTAATAAATATCAAAAAAGAGATAGCTAAAATCGTAAATGATTAATCTTTAATCCCCTTATTTTAGGGGATTATTATTTTTAAGTTTTTCCTCAATAATATTATCTAAAGGGCTTGTCATTACAACTAGTTTTAACACAAACCACCATAAATATAATACTTGTGTAGAATTAAAAATATTGTTAGAGCTTAATCCATGTGCTATATTATTTCTAAGATTATATCCAATAGCATTTGTTAGTAAAATTTTTAATTCACTAATTATATCAATATCAATTAATTCTTTTAATTTTGATTCTTCCAGCAAATTACTTAAACCTTTTTCTGTCTCAATTCCCTCGTTATCAAATACAGTTGTTCTTATTTTATTATATTTTAAAATTGATCTAATAAAATGTTCAACTTGTGGTATTAATAAATGAATTGATACTAAAAAGTTTTTTTCAAATCCAAAATATAACCCTTCAGCCCAAATATATGCTCTATCTCTTGGAATTATTGAAGAATTTAAACATATTGTGTGAAGATACTCTTTTGTAATTGTATGTTCTAATATAAATTGTTCAAATGAAGGATATATACTACCCTTAACATTCAAATCAAGACCTATTGTATAATCTCTTATAGTTTGCGATTCAACTTGATTATCATAATCTTTTCCCTCATTTTCTAAACCTCCAGTAGAACGAGAAATAACTCTTGCGTCTGCAGAGTAATGAACTCCTCCAAATAACCTACTAAGAAATGATTTATTTAGTCTTTTTTCTGCGTCTTTTTTTAACTTATCAAAATCATTAAATTCACAAATATTTATAAAGCTTAATAACGCTTCGTCTATATTCTTATTTTCTATCTCTGATATTGAATATTCAACTATTTTTGTAATATCCACTTTCTCTGAACTAAATCGTTGCATTTCATTGTGAAGTAACTTATTTGAAGTTGACATATCATGATAAATTTCTTCTATTCTTTCGTCAACTTTATAGGTTGCTCTATCTTTTACAGGAATAAGTCTATATTCTTGAATAGCATTTTCATATAACTTACTTGCATTTATTGGGGAGTTTATTGTTTCTGCTTCTTTAGCATAACTTTCTGCAATTTTTTGAGTTATTTTATTAATATTATCTATTGAGTTTATACTTTCATACCATACTCTAGCTGATTGATAATATTCTCTTGCTTTCCAAAGTCCAATAATTTTTTTAGACTCTTCTGCAAAAGATTCAAGCTTCTTAATAACTTCTAAATTTTGTCCTATATCAAATCTTGATAAATTAAGTAATTCATTAATATTCAAGCACTGGTAATTATTTTCAATTTTTGATTCCAAAAAAGATTTTAATAAAAGGTTTTGAATATCGGTAAGAGGTTTTTTAGCTATAATTGTAAGTCTAATTGCTCGTTCTATATTATCTTTTGTATGTTTTTTAAATTCACTATCTATTGTTGGAAAATGCAGATAACAATTTACAGCAATTTCCAAATGTCTTATATTTTTTTTCTTTTTTACTAACCACAAAATATCTGCTATTCTAGCTTGTAACATAATATCACTACAATGTTCAACTATATTTTCAAAAAATGCAATATCATTTTCGTTAAAATCAGAAATATCAGTTGACCTTGTACCATTAGCCATTACCATTATAGGAGAATAAGGAGTTTGAATATTTTTAGGATTTAACATTAAAGAAGAAGCTTCAGCTAAAAGCCACAAAACTTTACTCTTTTTATCGTTGCCTAATTCTTTTTCTTTTTTTGCACTTTTTGATAATATATCCCAATACGAGGAATAATCGTCTCTTTTTATTAATTTTAATATCTCTTCATACCCGGAATTCTTGAAATCGTTTAGTTCTACAATTAAATCCAAATCATACCTATATTTACTCACTATTATTCTCCTCTATATAAATTTGCTCTTATAATTATTCTATCATAGATAACATAGTATTTTATAACAAATTTTAAAATTCTTTCCAAAACCTACTATCAAAATAAAACTCAATACTATAACTCTATATTATGGAGCTACAATCATTTTAAAAATCTAATCATTCCTTTTAGGAATATAGCATGGAGAACATTATGCTATATTCAAACAAAAGAGTACAAAATACAAAACGATACCAAGAGTATCAAGAACTAAATGATAAATACTATAAATTATCATTAGCCAAAGAACAAGGACAACAATCTTTTATAAAAAATAATAGATTTAGAAATAGTGCTACAAATGAACTATTAAATTTAAACTATAGCTTTGAAAAGTATTATAAAAAATATACTAAGTCTATAGAACAAAAAGTATATACAATAGAAGCAAAGGCAACACAAAATAATTTAGTACCAGTATTTATAACTTTAACATTACCTACTTACTTTCACCCATTTAAAAGTATAAACTATAATAATAAAAGATTATATACAGCACTCAATAAAGATTTTATGTTTAAAAATATCGATAGTGCAGTACAAGAGGGATATAACTATCTCAATACTATCTATAGAACCTTTTATAAAAGAGTTAAAAATAATGTTTCAAATCTTATGTATATCAAAGTAGTTGAAACACATAAAACTTTTATACCTCATTTTCATATTTTATTTTTTGTAGAAAAAGAAGAAATCAAGATTATTCGTAAGAATTTTAGTAAAATATGTAATGAGTTTAATTTAAGTCAATATGATTTAGAACTCGTACAACAAATGAAGAGTTAAAAGAAACAAAAAATCATAATATAAAAACTGGTGTAAATCGTGCTAGTAAATATATTATGAAATATATAACAAAAAGCCTAAGTAATGGGGAAGATTATTATAAGGCTAGAATATTGGACGGTTGGAAACGACTATATAAAATAAGAATGATAACTATGTCAAATCTTGACCTATCCTTATCAGACTTTAGAACTATCTATCATAATTTAGATAGTAATACAAAAGATAAAAAGAGTATTTTTCAATATATCATGGAAAATATCTTTAAATTAAAAATAATAGATAAAGATAATAAAAAATTTATTAAACAATATGGAAGTATAAAATCTAAAAAATTTATACTTATCACTTCAATAACTCAATCAAAAAGAATTAGTGGTGGTTATCACACAAAAGTAGATAACTTTAAATTTTACATAGAACATAAACTAATCTATGATAAACCAAAATATATAAAAATATGGAGAAAGGACAATGAATACAAAATTAATAACAACTGGAGCAATATACGCAATAGCAACAAAAGAGTTTAAAGAAGAGAAAAATATCTATGCACAATTTTTAAATAAAAATGAAAATGGTGGAGTAGAAGTACTTCAAATTAAAATGACTGTTAAATCTGATATATCAATTTTAAAAGAGAATATGAAGGTTAAGATACCTGTAAAAATATCTACATTTAATGGAAATCTTTACTATACACAAGTAGAGCCAATGATAAAATGATATATGGAATCATAAGTTACTTTAGAAGCCTTTTAATACTAAGCTTCTTTAGTGGTATTTTATATGTGGTACATTGTGAACTATTAGATAAAGACTTAAAAGAGAACTTGAATTTATTATATATATTATTTGCATTATCTCTTATATTACTTAGCCTTTTTTATATGAAATATTGGAAATATATTTTAATGCCTTATTCTCTAAACTTTCATAGTATATTTAGTCATAATACATTTATAGAGATACGAAATAAAAGAACACTATTTTTAGATTTCTTTACAAAAAGGACCTACCCCAAAACTAAAAAAACATTTGAATCTATCTATACAAAAGATTTAAAAAGGTTTGTACTAGAGTACCAAAACCTAGTATCTATTGATATAGATAATTATAGAAAAAATGGCGAAAAGATATTACACTACTTAGGGCTTATCAATAAAGATTATGAAGTAAGTATCTATCCAAATAAAAATAAAAATGTTCTCTTATCATTTTATAAACTACCTGAATATTATGAGATAGATATATCAGTATTTAAAATAAATACTCTGTTTTTAGGTATATATGAAAATGGTTTTTATTATAGAGATATAAGTACACTAAACCACCACCTTATAGTTGGAGAATCTGGAAGTGGTAAAAGTAATTTTATGCAACTTCTAAATATAAACTTCTTACATAACTTAGATACTATTAATAAAATGTATATGATAGATTTAAAAGGTGGTGTTGAGCTAAAAGAGTATAAACCTATAAATAAAATTGAGTTTGTATCTGATATTCAAAGACTAGATAACTTACTTGATAATGTAATTGAAGATTTAAAAGCTAAACAAAAATATATGTTAGATAATAATATAAGAAAATACAATAAATATACTCTTATCATATTTGACGAAATAGGAGCTATCTCTGTATACCCTGATAAAAAACTAAGAGAATCAATCTTTAATAAACTCTCACTAATAGCTATGCAAGGGCGGTCAAGTGGACATTTATTATTTCTTTTTGGGCAAAAGATAGATAATACTATTTTACCTACAAGTATAACTAATAATATACAATCAAGAGTATTACTAAAAACTTCAAATGACTATAATATAAATATCATAGATTTAAAAGATAATATTCGTGAACGGATAACCACAACAGAAATACAAGATTTTACCAAAGGTCGAGCTATTATCAAAAATGGACTAACCTCTGATAAGAATCTAATCCAATTCCCTTTTATATCTGATAATTTTCTATCCTCTATTATTCGATATTTTTCCTCTTAATTACTTCCTTTGCTAACTTTTTCCAACTCTGTTGGTAAAAGTTGGCTCTTGACTTATTTTATATAAAGTGTCAGGTTTTAACTATTCATAAGATAAAATACTTTTATTATAGGAGTTTTTATGGATAATAATATAGAAAAAATTTGTAACATTTATGATAACATATTTAAGTGATAAAAGTTACATAGCGTATTTACTTTTTGTATTTTTATATATTATGTTTTTAGGTTATGATATTCAGTCAACTAATAAAGATATTAATAAAAAAGTAAAAAATGATTTAAGATTTAAACCATACCATTCGAATGAATTATATAATTTATTTGGGAAAAAAGAATATAAATTTTTTAATAAAAAAATATTTACCTCGTATAATTCTGTTTATTCACAAATGGTATATTTTAAATTTTTATTATCAGATTTAGATAAAATTGAAACTTTAAAATTTTACGAAGATTTAAAATTTAAAACTAAAAACTATGTTCCTTTCACTGAAAAAAGCTCTTTTAGTGGATTTATAGCTTTAACAATATCACTATTTATACTTGGGCTTGATAAAAAAATTCTACCTCTTATAAAAACATTCACAGAGGGTATTTATTTATTAATGGGAACAATAGGTTTATTCTTCTTTATTATATTAATATTGTATGATTTTATTTCATTTTTTGAAAGGAAAACGAAAAAACAAAAAGAGGTTTTAGATTTATTAGAATATATACTTAATAGAGAAAAATTACAATAAAATCTACGGCTTTTTTAAGCTTAAAAATTCAAATAATCATAACCTAAGTACTGATAAGTAATTGCGATTAAAAGATATATTTAATATTATTCAAACTTAACATTAACTACAATAAAATACAAAATTTTTAAGAAGAAAAACATAATTAAATATAAAGTTTATGCTATTTTTGTGATACTTTTGTGTCATAGTTACATAAAATTTATGAAAAGAGTAAACAACCATGTTGAATGATAAAAGCCTTAATAATAGTGATACTGAAACACTTAAAAGTACATATTTTGCAGGTGGGTGCTTCTGGGGAGTTGAATATTACTTTGAAAAACTCAAAGGTGTAGACTCTGCAATTAGTGGATATATGGGTGGAGAACTAAAAAATCCAACTTATCAAGATATTTGTACAGGAAGAACTGGTCATTTAGAGGTTGTACAAATAAACTATGATCCTGAACTTGTGAGTTATGAAAACCTTGCAAAATTATTTTTTGAAATCCATGACCCGACACAAGAAAATGGTCAAGGGCCTGACTTAGGAAGTCAATATTTAAGTGCTATTTTTTACGAAAATGAAGAAGAAAAACAAATCTCTTTAAATCTAATAAAACTATTGAAAACAAAAAACTATAATGTAGTTACACAATTAATTCCATCAAATATTCATCCTTTTTACAAAGCGGAAGAATATCATCAAGACTATTATTTTGTACACAATAAAGTACCTTATTGTCATTCATATACAAAAAGATTTTAATTTATTTTCACTATTTAGTTTTCATATTTGGATTTAATTTTAATAAAATTAAATCTGCTATTATATTACCCAATAGTGTTAAAAATGCACCTATTACTAAAATACCCATAATTACAGGATAGTCTCTACTTAAAGCAGATTGAAAAAATAAAAAGCCCATACCATCAATTGAAAATATTGTTTCTAAAATAACACTACCACCAATAATACCTGGTAAACTTAGCCCTAAAAGCGTGATAATTGGTGGGTATAAGTTTGGTAAAATATAATATCTCAATATATCTTTTTTTCTTAAACCTCTAGCTTTAGCAAAAAATATATAATCACTTTTTAAAATCTCTAGAGTTAATGAGCGTACATATAATGTCAAACTCCCTATTCCACCAAATACTATTATAAAAATTGGTAATATTAAATGCCAAGCAGTATCTATATAATATTCAAAAGTATTAATTTCAATATCATTATTATGAAATCCAGAAATAGGCAAAACATCCCATTGCACAGCAAAAATTAAAACACCTAGTAACGCTAAATAAAAAGAAGGAAGAGAAAAACTTAAAAGTGACAATTGACCAACAAATCTATCAAATATGCTATCTTTAAATAATGCAGCTTTGATTCCAAGATACATTGATAATGAAAAAATCAAAACCATACTAATAATATTGATAGTTAGTGTAATTGGTATTCTACTTAATATCTCCTCTTTTACTTGAGTACCAGATGAAAATGAAATCCCAAAATCAAGTTGAAAAAGATTTATGATCCAAGAAAAAAACTGTATGTGTAGTGGTTTATCTAATCCATACACTTCTTTTAAATGAAGAATCGATTCTTCTGTAATATTCGGATTGAGATCTCCACTCGCAAAAAAGCTATTTGGTGCTAAATTTATAGCTAAAAAAGATATCACGGAGATGATAAATAACATTATAAATAAATAAGACAATTTTTTTAAAAGTAATTTCATGATGTGATTGTATTAAACTTAGCATTAATCAACAATTAACTTAATATAAATATGAATTTTATAAATTTTTGATATAATAATTAAATTTTATAAAACAAAGGCAAAATATGAAAAAATATCATGAACTTGAAAAGTGCTTGGATTATCAGTTTAAAAATAAAGACCTGATAATCGAAGCACTCACGCATAAAAGTTATAAAAAGGTTTTCAATAACGAAAGATTAGAGTATCTAGGTGATGCTGTTTTAAATCTTATTGTTGGAGAATTTTTATTCAACAAATTTCCAGGATCTAATGAAGGTGAATTATCAAAAATAAGAGCCTCTCTAGTAAATGAAAAAGGTTTTACTAAACTTGCACTTGCTATTAACCTTGGAGATTATATTTATCTATCTGATGCAGAAGATAGAAATCAAGGAAGAAAAAAAGCTTCTATATTAAGTGATGCCTTTGAAGCAATAATGGGAGCAATCTACATAGAATCTGGCCTTGTTGTGTTAAAACCTATGATTCTAAAACTTTTAGATGAAAACTATGAAGAGATTAATCTAAATGAACTTTTTAGTGATTATAAAACTGCCCTACAAGAAGTAACACAAGCAAAATTTGGTGCCATTCCTGTATACAAACTAGAATCTGCGATTGGTCCCGATCATGAAAAAGAATTTGAATTATCTTTATGGATCAATGATAAGCACTATGCAACTTCTAAAGGAAAAAGCAAAAAACTTGCACAACAATCTGCAGCAAAAATTGTATTGAATCAATTACAAGGTAAAAAATAATGAATACTTTTGGACAAAAATTTCGATTTACAACATTTGGCGAATCACATGGCGTTGCACTAGGTTGTATAGTCGATGGTGTACCTGCTGGAGTTAAAATAGATTTAGATTTTATTCAAAGTGAAATGGACAGAAGAAAACCAGGACAAAATAAACTTCAAACGGCAAGAAAAGAAGATGATAAAATTGAAATTTTAAGTGGTACTTTTGAAGGTTTAAGTACTGGTACACCTATTGCTATGGTTTTATATAATGGAAATCAAAAAAGTAGAGACTATGACAATGTAAAAGATTTATTTAGACCAGGTCATGCAGACTTTACATACTTTCACAAGTATGGAATTAGAGACTATAGAGGTGGAGGAAGAAGTAGCGCTAGAGAAACAAGTGCACGAGTTGCAGCTGGTGCTATTGCACAACTAATTTTAAAAGATCTAAATATTGAAGTTATGAGTGGTATTTGTAATATAGATGGTATAAAATCTGAACAGTTTGATTGGGAACATGCAAAAACTAGTGAAATGTATGCTTTAGATAAAAACAAAGAAGAACAACAAAAACAAGCTATTTTAAATGCAAAAAACAGCCATAACAGTGTAGGAGGAGTAGTAGCATTAAAAGCCATAAATATCCCAAAAGGGTTAGGTGAACCAATCTATTATAAACTTGATTCTGTACTAGCTGATGCAATGATGAGTATAAATGCAGTTAAAGCTATTAATATTGGAGATGGTATAGAATCTGTATCGCTAAAAGGTGATGAAAATAATGATCAAATTCGCTCAAATGGATTTAAAACAAATCACAGTGGAGGAATCCTAGGTGGTATAAGTAATGGAGATGATATAGAGATGCAAGTTTATTTTAAACCAACTCCATCAATCTTTATAGAACAAGAGACAGTAAATACATCAAATGAAGAGGTAAACTACAATTTAAAAGGAAGACATGATCCATGTGTTGCTACAAGAGGTAGTATAGTAGCACAATCTATGATGGCAATTGTTTTAGTTGATATGTTATTATTAAATATGGGTGCAAAAATGGATCATTTACGTAAAATATATAATTAAAAACTGCTTACAAATCAATTGGTTTAAGTACAAGTTTGATAAAATAGTTAAAATATAAAAATGAAAAGAAGAAAAGGACTTCATTGGATTACATAGGTATAAACAAAGAAGGTCAAATATATGACCTTCAAACTGCTAAAGCTCTAAATATAGAAGCAAGCGAATCAGAACAAATAAAAGCTGATAGTTCAGCAGAAGCATTAGAAATATTAAGACACTCTACTGCACATTTAATGGCGCAAGCTATTAAAGAACTACATCCGGAAGCACAATTTTTTGTTGGACCAGTTGTTGAGGAAGGTTTTTATTATGATTTTAAGTTAAATAAACAATTAAATGATGATGATCTTCCAATTATTGAAAAGCAAATGAAAGCATTAGCTAACAAAAAACTACCAATAGAACGAAAAGAATGCCAAAGATCAACAATTGAAGAAAAATTTAAAGATGACCCATTAAAACAAATGGTTCTTAAAAATATCACTGATGAAACTTTAACGATGTATTCTCAAGGTGATTTCGAAGATTTATGTAGAGGTCCACACGTTCCAAATACTAAAATGATTAGAAACTTTAAACTTATCAGAGTTGCTGGTGCATATTTAGGTGGTGATGAAGAAAATGAAATGATTACTAGAATCTATGGTATTTCATTTTTTGATAAGCAACAACTAAAAGATTATGTTACTATGCTTGAAGAAGCAAAAAAAAGAGATCATAGACGACTTGGAACAGATCTTAAATTATTTACTTTTAGTGATGATGTAGGTGCAGGTTTACCTTTATGGCTTCCAGCAGGTGCAAGACTTAGAGGTAAATTAGAACAACTTCTTTACAAAGCACATAGAATTAGGGGATATCAACCAGTACGAGCACCGGAAATTTTAAAAGCAGAAGCTTGGGTTAAATCTGGACACTATGCAAACTACAAAGAAAATATGTATTTTACGTCTATTGATGATATGGAATATGGTTTAAAACCTATGAACTGTGTAGGACACATTGAAATATTCAAAAATGATTTAGTTTCATATAAAGATTTACCACTTAAATTTTTCGAATATGGTGTAGTTCATAGACATGAATTAAGTGGAGCTATGCACGGATTATTTAGAGTAAGAGAATTTACACAAGATGATGCACATATTTTCTGTACACAAGATCAGGTTAAATCTGTAATTATAGAAGTTATTGAATTTGTCGAAAGTCTTATGTCTTTCTTTGGATTTAAATATGAGATGGAAGTATCAACAAAACCTAAAAAAGCTATCGGTGATGATGCATTTTGGGAATCAACAACTAAGGGTATAAAAGATGCCTTAGATGAAAACGGATATATATATGGTATAGATGAAGGTGGAGGAGCATTCTATGGTCCAAAAATCGATATCAAAATCACAGATGCAATTGGAAGAAAATGGCAATGCGGTACAATTCAAGTAGATATGAATTTACCAGAAAGATTTGACATTAACTATACTACCTCGGATGATACAAGAGAACGTCCAGTGATGATACATAGAGCTATACTTGGCTCTTTTGAAAGATTTATTGGAATTATGACAGAACATTTTGCGGGTGAATTTCCTATGAGTATTGCACCAACTGGTGTGATTATTGTTCCAATTGCTGATTCACATAATGATTATGCAAAAGAACTTGCTAGAGAATTACAATTTTTAGAGATTGATAGTGAAGTGTTTAATCAAAATGAAAGTCTTAATAAAAGAATTAGAATTGCAGAAAAACAAAGAGTTCCAATGATTGTAGTTGTTGGTGACGATGAAGTTGCAAATTCTAAAGTAGCACTTAGAGATAGAAGAAAAAGAGAAAGAAGTGAAATGTCTAAGGAAGATTTCTTAGATATGCTAAAATCAAACCAAACAGGGGATAAAATTTGAGTTTTAAAAACAATAAAAAACAAGACGACACATTATTAAATGAAGATATTAGATTTAAAGAAGTAAGATGTAATGCTGATGATGGATCATCACATGGAATAATGAGTTCTAGAGAAGCATTGGCATTGGCTGATGAAGCTGGACTTGATTTAGTTTGTATTGCTCCAAATGCAAAGCCACCTGTTGTAAAAATAATGAACTATGGTAAATTTAAATATCAACAAGAGAAAAAAATCAAAGAAGCAAAGAAAAATCAAAAAATCATTGTAACAAAAGAGATTAAACTTTCAGTAAAAATTGCACAAAATGATATTGACTATAAAGTAAAACATGCCAGAGAATTTATTGAAAAAGGAAATCATGTTAAATTTAGAGTTTTTTTAAGAGGTAGAGAAATGGCAAATCCAGCTGCAGGTGCTGAAGTTCTTACAAGAGTTTGGCCTATGGTAGAAGATATTGCATCAAAAGAAAATGACCCAAAACTAGAAGGTAGATATGTAAATATGCTTGTTATACCTCTAAAAAAAGAAAAACATTAATTAATTTCATAGAATAAAATAGAAGAAATAATCTTCTATTTTAGCTCTTCAAATGTATCAGTTTCACCATTAAAATATTCAATACTTCCATCTTCAATTTTATAGTACCATCCATGTATATCCAATTGCCCAGCATTTACTTTTCTTAAAATTTCAGGATAAGTTAATAAATTTTCTAACTGAGTTTTAATCGATTCTTTTTCTGTCATTCTATATATTGCATCTTTATCTGTTTTATCTTCTATTTTTGATAATGTAATTTGCTTTGCTTTTTCTCCAAGCTCTAGCCATTTACGAACATGACTTAAGTGTTCTTCTTTGCTTAAATCTTTATATAAAGCCTCACAAGCTCCACAATGACTATGACCACATATTATAATATCTCTTACATTCAATACACTTACAGCATATTCTATTGCAGCACTAGAACCATGAAAATCATTGTCATTTTTATATTTAGGTACAAAGTTACCTATATTACGTAATATGAACATATCACCTGGTTTACTATCCATAATAAGATCTGGTACAACTCTGCTATCACTACACCCTATAAATAATACATCAGGACTTTGTCCATACTCAACTAAATGATCAAATTTCCCTTCAAGCTTATGAAAATACGTGTCTTTAAATTTTTGATTACCTTTAATTAGTTTGCTTATCATATTATTACCTTTAATTAATTCAGTCAAATTATATTAGAAAAATATAAAAACTACATAACATTATTTTTTTGTAATTATGCCATAAATTTAAATATTTATTTATTAATTTTTTATATAAATATCTATTTAATTTTAAATTAGTATCGTAAAATAAAACCTGTAATATATGAAAATAGTAAACAAGAAGAAAAAGAAGTTGGATAAAAATAAGAATCAATAAAAAAAAGGCAAAAAAAAACACTTTAGAAGTTGGCGGCGACCTACGTTT